>Ga0123357_10003928_pt1 | contig 17268 bp, 12 predicted proteins | sample TergutEmb28metaG_FD_89873 | JGI IMG/M metagenome (GOLD analysis project Ga0123357, IMG submission 89873) | Embiratermes neotenicus P4 segment gut microbial communities from Petit-Saut dam, French Guiana - Emb289 P4 | ecosystem: Host-associated > Arthropoda: Insects > Digestive system > Gut ... | reverse complement strand
GTATGTATGTATGTATGTATGTATGTATGTATGTATGTATGTATGTATGTATGTATGTATGTATGTATGTATGTATGTATGTATGTATGTATGTATGTATGTATGTATGTATGTATGTATTATATGTATATATACATATAAAACATAAGTGGAAAACAAGCTCATTAACAAAATAATATACACGCACAGTGAGATGCATTAAAGAAACACATTACTCGCTTGAAAGATTCTATTTATATTGATTTCTGAGTGTTGCTGGTGGAGCTGGAGTGCGGGAGGAATGCAAAGCGGCGTGCAAGCAGTTTGAAAGCGGCTTGCTGAAACTTAGAGTACTGTCCTTTTGCGAATTACCACTGGTATACAGAAAACTCATCACTTTAGCATGAGCATCACGATTGTCAGCGGCTTACGGGTGCTGGTAATTAGAATTGCCTCTTGTGCACCGAGTTAGAACACACCCCACACACCAGCTAATATCTGTGTGCTTTTGTGATCTCTAAAGATATCAGTTTGTTTTTTACAAGGTTCAGAAAAACAGGCAAACAGACAGACAGACGAAAGGAGAGGAGTACGCAGAGAAGAAATTTCGAAACAATGTGGTTGAACATGTCACATAATTTCAAACTACAAATAGCAAGTTCATTAGGGTTGAATAATATGGGAATATTACTCACACGTAAACTTTGAATTTTACAAATAATTTAATTTATTGGTTAGTAAGGCTATCAGTTTGTCACTGGAGGTGATTACTGGCTCGTACATTTATACCAGATTACACGGCGTCTTATTATTTTGAGACAATACTCATAATGACCCTCGTGATAACCCCAAATACAGGGTGTCTGGGCTAGAGGTATACAAAATACATGCTTATGTTTTAGTACCCAAAAGCTTTATGCAATTTATGTTTTCAACAGTGTACAGAGTAACTCAAAAATATTTTTATGCACGTCCGTACACTTCAATGTGGGCAGAGATGTTACCACATTTCTGGATGAGACGTTTCCTGGACTTTGGGTGGGAAGAAAAGGTCCTACTGCCTGGCCCCCTAGATCTCCGGATTTGACAGCATTAGACGTTTTTGCATGGGGGTTTATTAACGACGTTGTGTACAGGAGAAAAGTTCGAGATCTGGCTGATTTGAGACAACGTATCATTGAAGCAGTTGAGCTTATAACACCTCACATGCTGATAAAAACGTGGCAATAACTTGAATATCGTTTAGATATCTGTCGAGCTACAACAGGTGCCCACATTAAAGAGTACGGACGTGCATAAAAATCTTTTTGTGTTACTCTGTATACTGTTGAAAACATAAATTGCATAAAGCTTTTGGGTACTAAAACATAAGCATGTAATTTTATATAACTCTAGCCCCGACACTCTGTATTATCGGTTAAAATTTTCATCTTTTAACCTTTTTGAATATTAATTGTCAGTAAGTTTACCATCTACCTTATAACCGGAAAGTGTCCATTTCAGTCACATGGTATACATATGTCACTCATAGGTTTCTGGGAACAGATTTTTTCCACAGGGTGCATTAAGCTGTTGGCTTTTGTAATGGAAAAGCAATGTGTTTACGGTGAGGTACGAATTAAACGTTTCTGAAATTAGTTTCGTGCTTAAAATGGCTACTTAATCGGATAGCATTTAGTAAGGGGTAGTCATTATTTTTACTGGCAGTAATTATATGTTAGCACTAAAGCCCTTTTTCATTTCCATTAAAAGAACATTTCGCATTATTTTTGTGTAAGAGAATATGTCAGCGCAGACGTCGATGAAAAATTTCGGTCGATTATGAGAGACACGCCATGTTTTTGACATTTATGAGATTTATATTTATTTTATACTAATCTGGAGATTATTTGGGGCTTTGTGTACTGGCTCCACATTCTGCATCCAGCTGCGCTTTATCGTTATGCCTGATGTGAAATTTATGACATAAAACAAATACAATTTCATGTAACAGTAAGCCAACGAGGTCCATAAATCTGTGAAAATTTTTTAATTCATCGCTGCTCTCACAGATTTATGTCTCCAGCAGCCGAATACTGATTTTGTGTCCGACCCATTTCAAGGGTACAGCTGAGATATGTGTCATAAAGCACGACGCCTCTAACAAAACCTATTTGCAAAAAAAGGACAGTGGTCTGATGCGCGATAGAGTAGGCAGAAGGCTAAGTCCTTCCTACGCCGTTCTTATGTCTTATTTTACTGCTCTCATTTTGCTGCTCGTCTTCCCACCTCCAAGCTAGTATTAACCCTTCAAAGCATGAATGTCATCTGAATTATATTTATAAGTTCAGTTCTTACGTCACAGTAAACAGTCAATTGGGCTTATTATTTATTATTTGTTCAAACAAATGCACACACACACATATATATATATATATATTAAATATTAAATTATATTACAAACCCTACTACAAATTTCAGTTCTTCTGCACCCTCTTCAGGGAGTTTTGATATTGTATTTGCTAAAGTTATAAAATATTAAAATTATTAAAATTACATAAAACAGTAGGTGGTTGTATATTAAAGCTCATATATATATATAAAACGGTAAAGTGGTCCCGTTACAGGCCCGGTTTGGCCCAGAGGGTGGGTAGAGGTATAGCTCTACTCTTCCATGACTGCGGCACTAGAAGGGGGTGAGTGGTCAGCAACACGCCCCGGCCGCTCTTTACCCCCAGGAAAGACCCAGTACCCATTGTACAGGAGGCTGGGTGGGCTCCGGGGCCGGTCTGGACGGGCGGAAAACCTCTTCCCCACCGGGATTCGATCCCGGACCGTCCAGCCCGTTGCTCAGTCACCATACCGACTGAGCTTCCCGACCCACATTATTATATATATATATATATATGTGTGTGTGTGTGTTGGTACAAATAATAAGTAATGAAAAACAAAAATGCACCGATGCACATAAAAAAAGTCAAGCGGACATTTTGAAACCGAATACTTAATATTCAGGCGGTCTTTCGTCAGTCTCTCAGGCTGAGGTCCCTGGTTCAGTCCCACGGCAGTCCACGTGAGTTTTAAGGTGCAAAAATAACATGGTGGCACGTCTCTTCGACTACTTTTTGTGTCCCCTGTCAGTATCGTTCCAACAGTGCACCGTATTCATCTTCATCTTAATACTACTGTTATCGGAAGGACAAGCGGGCGGAATCCTGGAGCCTTCGAACAAAGCAATAATTATCCGGAAATCATGGCCCATTGGTCCCCCAGGAAACTTGTATTTTGTTTTTCTTCATGTCATTGTGGGAAATAGCTGCTGTTCATTATGAGTAAAGCTACAATGTAGAATTTTGTATAAATAATGCAGGTGGTATATATATAGTAACCACTGTGGGTGGTGGGCGTGAATTTGAAATTTAAAATGTCTTCTGCCTTAAAAATGCCTAGCATGATACTGATGTGTCACATAACCTGAACGGAGTTATCTGACTCTGCTTCTATAAGAGTTAGGGTAAAGTAGGCTGGACGCTGTTACCCCATAACCGAAGGATAGAAGGAGATGGTGAATTTTTTACCCTCCCATAACCCGGCCCAACCTATTTCATTATATAGCGTATGTAGCTGGCACCAACAATGTGCTGTGTTCCACCCCACAACTCCCCCATTCATATTTACAGCAGAGGCATCAAAAATGGAAATGAAAAAAGAGATGCCACATGGCACAATGGGTACAACCAGATAACCTGCATTTCCGTCTAATACATGTCAGAACCTCCACCGCAGGAAACTTGACGAGATACATATTGAAGATTCAAGTAAAATGGAGGATAAGGTGAGAGGAATAGAATGGCACCTACGGGGAGAAAAAAATGAGTACGGTTTCTATAGGGAAAACCTTAAGGAAAGGGAAGATATGGAAGACCTAGGTGTAGATGAGTTGATAATAATAAATGGATCATAAAGAAATAAAATTGGAGGGCACGGACCAGACTTGTATTAGTCAGGAGAGGGATAGGTGAGAGGCTGTTGTGAAAGTAGTGATGAACTGCCGGTTTCCTAAAATGCAAGGAATTTTTTGAGCAGCTTAGGATCTATTAAGACTTTCTAAGAGATGGATCCGTGAAGATAGTCTTCAGGGATGTTAGGCCATGTCGAAAAATAAATAGTTGCCTAAATTTTTAAGTTCCTTATTACTTTCGAAACGTCGCTAACCAAGTACTAGTCCACACAGCTAACGTTTAAAAAATGCGAATATTCAAATTTGGATTAATTTAACTGTATTTTTGTTATGTATATACTTTTGATGTAATATTGTAACATAAATGATTTTAAATGTAAATCGACTTAAGGTTAAGGATATTTTGTGGAAGAGGGGCTAAGGGTTTAAACTTTGGAGTGATGTGAATGTTTGTCCAAAACCTTAAGGTCTAATTAGGTTTGTTTAATGTTTGAATATTTGCTTAATCAGACCGGCTTTCAATACTGTATTCTGTGCGACTTTTACTTTAATTTTTTACTTACTTGTCAGCGTTGGTTCCGTTTATTCAAGTATACAAAACCGATACAATTCTTTTCCACGCCAAATATTGCGTGTAACGAAAACCAAAAGTCCTTTAAAAAATTTTAACCAAAACTTGCAGGGCCAAAATCAACTTATTCAAAAAAGAAGGGGGTGGGGGCCCTGCAACATATGGAATATAGAAACACAGAAAATTATACGATTTAGGAACACATAAAACTTATATTAGAACATAGAGGGTAAATACTCAGATATGACGGTCACCAATTTGTAAAATTCTCTGTACTCGTCCTCTCGAATGCACTCGAAATTATGCCGAAATCACAAATTCATGCCAATTACTGTACCCATTAGTAATTAAACAAGAAGCCATATTTCAGTTTACATGGACGAGGAGACAGAAACGACAGCTACCTTATACCTTAGTTTACGGATTTCATAAAAAGGGCACAGATTTAGAAACAATAAAAGAATCGCACAGCGTAGCGCATTGGTACACGAGGAAGACCCTTGGGTGTAACAGCTTTACGGCGCTTTGTGTAGGGATGTAAAAACGGTGGAGGTGCTGAGCTACTGTTAGATTGCGATAGTTATTGTGACTGTAAAATATACAGCTTTGACTGTCGTATAAATAAATTACAGTGGGCCAGTTTCCTGGTCCATTAAAAAGATAAGGACTTTAGTGTTCTTTGTAATCTAGAAGCCTCTTGGGCAAATGTTTCCATATTTGTACTGCATTCCAGTGATAATCCTGCGGCACGGACGAATAATAGACTCTAAAATTGAGAGATAGGAACAAAAAATGTGATTTAAATATTATTATTGCAGTGTGAGGGTGTTTTTGCAGCACCTTCTGTTTTGAAACCTGCAGTTCATCTCACATCCTCCATCGCAAGAGGGTATAGACATTTGCAAGACAAATATACGATTCCCTTTTATTTATTTTGTACTTAGCGACGTCGAAATTGGCTCAGCACATAGGACATACAGCGATTGAATTATTAATGTGGAACCTAATTGGAAGTTATCCTGCTCTAGTTTAGATATGGTAATTTTTAGGCAAGACGTCCTAATTGTGTATTGATCTAACAATTAATAGAGTAGTATAATATAGTCTAACACAACTTTATTAAATGAACATTTACGAGAACATAGCTACATGTTTCGGCTTCTAGAAGCCACCTTCAGGCTTTGACTTAAAAATTGAATATACAATTTAAAACGCCTTAAAATGACGAGATCTCTTTAACAGTAAATGTTACTAAAATACATTAAAATACGAAGATATAATATAAATATGTAGAAACATAACATGGAAATTATAGTTGGAGTTGCAGGTTTTTGTGTGGTCTGGGTGGCATGTGGACATATTGAATGTATCTCACTGATGATTGGTGCCAGCTCGAACAATATAAAGTTATATTTGCGGTAATTTAATGTGTTTTATTAACGTTTAATATAAACGAGACCTTGTCATTTTAAGACGTAAATTAGCTGTGTTCTCTTATATATTCAGGTAACAAAGTTGTGTTGCACTGTATTGTGCCACTCTATTAATTATTTAGATATCGGCTTAGAACTTCTCTGAATGGATTAAAAAATACTGTAAAATTATTATTATAGAACCGACTAGATGCAACAATTTCTCAGATTTATTTTTGGAATAAAACTCTACATGTTTCGGACAGTTCCTCTGTCCATCATCAGGAGTTTTCCATTGTACACACAGCAATGGTATACGTCATAGATGTGTGCTGACATATACAATTGCTGTGTGTACAATGGAAAACTCCTGATGATGGACAAAGGAACTGTCCGAAACATGTAGAGTTTTATTCTAAAAATAAATTTGAGAAGTTAGTGCGTCTAATTGGTTTTATTATAAGAATTTATCAAGATGTACGGTCACCTGAACGTCAAATTCTTTTAAAATTCTCGCGTGTAGGGTATCGGATTTCGAACTAGTCTTGAATCTAGCATGCCGGTATGTTATCTATCCACAGCTTAGCTGCAGATGCTCTGTGTTACATCCTTAACCAAGTGCGGGGTGTTAATAAATGTCACTCTTCGTATTTTAACCTTTTGACGCCGGGATTATTTTTTTAATTTTAGCACACCCTGTATATTAAATGTGAATAATACAGGAACCAAGTACGTTAGATTTATGAAACAAACTGCATTTTGAAGAGGAAAAAACGGAGAGTATATACCGTATTTAAATTATACAGTACATATATTTGTTGAATAAATATATAAAATGTAACATTTAGAGTTTAGCGGTGCGGTACGACCACTATAGTCTTCGTTAGGCGTCAAAAGGTTAAGTGAGGATAGCAAGGAATGTCCTGGTATAGGCTCAGGATTCTTTCTCGAAGCGGTTTTATTCAGCGACAGAACACATTAAAGTCAATTACTTTTTAATTTCCAAGTTAATGAGATTTATTTTTGAGCCGATAAATAAAAGGGGTAATTATGTGATATTCGAAATTTAAATATGGCATGAACTAACTGTTTTCCGGATTTTTTGTACCATGCAGCCAGGCATTTGCATGTCTGATGCGTAGACATAATAAGAAACAAGGTTGAGCGCCAATGATGATTACGATTTTGCCAATTGTTTGGGACGTCATGGAGAAGGATAAAATATCCCAACATTGAGACCTTGAGACGTATATCTACATCTGTCGAAGTTCTGAATCTGTTCAGTTTTTCAAATGATGAACTGTTTTACCTTAACCGAATGCTTAGCAAAAGACTTCTGAAATGGTGAAGGTGATTTCGTTTCACACTGTATGTGGCTTGGAGTAATCTGAATTAGCCATCTGCCTTATTGCTGTGCAGTGGCGTAGCACGTCCGTACCTTGCATTCATTTCAGGAACTTATTTCTGTTTGTGAAGTGTAAGACTGACTCTGTCTCTCTCTGAAACCTTTAGATGACATTTCCCTTCCGGAAATGACACCATACACTGTTTATTCCACCGACATGAATACATTTAGAATTAAGGCTGCTTGCAGTTTGTTGTTTTCAGGACCACGGAGTCTCTTGTTGTGTTCTTTGGAATTGTGGAATTGTCTGGTTTCGTAGGTGACTACAAACGTTTCGGAGGAATATACTACTGTCTTCTTCGGGGTATAAGATGCATGAAGTAGGTTACTTCGAAACGCCGGTAGACCACGTGCTGTCATAAATTATAATACTGTAATTTAAAAGTAATTTTTCATTAATTGTTGCGTAATTGTTGACAGCAGTTGTGTCTCAACACGTTGTGCCTTTGGATTTATTCCCACTATTAAGAAAAGACGAAAGGTCGCGGGTTTGATTCCCGATGGTGTCATTGAAATTTTTCATTGACGTAATCCTTTCCAACCGCACTATGACCCTGGGGTCGACTCAATCCTTAACAAAAATGAGTACCAGGAATATTTCCTGGGGCGTAAAGGTGGCCAGTGCGTAGGGCTGACAAACTTGCCACTTTCATGTATCGACTGACTTAAAATCTGGGAACCTTATCCTCCTGGAACCCTAAGGGCCTGTCCAGACCTCTACAGGTATTGCTTTACGCAGTATCTCCAGTAAGGATAGCCGTGATTTTGTTAGCGTAGAACTTAATTTTTTAAGGTGTCACAAAAGGTGAATGAGGAGTACAGGATGTGGGTATGTGTGTGTAATTGTTTTCCCTTCTGACTTTTGAACAAATTGATGGCTTCTTGCTACACCACCTATGCACGTGTTTGCCAATTGCCGATCAGCAGAATTTCCTGTATTTTAATTTGCCACGCACAGTGCTGAACCCATATGATAATAACGCATTACTCTCGTGCATGTGATGTGAGATTTATTGTGACTGATAACAGTTCCATAGCACTTGCTGTGTTTGTACAGCTGTCTAGTGTCTGACGTAAACCTGTCTGTAATATGATGGTTGAGTGCCAACTGGTTTACCCTCCGTCGGTAGAGACAGATGTACGACGCTGACCATTTGAGGTAATCCGTTTGGGTGATGTGTGATGTGCTGGTAGGCTAACATGTCCGGCTCTGTCGCCTCATCTGTATAAATCAGTTTATCTTTTGCCCTGTTGCGGTAGGTTTGTCTATGAAATAGGCACAGCAGTTGGTTCATTTTCTTCAGGGTTCCGGATGCATATTCCTTTCACAGTATTAATGATAACGCTTACTTACTTACTGATTTTCTTACTTACTTACGCCATGGTGCAGAGTCCTTCTTGAGAAGCTAACTGGTTTGCAGCTAGGCAAGAAATTCCGCGTATTTCACGGAACCCGAATGTTCATTACCACACTCACAAGCTTCCGCCAACTGTCCCTATCCTGAGCCAGCCCAATCAAGTCCATATACAGACATCCCACCTCCTGGAGATCCATCCTAATATTATCCGCCCATCTACGCCTAGGTCTCCCCAGTGATCTCTTTCCCTCCGGTTTCCCCAGCAAGACCCTATACAACCCCCTGTCCTCACCCATAAGCGCGACATGGCCAGCCCTTCTCATTCTTCTCGATTTTATCACCCGCAAAATATTGGGTGAGGAGTACAAATCATTTAGCTCCTCGTTATGCAGTTTCCTCAATTCCCCCTTTTCCTCGCCCCTATTAATGATAATTCTACAGATCTCCATACATAAAGTCTTGTATTTTAGCTTCTTTGTTGCTTCCTTTGCACGACATTACTGTCCGTAGGTATTGCCTTATCTATCAGTATGCGTTTTTTGTTTTGTTTTTAATTATTATATCTTATCTATTTGTTTTAACTTCTCTGTCTGTGTGCACTGCTTGATTCCATATTACTGTGTCATCTTCATGTTCACATACTGATTCGTGTTTGTGTGTGTGTGTGAGACAGAGACAGAGAGACGGAGAATTCCATTTGTCTGTCCTTTTGATGTCTGATAATAATAATAATAATACATTTATTATCATTAGTGTTATCATTAATGCTAATGATAATAAATGTATTATTATTAGACATCAGAAGGACAGACAAGTGGAACTCTCCATCTCTCTGTCTCTGTCACACACACACACACACACACAAACCAGAATATGAACATGAAGATGACACAGTAATATGGAATCAAGCAGTACACACAGACAGAGAAGTTAAAACAAATAGATAAGATATAATAATTAAAAACAAAGCAAAAAACGCATACTGATAGATAAGGCAATACCTACGGACAGAAATGTCGTGCAAAAGGAAGCAAGAAAGAAGCTAAAATACAAGACTTTATGTATGGAGATCTGTAGAATGTGTAACATGAAATGTATGATTATACCGGTAATAATTGGAGCCACCGGAATAGCAACTGGAGTTTCAAAAAAAGTTCTAAAAACCATACCAGGAAAATATTCAAAAGATTCACTGCGAAAGACAGCTATACTGGAACATCACACATAATATAATAAGTGCTGCAGTTTGAAACTTGAAGCCTGAGCGGTGGGGATCGCCGTTGGTTCAAGAGGAGCAGAACAGGAAGAAAAGGCCTGTGACAAGAGGCAACAATGATAAAACAATAATAATAATAATAATAATAATAATAATAATATAAAAACTGGACGCATTATAGACGTGTATAATATCGTTAGTATTATATAAAATGGAATAATTGCAAATAAATTATATTGACATTACTCAGTCTTCGCCCTGATCTCTATATTCTAATGTTGAAAGCTGTAATTTGCAATGCTTGCAGTATATTTAAAACCTTTGGGTAGAGTAAGGAATAAGAAGTGTTTGGTCTGTGACTCGTAGTCTTTGAAAACCAGTTCAACCTCTGTGAGTTATGAATAATAAATTATTATTATTATTATCATAATCATCATCATCCACGTGAACTTCACGTACAGAGTTACCCAAGAATTCACGTGTTCCTCCACTGCCCCTTTCATAAGTTGTTTCCTTATTCGTACATCAAACCCATATTCAGTTCCATCTATCACAGATCTAACGTACTGTTTTGTTATGCTGCGTTATGTGCTGGATGTTCAACTGTTTCTTCAGCCCCAACTCTTACCTCACATTGAACAGTCTGTTGCAGCAGTGTAAACATGGATTTGAAGAAGCTGTTAGCTATGGAAACCGGGGTGTAACCTATTCAATCACTCAATCATGCCAGGGGCATCGTGAGAGACAGATGATTATTATTGTAATTATAATTATTATGATTATATTTATCAGCTGTATGCGGGGTATTGACAATTACATATCTGAAACAAACCATGTTTCTAGGGTATTTAGTGTAGCAATTATTCTGTATTTACAATTTGGGCTACATGTAACGTTATTTCGCCTGTGAAATATGTTTTGTGCTTTCACATCAACACTTCCTGCAGTATGTGTGCAGTGCCCAATAGGAATGTTTTCTGTAGTCCCTTAATTTCGTGCTTTAACGGTATGTTGCTCAGGTAAAGTCTAAGTGATTTTGAAGTGGTTCCAGTCGCTTGTATCATTACCGGTATCACTTTTGCTTTCATATTCCACATGTGCTGGATTTCTATTATAAGCCATTTATTATTATTATTAGTATAATAATAATCATCATCATCATAATCATCTTTATGTGATTCACTATGGACTCATCCGTCCAGACCGACCGTCGGACCCACCCAACCTCCTATACATTGGGTACAGTGTCTTTCCCGGAATTAACCGACCGGGGTGTGTCGTTAACCACCCATTCTTATCTAGTACCAAGGTTAAGGAAGGAGTAGAGCTACATCTCCAGACACTTCTCTGTGCTTTCACGGCAGCTTATGTGGTGGAATTTACCTAAAAACTACTACTGCTACTGCTGCTACTACTACTGCTATTGCTAGTGCTGCTACTACTATTAATTTCTACTACTACTACCACTGTCACTGCTACTACTACTCCTACCACCATTACTCTTGCAGACAGACAACTCATTATGTAAGTCACAGTCGTTCTTTAAACCGTATTTTTTTCCGATTTATATTGGTTAAAACTTCTGGACACCGTGTTGAAGGAAGACTTTACTGTGCGGGTGTCTTCAGACATTTTAACACGAAATTTCCTGTAAAGTGTAAGGCTGATACTTGAGACCAGGATATCCTAAATATGAAGCATGAGTGGAAGAGTGGATTGGAGGGAGGGGGGGGGGAGAGATGACACAAACTGGACCAAGATATTTGATCGACGGAAGAAATAAAAGTAGTAGAGAGAAGTAGAAGATACTTTTTTTTTATTCTTATTTTACATTCTTACTAATTCACATAAATACAATGAGAAAATAATGAATTTTATATCAAAGATTAATTAATTGTCTACACTGTCAATCGACAGATCCATTGCCTATTCCAGCGCCAGTCACCTCCGCAGTTCGATCCAGTGCTTGCTCTGTAAAATTCCAGCAATTTATCTTCGATAACTAATAGCAACATGAATATTTTGGTTAACAAACCTGTCGGATGTGTGGACCATATGGATAAATGCATCAGTTCTGTACAATTCATGTTAGAACTAAACATCGAATTACCACAAACTGTTCAAAAAATAAATGGTAGCCTGCAACATGACCTTCACTATAATTTATAAAGTCAGTCCACAAATTATCATGTTACTGACTATTTAAAGTGAGTTTGTAATTCAAATCATATTATCCTGATTTGAAGTGCACTGTTGATGAAGTTAAATTGTTTTAGAGTAAACAAGTTCGTGTATTAATTCGAACAAAGCTTGTCATTGCAATATACTGGAAAGCAGATTTTAAAATTATACACTCCATCAATTATGTCACGTGAAATAATAGCATTATACTTAAATTTGCTCTTGTTAATTCTAAACTGACATCAGGAACGTTTTTTTCACCCTGGGTCATTTAAAATTATTTTTTGTCAATAATTTGAAAGCATAATGCACGTGCAAGTTACATTTGCATTTAACGTGTGGATTGTGACGTGAAACATATTGCTTCACTTAAACGCATTTTGTTGTCTGTGTGAATGCTTAAACAAAATCCCACTCTGAAGACATTTTTGCACAAACGAATGTATATTTAGTGGCTTAATGTTGTACACTTACCGTCACCTAACGTACATACATACACAACATTACTATCGGAACCGGTTATAAAGACATCGCTTTATACGTCACCTCGTATATAGCGTGAGATATTTTAGGATAACCAATTAATTCCTTACTGTTAACCGTAATATTTTACCCCTTGGTTACAACGACACTCGTTTATAACTACACAAAATATTCAGTCCCTTACATGACCTTTTAACCCAGTTCGACTCTATATCGTATGTAAAAACTGCGCTTATTATTTCCCTGACATTATTTCCTCGGAATACTACTGCGTTTTTTCTAGCAAATGTTCCCAGTGCAGAGCAACCTGTTATGCTCGTTCATCAAAAGAAATACATTCCCTGAGTTCATAGATCATTATAATCAAGTAATTTATTGTGGCCGTAACAAAATTTTATCTCCGAATTTAATCCTGGCTCTGGCAGTAAGGTTATCTGGAAATGAGGCTGTCTGCTCTCGTGGTTTCCATCTTCAAGTCAGACCCTGACGTCACATGTTGGAGGAACGTATTTTTTATACCCACCGGCACAGGTTTGTTATTGTTTTTGGATGTCTTCAAGTTTTTTCGCACAGAAACTTCAATCTGCGGTAATTTTCAGTCCAGTCTGCGAGCCTGTCGCTTTATTCAAGACTCGCTTCATTTAGACTGAAGCTGCAGCCTGACAGTCGTATGCTTAACTAGCAAATGTGGTCCCGATAGCAATAGAGTATATCGATATCGGCGACGGAATACAAAATTTCGCGTAACAAATTCCACACATTTTAAATTTCTCTGGTATTATTCCTGGGGTTGATTACAAACATTTAGGCGTATCTGAACGAAGATCTTCGCGGGCGTTCTCTACACATGGTCCAAGGACCCCTTGTGGTCCACAAACCTTTTATTGGTGATCCATACATGTTTCGGTAGCAAGTAGTGTTTTTACGCCATCTTGTATTGTGCCTTGTATTCTGAGACAATGCTATTTTACTGTGATATTTGTTTATACAGCTGTTTCCTGTTTTACAGATTCCTGACATATAGATGCTAAAAAGAATTCATACAACAGAATTAGGTAATTAATCTTATGATGCAAGATTTTAGGTTAAAACAGCTGTGATGATAATGAGTTGAGTGTTCTGATGTGTTTCATAACGTCACAGAATACGAATGGAGTCACGGGATCCTCGCCCTTAACGAATGTACTGTCTATTGTAAATCGGGAAATACGCATAATTAAATAACCAATTTTTAGGCGCGTTTGCAACACTGTGAAAAGCGACTATCAGCTCCGTCATACCTCAATGTCTGTATATCTGTTTGTGCCTCCATCCATCTGCATGGAACAACTCGATTTCCATTGGACGGATTTTCACGAAATTTGATATTTGAATATTTTTCGAAACTCTGTCGAGATCCTCAATTTTCATTAAAATCCGACAAGACTGACCGGTACTTTACATGAAGACCTATATACATTTATGATATTATCTTGCTGTATTCTTCCTAGGATGAGAAATATTTCAGAAAAAATTTGTAGCAAAAATTTGTGTTCAATATTTTTTACTCCGAAAATCGCTTCCTTTTTGAGACAATGTAAAAAAATATCGTAGAGCCGGACGGACTTCAGATGACAATATGGCGCATGTCGGATACCTAAGACTACAAACACACACTCAGAACATGTAATAATTTTTGCTTTTCCTCTATACCAATGGCTACACGAAAGCGTCTGAATATTATGTTATATGTGCATTGCCTGTATTGTATAAACTAGTCATTGTCAGTAAGGTCAGCAGGGAAAGAAATGTTCACTGAGAGGTACGCGCGATTTTATCGGTTGAGTGAGGCTATCAGCTGAGTTGAATCGCCGCGTACGTGAGGCAACTTCTCTGACACCAGTGTAGTGCTTGGCGTCTAAACAGAACTTTACAGGCGTTGCAGTAAATGGAGCATAAAAAGGGCCAATAAGACGTTTGTAATATAATTATTAACCCTCAACCCGCTAACGTGGAAAATATGGTGAGCTCCACTCGGCGTTTAAAGGTTTAACACAAGTTTTTTTATTACACCCACATTATTGTGCAACTTTTCTCGTCGTATGGCTATGAATAATACGAGAGTTACTGAAACTTCGGAAAAACACGTTGAAACCCCGCAGCGAAATAATGAGAAGTGTGTTATAAATTTATTGAAAAAGACACATGTCCTGGTAAATGAATGTAAGACAGGATTTGGAATGGGAATACATAGAAACGGTGTTATGTTTCAGACAATGAAACCACTTCCATCAGACAATATAAGATGTTAGAACAGTCCTTCTATCCAAAAAAAAAAAAAAATATGTGAATTATTCATTTAATCATTTAAAAATTACATGGAGCCGATTTTCAGTTGAGAAGGTGACAGTCAATCAGCTGGTCGAAAATTGTCATTCCCTTAGCTGAACTGGATATTCACAAGACTCTCTCACTGATCTCTCTTCTGGACAAGAATAATTCAGTCTTAAGGACCCAGTTTAATTAAAATTGTAACCCTTAACAGTGTTTAAATGTTCACTTCCTTCCTCATAAAAGGAACAGTTCGCCAGTCCGTAGATTAAGCATTAAGTAATTAATAACTTCTGATTATGAGAATTTTAATAAATGCCTATGCTTGAACGCACTGTTTAGACCACATGGAGAATTCTGTATTTTACAGAAAGTCGGGTTGCATAGCGATTAGTCTGGTCTGAAGATTCGGTATCGGTTTTTATTGACTCATTTATCATTTAAGTGATAATTTAACCACATGATTTCTTTTTTATTGCAGGTAAGCAACATAAACTGAGTGCCTGGATTTTAATCGCCTGCATTGTGCGCTCTTGCGGTGAGTGGAAGAAACGAACATCAGCAAAATATGTCCAAAAAGCAAATATAATTTCCAAATGTACGAGTTTACATGGAAGCAGTTTCAGAGAAATTCGTGATTTCAGGCCGCGAAATAAATGATAACTGCGTTCTTCCGGGTTATTACGCAGCGAATAGTGGCAATTACTATTTTCGCTGCGTAATAACCCGGAAGAGCGCAGGTTTCAGTGTCATGGAAAGTTCGCAGTAAGTTAAGAACTACCCTAATATAAAGCAAAGATTTGTCAACGGATTCAGAATAAGAGTAAGGTAAGAGACATATTATAACGCCAAATGGCATGGTGAGCATGAAAAGGCAAATCTGGTTTATTCTTAAGAGCAAACACGTTTGCATTATAAAAGTAAGTTGTTTAATGTTTTGTAGGGAAATAATTTTGTATGCTGCACGATGTTTCCCCTAGAAACAATCCCCCTCCCCGGAGATAAAATATTTTGTCTCCAGAGCAAGAATCCCGCATGTGAGTGTCTCGTAACAAAGTTTTTTACAGGGAGGGATTGTTAACACTTTGCCCAAATCCCAAGCTGGAGGACAACTCCTCATCGGCTGTCCGCGACTGTTTATTCAATTTATTCGCAGCTACTCTCCTTATCGGAGGTCGTTCCTCTATCCTCAAACTGAGGACGCGCCATGCCCTGGTGACAGGGACCCAATATTACTAATAATTTTCTAAATGATTTGTACTCCTCACCCAATATTGTGCGGGTGATAAAATCGAGGAGAATGAGATGGGCTGGGCATGTGGCGCGTATGGGTGAGGAGAGGGGTGTATAGGGTCTTGGTGGGGAAACCTGAGGGAAAGAGACCACTAGGGAGACCTAGGCCTAGATGGGTGGAGAATATTTAGAGGGATTTCCAGGAGGTGGGATGTGCGTATATGGACTGGATTGGGCTGGCCCAGGATAGAGACAGGTGGCGGACGCTTATGAGTGCGGTAATGAACCTTCAGGTTCCGTGAAATGCGGGGAATTTCTTGACTGGCTGCAAACCAGTTAGCTTCTCAAGAAGGATTCTGCGCCATGGAGTAAGTAAGTATGTAAGGGAAATAATTTTGTTTGTTGTGAGAATAACAGGAAACAAATGACTGTAGGAGGAAAAAATATAAATCAAATGGCACATGTAACAATCACTGTAGGTCTAAGGTTAACAGTGAAGAAGATAAATTTTATATTATTTAAGAACACGAAATAATAAAATGTCTTGGAGTGAAATATGCATAAAGAAATGAGAAAAGTACATGTAACAGGTAAGCGCGCGCGCGCGCGCCCACACACACACACACACACACACACACATACACGCACACACACACACATCGTCGCGATGAAGCGCCTATTCGCTTTATGTCCGTCTGTCTCTCCGTTTATCGGCGCGGCAGCCACTGGATGGATTTACTTGAAATTTAGTATTAGAAGGGCGTCTTCTATAAAAATCTATCTAGAAACGCCAAAGTTGATCGGAACCGGACAAAAATATCGGGCACTTTACGTGAAGACTCAATTATGGCGTATTTTTGCCTGAAGCATAAATTCGCCACAAAATATTTTTGTGTCAACATCGAGTGCTTTTATGTGTTTTAGTTACTCGTAGCTCAACAGTGTATAAGAAAAGCATTGTTGCATTGCCTTTGGAACACTCGTTCGCCAAAACGCAGAAGGGCTTTGTTATTAGTACTCGTACACTGCTCGTCTTGTTTTGTTGTTAGTACACTGCTTGTCTTGTTTTGTTGTTAGTACACTGCTTGTCTTGTTTTGTTATTAGTACACTGCTTGTCTTGTTTTGTTATTAGTACACTGCTTGTCTTGTTTTGTTATTAGTACACTGCTTGTCTTGTTT
>Ga0123357_10003927_pt1 | contig 17270 bp, 15 predicted proteins | sample TergutEmb28metaG_FD_89873 | JGI IMG/M metagenome (GOLD analysis project Ga0123357, IMG submission 89873) | Embiratermes neotenicus P4 segment gut microbial communities from Petit-Saut dam, French Guiana - Emb289 P4 | ecosystem: Host-associated > Arthropoda: Insects > Digestive system > Gut ... | reverse complement strand
TGTCCCCTTCAAAATAGTTCCCTTGGGAGGCTACACACCTTCGGAGACGTTGTTCCCACTCTTCGTAGCAACGCTGGTAGTCGCTAACCGGAATCGCTTTTAGTTGGTCGGTTACAGCTCTTTTGATGTTTTCCACCTTCATGTGAAGGGCAAGCCCGCAGTGTTGCCAGATCGTGCGATACGCGGGCAGTCTCATTACTTTATTTACAGACCTTGTAAATATTTACGCTCCCTCTGGAGCTGAAAACAGACACGAGCTGGAAGTATTCTTTAATAATGTAATCACATATTTACTTCCAACGAATCCTACAGAAATGCTATTAGCGGGAGATTTTAACTTTGTTGCATTTCCAAATGACTATACGGGAAAGCCAAATTTGAGCAAAGCTTTGTTGTCTCTGATCACAGGCATGGTCCTATATGACATATGGGAAGCAGAAGCACAAAGCCCAACGTATACGCATTACACAAAAGACGGAGCTACACGATTAGATAGGATATATATATATAACAAACTCTACAAAAACGTAAACAGGGAGCAGAAAAGATTGCAGCCGCCTTTTCTGACCACTTCGTTGAAATTGCACGCATGACCTGTGCATCGCAGTGTACGTTGCGTAGATCAACGATATGGAGAATGAATATTACTCTTCTCGAGGAGACCACATTCCGTGATACAATAATGGTCTTAAGGAGCAAATGGAAGAAGGTCGTGAACTCCTGTCCCAACAAAGTGTTATGGTGGGATAAATACGTCAAGAATATGTTAAGACGGTCATTCCAATGTGAAGGAGCTGCACGCAACCGAGACAGGAAAGACCTGGAGGACTTTTACTATGTTGCGATCTTCCAAGCGATACGGAACTCTACCACGACAGAGAATACAGCACGCACGTTACGACGAATGAAAGAAAAAATCCTACGGCTCAACAGAAGGTACACGAGAGGCCTTCTGATGGACATGACAGAAAAAGACAGAATACACGGTGAAGATGTAACCACTTACCAATATATAAGATCGCGGAAACGTCAAATGGCGCGCACGATCAAGCATGCAATCGGCGAAAATGGACTATTGCAGACTGATTAAGAAGAAATAATGCGATTTTTACCGATTTTTCTAGCGACAAAACACAAGCAAATACAGATTGACGTAATGAGCCTCTGGAAAATGGTATCCTGCGGACTACTGAAGATACCTGAATCTGCGATCACAGAATTAGAAAATACTAACAGAATGGAAGATCTGTTAGAAGCAGTAAAGAAAGGGAAACAACACAAATCACCCGGTCAAGACGGGATGTCATGAATTCTTCAATCGAATGTGGGATGTCATCAAACAAGACATGTTCTACGTAATAAACCGTATGTATATGGAAGGAATGGTGTCGGACGCCCAGAAACGTGGAACCATTGTATGTCTTCCAAACAAAGTTGACCCAGTAAGCCCGGAATATTATAGACCACTCACCCTTTTGAGTGCAGATTACACACTGCTCACTCACATCATAGCACACCGATTACGCCCTCGGATGAAAGGCATTCTGCACCGAAATCAATATTCTGGAAGGGTAGGAAGCAAAATCTTTGAAGCAATTGTGTCAGTAAGAGACATAATAGCTTATGCTGAAGAGACAAATAGACCGACATGCGTACTAACAATTGATTTCAAAGAAGCTTTTGACAGAATGTCACATTTCTTCCTGTTCTTGATACTGAAGGTTTACGGGATTAGTGAACGATTCTGCAAGCGATTACAAAAGATATATGCTAATGCAACTTCAACGCTAACAATAAATGGCAATCAATCCAAGAAGATATATAAACATAGTGGAGTGAGACAGGGTTGTCCATTAAGCGTGCTACTATTCGCTTTATGTATCAACCTCCTACCATTTAACCTTGATAAAGAAGCTGCAAGGACTCGAACTAGGATCACATGGTGCCAGAACGACGGTAATTGCGTATGCGGACGACATAACCATCATCGTCACGAGACCGCAAGATATAGACATCATTCAAGAGGCTCTACATGACTATGAAAAAGCTACCGTTGCACGAATCAATAGCCACAAATCAGGCGCAATCACACTTGGATCACGGGATATATCGATGCCCATTATGGACATCCAATATCGTGATGAAATAAAGATACTAGGTTTCAACTTGACGAACAATACAAAGGAATCGGCGAATAAGTGCTGGGCGGAACTGACCGCGAATGTCCGTGCACAAGCGCAAGATGCATACCGCAGAGCACTGAACTTAGAATAAAGAATACGATACACAAATGACTATCTCCTGGCGCGAGCATGGGTCATGACACAAATATACCCGCCCCCTAACGACACAGTACGACAACCGAACACAACCATATCATGGTTTATATGGAAAGGGGAAATCTTCCGAGTCCCATTAACCACCCTTCAAAGACCAAAATAAGCTGGAGGATGGGGACTGATAAACATAGTGGCAAAATGTCTAGCTTTATTTATCTTCAGAATGGAAGGATAAGGAATGAGGAAAGGCACCTCCACGGCCGAGTGGATAAAAAAGTTGGGACTGCATGGAAAGACGAATAACCCCTCATATGTAAAGAGAATCCCAAAAAAGTTAGAATATCTCCATCTATATGATATGGAATCATCATATACGACCCCAAGAGGAAGCTCAGAGTCTCCGAAATCCTATAAGAGGCGCCTATACACATTACACCTCACAAGTACACAGGCGGCGGCGGGCCGCCCGGAAAAGCGGGTAGAAAAACAATGGCCAAACATAGACTGGGTTCAAACGTGGAAGAACTTGAAAGAAGCACCAGTACCGGAAACCACGAGAAATGTATGGTATCGAGTCATCCATGAAATAAATCCTACGAATGAGCGTCTTCACCACATTAACATGGTCCGACAATGTGCATCGAAGGATACACTAGAGCACAGTCTACTGGTCTGTGGTGAAGGAAGAATGATATGGGAATAGTCAAAGACCCTAATAGCAAGGATGTTATGGAAGACTCCGAATCGGATACCAGATGACTGGATAACACACCCTCAATTCCACAGATGGCCTTCCAAGGGGCATTGAGCAATACTATGGACACTAGCGAACGTAATCTTATTCCGACTTCAACAACAAACGAACCTGACTCTGCAAGACTACATACACTTTCTGAAAAGATCTAGATGGTAACTTATGCGTCAAAAAAGGGACAGAACTTGTCGGAAACTATCTCACGGTCCTGGAAGCGGGGGAAAAATCACCTCCAATGATGATGGACTTTGTGTTAACTTAAAGAGTTAGGGAAGCATGGCGCTGTAGACGTGGTTAGAAATTGATGATGACAATGGGGTGCTTGATAATGATGGTGTTTTACGAACAATTAGTGCGCATGATGTAAAATACGAGCACTACAACTGTGTGCAAAGATATGAAAGAACGTTAAAAACCTGTAATCTTGTAATAGACTGTGTCTTCACTAGAACCAAAAAAAAAAAATTCCCTGTAGGGACGAGATTTTCCGCCCGTCCAGACCGACCCTTGGGCCCACCCAGCCTCCTGTAAAATGGGTACCGGGTCTTCCCCGAGGGTAAAGTTCGGCCGGGGCGTGCTGCTGACCACTCACCCTCTTCTAGTGCCGTGGTCATAGAAGAGTAGAGCTATACCTCTACCCACCCTCTGGGCCACACCGGGACTATAACGGGATCACTTTACCTTTACCTTTATGAGGAAACTTAAGATCTATAAAAGTAAAACTTTAATATCGTTAACCTAATGATTACTGGAATATGAAACATGCAATTAGAAGTCAGGAATTTGATCTCTCCACAATTTATCCTTCTTTCACAGTCAAATACACGTAAGTTAATTGTACTGCACACGACATTCCCAAGCAATATAAGGATCAAACACGTACGTATCTTTCACTAAATTTAATTAGACCTGTAAAGTTTTCCACACTGCAGAATAACTAACGTTTTTTCTTATGGTGTGCAGAGGTCACGTGTTTTCGAAGCGGCTCTTGAGCCACACGCTTATAGTTACGGCAAGCCGCGTGTTGTCTTTCTGCAGTACAACTACTAAATTTTATTTAACGATAGATGTTCAATGGAAGAACATAGAATAATTACGGAGATATAAGAAACAACCTTCAGCAGATAATATTTTCTTAATTCAGTCTCCAGCTTCTCACGCCTCACGTAATCCCACATTGCTTGCAATAATGAGTAGGAATAGATTATGAGTAAAAATTGTAACAAAAGCGCATTACGTTACACAAACGATAAAAAGTAGTGTGATTTTAAGTTGCTCTTTATAAGTTGCTCAACATGTTTCGGGCCACCTTGTGCCCGTCGTCAGCGCCTGAGGATGGGCACAAGGTGGCCAGAAACATGTTGAGCAACTTATAAAGAGAAAATTATAAAGGAGAAATAAATATAATACCAAGTGACATCTAGTTGGTTTCTTATTCCACATTGAACTACGACGCACGGTCAACCACACATCAAATTTACGTTGATTTTATTTTCATTTTGGGAAAGAAAATTTAACAAAGCTGTAAGCAAAGAGTAACAAGAGAATGGCGAAAACTGCATAATGATGAGCTTAGTAATCTGTAATCCTCACCAAATATTGTTCGGGTGATAAAATCGAGAAGAATTAGATGGGCGGGACATGTAGCACGTATGGAAAGAGGAGAGGTATATACAGAGTTGTGGTGGGGAAATCTGAAGGAAAGAGACCACTTGGAAGACCCAGGTTTAGATCGGAGGATAATATTAAGCTGGATCTTCAGGTAGTAGGATGGGGCATGGACGGGATTGATCTGGCTCAGGATAGAGACAGGTGGCATGTACTTTTAGAACCTGTAATGAACCTTCGGTTTCAATAAAATGCTGGGAATTTCTTGACTAGATGAGAATCTGTTAGCTTCTCAAGAAGTAAGTAATCAATGAAGTAATTAAGTAAGTAAGCAAGTAAGTAAAGGAGTGTTCTGAACGAAATGTTAGTTTTAAACCCGTATTTCGGAAGCTCCTCTACTTGAGTTAAATGTGTACCTTTGATGCTACAAATTCAAGAATTCTATTTGGAAATTCCATTGCCTGTTAGCAAATTGCATAAATGAACTTTTCCCTACTCGCTATTCAGTGGCTCTTTGATATTATTATTTTATTGACTTTCACCCTGAAATCTGTATATAAAGCTTCAAAAGCACACCCAATAACAACAGACTGCACTCTCCCTCAAATTAAGCACATTGCTTATCTCTTTGTGTGCTTTTAATACAAATTTAATGCTATTTCTTGTTACCCGACAAACACAACTGTACAGATATTGTACGTTTGGTTTATACAATACTACTATCTGATGACGGTTGAACTGGACAGCCGGAACATGTAGCAGTATTAAATGAACCAAATATAAAATGTCTATATATTTGTGTTTGTAAGATAATAAAAAGAAACTTTTATGTGGTAAATACACAGTCGGACATTATCACCTAAGACAGTACAAATTTATTTTAATTTTATCTTCGACTCCCCCTGAATACTACTCCTCTTATTGTTTAATATTTGTGTCTGTAAGACACAAATTTCTTTCCTGGGTTTTTTTCTTTGTAGTAACTTTAATAAATTATTCTCTATTATCAGTGTATAACGGGCTCAAAATTCCGAACCCCCCCCCCGCAACCTTCACTTTATTAAGTATCCGATTTCTTGATTTTTAAAAAAAATCCCTATTTATGTGGCGTCACAAATACTGTTTTGACGACGAATAAACATGAATTTAGTTTTTTCTTTTAATAAGCAATAAACGCACAATATTTGAAGGAGAAGAGCGTTTACATCAAATATTGTGCATTTGTTTCCTAACAAAAGAAGAATGTATAAAAAATATAGTATAAACACTGTCGTGAACTTAACTTTCCATCATGCTGATCGCCTTCATGAAAATGTCGTTGTAGGGCGATAAAAAATTTCCGTTTCGCTCTGCTTAGCAAGGAACAGGATTTTACACGGTTTCTTGGGGTCATATCAAACTTCCTGAAGACAAAGATAATTAACATTCTCATTATAAGTAACTGCGTTCCCTCTGGGTACTTCCTCGTCAAGTTCCTTTTCGTCTTCGCTGTATATAGACGCTGATATCTTCTGTCAAAACACACGTACGTGGAAACCGCTACGAGGTTTTCTAAAAGACCTCAGCCTCATATCAACACCCTGTAAGACGAATGAACAAGAACAAGATAAAGGAGGGATATTTGTGAAAGACACTACATTTAATGCTGTTGGGGGAAACAGGAAAAGTACTGTCCTGTAACTTGAAAGGTTGTACCCCATCATCCTGCTGAAGGTAAGGTAGAGAGTTATGAAGTGAAGTAGGTAAGGTGGGGTGGGGGGAGTGGAATATTGTAATGTGTAGGAGGGGGAAAAATTTGAGAATTTTGTGTTGAAATTTGAATTAAAAGACGGTGTTACAAAAATGTTGATAACTTTCAGAGGGCTGTATTTCGTGTGAAATGTTGAAGGTGAAAATGGTGGGAGCCACACCACAAACATTTCAGTGCAACTTGCATTTAGTGTACCAACTGCACGTTATCATATTTATTTGCACTGGTTATTTGTGAATGCGTTTCTTTTATTATTAAACGTGTTTACATTTCATGTAATGGAAGGAGGAAGCTGATAATTATTTTGGATAGGATCGCAAAGTCTGAACTCTGTAATCGTCAACGTATATACGAGGATATTTTCGGTGTACTGTGGAAGCTAAAGAATTAATGTGATTTATTATTAATGATATTTCTCTTATGTTTTGTAGGATATTATTTGGGGTCACCACGGGCAAACTTATTCATGTCTTGAGCGCTTAAATTTAAAATTTTTCTTAATAAGCGTCTTCGCTGCAAAACGTCAGGCCCTCGCGACGCTCTCAGTGTGGACCACAGAGAGGACTTTGATATGTTGAATGTCTGGTGGAGGGTCTATTTAATACACGTCAGATTAGTTTCCATCTGCATATTTCCTAATTTAAAGATAGGAACTACGAGTCCTATAAATGAGTATTCCATGTCAAATCTTACTGCTTCGATTTTCCTTTCTAAGATTTTATTAAACTTTTCAGCAGTCTGAATGGTAAGCATTCGTCTAGGTTGAGAACGAAGCGTTTGTTAGTAAACATACAGCTCTTTATAACATGCCAGTAAACGTACTGCTCTTTATAACATGCCAGTCTCCAAATTTCAGCCGCCGGATCTAGAACCAACAAATCTCGTCATAATATATGCTGTCACTTTTTGGTCTTTAGCATGGATAGATTATCAATAATAAAAAAAGTAACGCAGCTCAGAGTAAAATGGCCTGGGGAACTGCTGTTCTGATTGAACACGGGTTTGAGAAGGTACTTCCACTTGACAGTCAACACAAACTAAGCATAGTACATTTTATTAGTGCCACATAATTCGACATTACAGTAGGACATCATCAGGCACTGCAAATTGTATAAAATATAAAAGGGAGTATATAATACATACGTAAAAATTTTATGTATTATGTATTTTATGTATAAATTACAAATGGGAATACATAATACATAAAATTGTAGCAATTTATGTGTTCCGTATTACATTTTATACAATTTGCAGTGTCTAAAGACGACCTTCTGTAAGCTCGAAATATTTTGCAGTAATGAAATACATTACACTGGGCCGGGTACCGTAGTCGGTATAGCGACTGGCTACGGGCTGGACGGTCCGGGGATCGAATCCCGGTGGGGGCGAGATTTTCCGCACCTGTCCGTACCGGTCCTGGGCCACACCCAGCCTCCTGTACAATGGGTACCGGGTCTTTTCCTTGGGTAGAGGCGGCTGGGGAGTGGGGCTGACCCTCCCACCCCCATCTAGTGCTGAGGTCCTAGAAAGAGCAGAGCTATACCTCTACTCACCCTAAGGGCCTTCGTGGCATGTAAAAAGGGTGAAACCTACCTAAATACATTACACTTAGTTTGTGCTGACTGTAACTGCGTAATTATCAGCTGAAACACAAAACGTTGTGAAACTTAAAAAAATAAAAAATAAAAACTCCCATTTCGTACAAAAATTACGATATTGAAGTTAAAGATTTGATTTCATGTACCTTAGTTGATGGCAGGGAATTTTGGTTCTGTAGGCTTTATAGGCTTTATAGGCACGACCTGCAGATATGGAAAATTTCCGCGAATAAGTTGAAAAAGCAGTTGCGGACGGCCGAAAAGTTGTGGTATTGCAGCTTGATGGGCGAGGTGCTGACTACTGACTGCTGACTGCTGACTGCTGACTACTCCTTGCTGTGACAACTTAGGGTGTCACTAAACGATTTTCAAGTCCTCGTACTTGGACGTAACCTTTGTTTCGATATAAAAAATATAAAACAGAGAGAAGATTTGGCAAGTGCAATGTGTGAAGCTTTGATAGGCCAGGGTCGCTTACGACAGTGGCCAGGGAATTTTCGAGGAATCGATTAGATGAAGGGGTTGTACAGTATTTTAGGTGGGAAAAGGCAGGCAGTGTAAGAGGAGGGGATTAGTACCAGCTACTACGAAACTGTGGTTTTTTGCGATTGGCTGTCATAAACTTGAGTGCTGAGAGATCGCTGGTGTAGTTTCATTATTCTGAATGCACATGTACAAACTGAGGGGAGAAGTCATGATGAAAAGGGCACTTTTTACGACGCATTAGAAGGTGTTAGGTCACTTCCTAAGCACCAAATAAAAAAACATTAGAAGACTTTAATGCAAAAGTGGGAAGTGGGATACTTTCAAACCGACAATTGGGAATGAGAGTTAACCTGAGCATAATAATGATAATGGTTTTAGAACTGTAAACTTCGTCACATCAATAAACATATTTGTTACGAGGACCATATTCGAGGACCGGAACTTTCGTAATTACACCTGCATCTCTCCTGATGGGAAGGTTGATCAACTAACGATGGACAGGTGATGGCAATCATGTATACTCGATGTAAGGAATTTTAGGGGCCTGACTCTGTTACTGAGCATTATCTGGTTGTTGCAAAAGCTAAGGAAAGACTTTGGGAAGTGAAAAAGGAAAGCAGAAGATTGATGTGGAGAGATTCAATCTCAAAAAGCTAAGTGCGTTTCAAATTAGTAAACAATATCAGTTTAAGATCTCAAACATGTTTACAGCTTTCGAGAACTTAATTGGTTACGAGAACATAAACGGAGTTGGGAAAAACACCAAAGAGTGCATCAAAACCTCAGTTAAAGAAAGTCTATTTCTGTATGAATGGAACTGCATAAACCAAGGTTTGGTGAAGAATGTTTAAATTTTTGGATCAAAGGAAGCAGACTAAAATGCTGTGGTTACAGGAGCCAAACCAGAGAAATGTAGGTAATCTGAACAGTGTAAGTCAAGAAGTTAGGAAACATTTCAGGAAAAAAGAAGGAATATCTGACTGCTAAAATTAATGAACATGGAACAAATAATAAGAATAATAATATCAGAGAATTGTGTCAGGACATCTATTAATTTAAGAACGATTATCGTCCTAGAACTAACAGTGTGAAATTGAGAAGGGTGACTTGCTCACAGACTCCCACATTATTTGTTTAGGCGATGGAAATATTTCTCACAGATATTGAAGGTACGTGGTGTTAATGATGTTAGACAGAAAGAAATACACAGAGCAGAGCCACTGAGCCCAGTGCGTTTGAGGCTGAGAAGCCTGTTGAAAAGTTAAAAGACATTAGTCACCAGGTAATGACCAATTCCAGCAGAACTGATTAAAGCAATAAGCAGCACAATTAATTCCTATTATTTCTATTTGGCATAAGGAGGAATTTTCTGAGCATTGGAAGGGTCAATCATTGTACCTATCTCTAAGATGGGTGATAAAATTTGTAGTAATTATAGAGGCATATCATTTTTTTCAAATACAAAATTTCATATTTTGTAAACAATTTCATATTTTGTATGCATGTAAAATAACCACTGCCATCGGGTGACAACCCAATTGCAGTTTATTATTATTATTATTATTATTATTAAAATTCCATCCAACATTCTGCTGTCAAGATTAATTCCACCTGCAGAGGAAATCATTGGAGATCATCAATATGTATTTACTCTCAACAGGTCCAGGTCAACTACTGATCATATATTCTGCATTCGTCAATTACTTGATAAAAAATTGAGAATAAAATGAGGCAGTCCATCAGCTACCAATAAACTTTCGAGAAACTTAAGATTGGATTAAGAGGGAGGTTTTATTTCATATTCTCATCGAGTTTGATATCCTTATGAATCTAGGAAGGCTAATAGGAATGTGTCCAAATGAAACTCATAGCAGAGGCCGGGTAGGCAATCATTGGTTTGACGTGTTTCCTATTAAGAATGGGTTTAAAATAGGAGATGCTCTGTCTCGATTACTTTCAACTTTTCGTTAGAATATGCCATAGGAGGAATCAGGTGAACCAGAAGAGGTTGAAATTAAATGGTACACATCAGCATGTGGTTCAAGCCGATGATGTTGGTGTACTGGATGGAAGCATAATACCTAAGACAAAAATACAAAAGATTTAATAGTCACAAGCAGGGAGATGTTCTAGAAGTAAATGCTGAGAAGCCAAAGTACATGGTCATGTCTCGAGGCCAGAACGCAGAAAAATATCAGAAAATGAAGACAAATAATAAATCCGTTGAGAGGGTGGAAAAATTTGAATATTTGTGAACTGCCCTCAAAAATAAAAATAGCATTCATGAAGAAATTCACTGCAGACTGAAGTTATTGAATGTTTACTATTGTATGGTGCAGAAAAGTTTGTCTTGCAGGTTTATATTAAAAAATATGAGGTATAAGATATCCAAAATTGTAATTTTGTCTGCTATTTTGTATGGGTGTGGAATTTGGTCTCTAACATCAATAGAGGAACGTAAGCTGATGATGTTCGAGAATGGGGTGCTGAGGAGAATATTTGGACCTAAGAGGGAAAAGGTAACAAATTGTGGAAAAGATTACATAATGAGAATCTCTATGAACTACATTCCTCATCAAATATTATTCACCTACCAAATCAAAAAGAATGAGAGGGGCGGGGCATGTAGCACACATAGGATCTAGGAGAGGAATATTCAGGCTTTTCTGTTGATACCTGACAACAGGAGACAACTTGGAAACCCCAGGCGTGGGTGGGAATATAATACAAAAATAGATCTTCAAGAAGCGAATTTCGGTAGCATGAACTAGATTGAGCTGGCTCAGGATAGGGACAGGTGGAGGGCTGTTGTAAATGGGGTAATAAACGTTCGGGTTCCATAAAATATGGAAAATTTCTTTACAAGCTTAGGACGTGTTAGCTTCGCAGGAAGGAGTCTGCTCCATGGAGTTAGTTAGTTAGTTTGTTTGTTTATGGTGTGGGTTCTCTATACTGATCTGTGATGGACAAACACCAAAATCTCTTTTGATATCCAGAAAAGAAACCAAAGTGGCTTCACAATACTAAAGTGAAGCCCAGTATTCTATATTTCTTAACAATATATTAGTTTTGCAATGTCTTTGTTTTAAGTTACACTTGCCATCTGTACACCTTCAAGCACGCGAAGAAGGAAATTTAATTTAGAAATAACATTTCCCTATGATTTATCCAGGAAGTTCAATACGTTCCTTAATCTTTTCTTTAGAGGGAAATCGTCCTTATTTACATTTTGGTGCGGAGCCGTTAAGGTTAGCCCCTCTGCATTCAGCGGGAGAATAATCTGGTTCTGATGACGGCTTAAATATTTCGACAATAAATTTAAAGTTTAGCCTCTCTGGGTTTTCAGTACTGTGTTCTTAACCCCGAAGTCCCTGCTGCTTTACGCCATTTGAGGTGTCGGATAAGCCATTTAATATCAGAATAACACTGAAGCCGTAGGCACCTACCAAACAATGTCTCCTTTCTCCTTCGCAAAGTTTGTCCCTCCCAGCGTGGTAACGGTATTTTCTTCAGTAACGTAATCTCAGGCAGAAAACGCAAGTTCATATGTACCTACCAACCAGTCACACTACTCAGCGTCGCAATGTAGACGATAACAGCATTAATGTTATCAGCTTGGCGCCCGATTATTAAATATTTATATCGTGTTTGAAAACGGCAAATTTCAATTTATTATTGCTTACACGTTTAGAAATTGTGGCTTATTTTTTAATACTGTAACAGATATCATCGTGTGTTCTGTGGCATATTTTAACACATATGACAACTTGTATCTCCTAACAGTATTTGAATTAACACAGATATTTGGAAAAAAATAAATTTGCTCATATTAATATATCTTCGTCCTTTGACAATTACGTCTCTTTTTAACGACAACACTTTTCTATAACCGCAGGGAGGTGCCAGTTGGATGACCATTATAAAAGATGGCGATGTTATTTTCGAAGACGGTTGTTCTCATAACCTTGATGTCATGTCTCCGCGCCACTGACGGAGCAAATATCTTGGGAATTTTCCCCATGCCATCTAAGAGTCACATGGCAGTACACTCAGTACTGATGAAGGAACTCGCTCGCAGAGGACATCAAGTGACAGTCTTCAGCCCATTCCCCGAAAAATCTCCGATCCAAAACTATACAGATGTCGAATTTAAACTGTCATACAACGAACTGCGACAAATTTCTGGTGAGCACAACACACAGCTTCTAATGGTGTTTTTAATACAGTGTTGTCAAATTATTAAACAGAGTTAGGTAAAGGTGAAAGTAAAGCAGTCCCGTTACAGGCCTAGAGTGTCCCAGAGGGTTCCAGGAAGTTAAGGTTCCCAGATTTCATGACAACGGCACAGGATGTTGGTAAGGTTGTCAGCCTTACGCACCGGCCGCCTTTACCCCCAGGAAATGCTCCTGGTACTCATTTCTGTTAGAGGCTGAGTCGACTCCAGGGTCATAGTGCGATCGGAAGGATTTTATGTCAATGCAAAATTCCGATGACACTAGCTGGGATCGAACTAGCGACCTTCCGATTTGTAGAAGAGCACATTAGACAGAGTTACCGCTGGAAATTGTAAAATATATTTTAAAATACGGGAATATTAAGGGTTTTTAAATTAAATTTGATGTGTTATTGACCATGCATTGTAGTCCAGTGTGGATTAAGAAACCAACTAGATGTCACTTAGTATTATATTTATTTCTCCTTTATAAAAAAAAAACTTATTTTCAGGTACTTCGGACATGTTGAACTTGGAAAGGTATTGGTTCCACCAGCAATTGCAATTTTATTGGAATCTCGGCATCAAACTGTGCGAGTTATTCGTTCAAGATGAAGCGTTTCAGAAACTTATCAACTGCAAAGGTCAAAAATTTGATGTTATTATCACCAGTGCCTTCGTGTATGATTGCGTGTTTGGCATCTCCTATATCTTAGATACACCTATTATCAAGATGTGTTCGATTGGTGGAACTAAGTGGATGGACGAATGGGTTGGCAATCCAAGTCCCTACGCATATATACCCCAAGTATTCCTTCACTTTAATGAGAAAATGAATTTCTGGCAGAGAATGTTTAACGGTCTGTCAGAATTATACATAAAACTTGGAAGAATATTTTATGTCTTACCTCAACATGACGCCATTTTAAGGAAACATTTCAACTCCAGCAACATTCCTCCAATTTCGGTTTTGGATAAATCCACGGCCTTATTGATGATTAACCAGCACTTCAGCATTGGTTACCCCAGACCTCTCTTGCCCAACACTGTGGAGATTGGAGGAATCCACATCACTCCACCGAAAAAGTTAAACCATGTAAGTAAAAGGTAAAGTGTTCCCGTTACAGGCCCGGTGTGGCCCAGAGGGTGGGTGGAGGTATAGCTCTACTCTTCCATGACCGCGATACTAGAAGGGGTGAGTGGTCAGCGGCACGCCCCGGCCGCACTTTACTCCCGGGGAAAAACACGGTACCCATTTTAGAGGAAGCTGGGCGGGCCCCAGGGCCGGTTTGGACGGGCGAAAAATCTCGTCTCCATCGGGATTCGATCCCGAACCGTCCAGCCCGTAGTCAGTCGCTATACCGACTGAGCTACCCGGTACAAAACCATGTAAGTATGCATGCTTAAATTATCTAATTGCTTTGAAAATTGCGTTCAGATTTCACCTGTGAGGCTGTAAGAAAGCACCTAATTTTGTCCAAAGAGGCAGAGGAAATTATTTTGCATAGGTTTACGTGTTTTTAAAATATTATTTTCAGGTACGCTTTTATAGTGAGGTTTTGGATGGTAGTTGATAAACTGTTGCTCTATAAAATACACTCTTCATATAAACCTTTAACTTATTTTTGTTCGTAGAACACGTAACTGAAAAATAAATATAATTTTGATGATCCCGAAATTTTTCCTGTCGAAATCTTCTCAAAATTGCTTGTTTCTAGCTTAATTGGCAAACTCGAATCTTCGTAGTACACGTGTATGATTTTCCGATCTTCATCTTTCTTTGTGTTCAGATTCATAGTCACACAATACATGTGTATTGTGTTTCTCTGCTGGCATTGTTGTGTTTGTGTGAGTCGTCAATAATTGCTTAATAATCCCGTAAACATTACACCCGTTATAATCTCGAAATTGCTTCTTACTCTCCTACCGATGCGCTAATGAAAATTTTAAATTGTCATTATCGGAGCATCTAACAAGTAATTCTGCTCAGAACAATAAATGATAACTCTCACTGAAAACAAATCTAACTCTACGTTTGTAGAAACGGAAGGAAACCTCAGCAGTTGATTATAAAATCGCGAACAGCCTATTTCCTCTAAATCTGGTAGTTTGTCTATATATAACTGCCGCATTGACTACACTCTAGAGATCTGTGTGCGAAATTTTATTGGCGTAGATAGATAGAGATATGAATAGGGATATGTGGGTTCGAGCCCTTATGGGCCCGATGCTCCTGGGCCTTAAGACAGGCCCTTTGTACCCCACATTCTATACTAGGTTAAAGGAACCCCGTTCCGTTGCCGAAGCCCCAGATGGCCCCACACCTAGTTTCTTAATATCTTCTGGTTCCAAAAAGGAGGAACCCAGGTAAGTGTGCCTGAGTGAGACCAGGACCTCACACTCATATAAAATGTGGACTGAGGTCTCCTCCCGTTACCACATTCCCTACACATTGGGCTATTACCTAGTTATTGGTGTAACTAAGCTGTTCTGCATTAAAAAAGTCCTGGGTGGTTGTATTATATATATATCTGTGACCGAAAAGTGGTGCACTCAAAGTTTCAGGTCAAACCTTCCAGTTCAAAAAATCACATCATTCGTTCCCAATCACTCGTTAGAGTTAGAGTTAGAGGCTCCGAAATGTAATATTTGTTGTCTCATTATTTTAATCATTTCCATTAAAGTGACCATAATATGGACACCATAATCTTTGCTAGGAAGAAGTGAACTAGATATATGTATCTGATGGAAGATGTTACTAGCATAGATCAAGGACACGCGTTGTAATCACTAGCCTATGTCACGAATTGTTATTCAGACAGTTGAAGAATAAAAGACCAACTAAATGTCACTATTTTAATTCACTCTTATGTGCTTAACATATTTCGGACATTAATATATCCATCATAAGGAGGTTGCTACTATTCTGTTGAATTACCACATTCGTCGTATTGTTCTTGGTTCGATGTGTGTTGGAGTTTCGGTTTGGTTGGGTTGGAGTGGTATCATTGTTGCAGGCTTCAGCCTGCAGCACGGATACCACTCCAAACCCAACCACACCGAAACTCCAACACACATCGAACCAAGAACAATACGACCAATGTGGTAATTCAACAGAATAGTCGCACCCCCCTGATGATGGATATATTAATGTCCGAAATATGTTGAGCACATAACAAGTGAAATAAAATAGTAAGTGACATCACGACGATGCACGGTCCAATAAACATAAGATGTTATTCAGACAATTTGTGTTATTCTGCTCAGTTACTGTACTGTTGTAATAAATAATGTGTTCCGCAGTTTGAATTAGGTGGTTGAATTATACTTCGTGAATAGTAAGTAAATTATCCTAATGTCCGTAGAATTATTATTTCTTTGCCCCATTAGGTTCGGAAGGATTTAATGAAAATTCTTCCCGCCATGATTCATGAAAACTAAGAATATATAAAATGGTTTCTTACAGGAACTTCAAAACTTTATTGACGAATCACCAGACGGTGTGATTTACTTCAGCATGGGATCTAATTTACGAAGCTCTAATTTTAAAAACGCAACTAGGAAGGCGTTCCTCGATGCGTTCTCCAAACTGAAGCAGAGAGTTCTGTGGAAATGGGAGACCGACTCGTTACCGGGACAGCCGAGCAACTTGAAGGTGGGCAAATGGCTGCCACAGTCCGACATTTTAGGTGAGTTCATATCATTGGTTTGCATATAGAGACCACATACGTTAATTTTCCCTGCATCAGCAAATTTTCATGCCCGTGCCGTAACTAATTACATGACATGGTGTATTGCTCCGAATGTGACCACATTCCTGTATATGATGTATTTACCACAGAGTCACATGACAGACAGTTTATTGAAATTCAAGCTAACTCTTCTGTCTAGGACGTGTTTACTGACTGTCACAGTTATAGGAAGGACGTAATTTTATTAGTTCTTTTTAAAAGTGGTGCCTGAAACAATGATAATACGCGGACGGTTCCCTGGTTTAAACGAAGACTTTAAGAATTTTTTAGTAACTGCAAAATAGAACGGTTAAATTTGCTATTAAAATTGTCGCTACTGTGTTGAAATATAGAGAAAAAGCATATTTAAAATATACGGTAAGAAATTATTTCGATGTTCCAATACAAAATCTCGTCTGTCGTATAATCAAGTAAAAATAGAAAAAGATAAAACTCGAAATTTGACGTTGCTTTGATGGTTGGCAGGTTTGACTGAAAACTGCCAAATGACGAAATGTTCTGGAAGACCAATATGCTGAAATTAGGAATTAATAGTTGCAGCATTTTATAGTGGGCTTATAGGGTTTATAGTGTGACAGAGGTATTCGTATTTGTTGTGTTGTGACAGCGGTAAATGCACATGGTTTGTACTGTGACAGTGGTACGTGTACATGGTTTGTAATGTGACAGTGGTACTTGTACATGGTTTGTACTGTGACAGTCGTAAGTGTACATGGTTTGTACTGTGACAGTGGTAAGTGTACATGGTTTGTAATGTGACAGTGGTACTTGTACATGGTTTGTACTGTGACAGTGGTAAGTGTACATGGTTTGTACTGTGACAGCGGTAC
>Ga0123357_10003925_pt1 | contig 17272 bp, 14 predicted proteins | sample TergutEmb28metaG_FD_89873 | JGI IMG/M metagenome (GOLD analysis project Ga0123357, IMG submission 89873) | Embiratermes neotenicus P4 segment gut microbial communities from Petit-Saut dam, French Guiana - Emb289 P4 | ecosystem: Host-associated > Arthropoda: Insects > Digestive system > Gut ... | reverse complement strand
TTATCCGGCGCCGAATCTTATGATTCAATAGAAATTTTCGGCAAAGAAAATTTTATTTTCCTAAAACAAATTCTTGATCTTAAGAATGGGATTCCATCCCACGATACGATAAATCGTGTGTTTTAAGTGATTAACCCACGCCTGTTTGAACGTTGTTTTATATCATGGACAAAAGGACTTAAAGAGGATGGCATTGGGGAGCGTGTAATCGCTATTGACGGTAAAACCTCTCGAGGCTCAAAGGATAGCTTTCATCACCTCTTCAATCTCCCCCTGCGAAAACCCTTTGCCTGCCGCAAACCGCAGCAGCTTTTGCCGTATTTCCCATTCGTTTTTCCCTTTGACCGACTTCTTTTTCTGTTCAATCAACAATCGCAGCCGTTCCTTGTTTTCTTCGGGGTCGAGATTTTTCAGCGCTTCCCTGATTAACGACTCCGGCAGTTGTTTTTTCCGGAGTTCAAACCGGATTTTATTAATTCCCCAACGATTGTATCGCGATTTATCATTCACAAATGCTTTACAATAACGTTCTTCATCCAAGAATTTTTCTTTCTGAAGTTGCCGGATGATCCCGTTTTGCTGTTCGGTTGAAATTTCCCACTCGTCCATTTTACGGCGGATGTCCCAACTGCATCGTTCGGCGCGGCTGCAATAAACGGCTAAGCGGCGCAGGGCTTGTTCGTAACTTAACTTGTTCATAATTTTGCAATTAATATTCTATCGTTTCCGGAAATATCTTTTAGTAATTTCACCGATCGAAAATTTTTTTCTTTGAGCGCTTCCGCCGCCGCTTGTCCGTAAAGCGAACTGGTTTCAAAATAGAGCGAACCGCCCTTGCTCAAGCGTTTTCCGGCAAAACCGGCAATCCGTTCGTAAAAAAGCGCAGGGTTTTCATCGGGAACAAAAAGCGCCTGATGCGGCTCATAATCCAATACATTTTTTGCCATTGCCGCTTTTTCTTTCATCGTGATATAAGGCGGGTTGCTAACGATACAGTCAAACGAAAACGAGGAAAAAGGGAAAGGTTCGTCATTTAGAATGTCGTATTGAAAAAAACGGACATCCGCTTGATTCGCCGCCGCATTTTGCCGTGCAACCGCTAAGGCTTTGTCCGAAATATCCAAAGCAAATATTTCCGCTCCGGGCAGGCGCTTTGCCAGCGCGATTGCAATACATCCGCTACCAGCGCCAATATCCAATATTTTATATCCTGCAGCCGGCGCTTCCTCTTTAATTACCCATTCAACCAGTTCTTCCGTTTCCGGACGCGGAATCAAAACATTTTCATCGACCTTAAACCTCAATCCGTAAAATTCGGTTTCTCCTAATATATATTGAATAGGCTGGTATTTTTTCAGTTCCTCAATAATATTCCCTATCCTCAACTGTTCATTTAAAGATAATTGCTTATCTTTGCACTGCAAAATGGACGGTTTAGTCATATTACACACAGATTCCAATATCAAAAAACAGAGCGATTTGATTTCGGAATCAGAATAATAATCTTGTAGTTGCTCCCGTATGAAACGAAAAATAGCTTTCATAGTGCAAAAGTAATCATAATGAAACAGAATGACAACAGTTCCCTCTACATGCGCCGGTGCTTGCAATTGGCGGCTTTGGGAAGAGGTTTCGTAGCTCCAAACCCGATGGTAGGCGCAGTGATTGTTCATAATGAGCGGATTATCGGAGAAGGCTTTCATGAAAAATATGGCGGTCCTCATGCCGAAGTGCAGGCTATTGCTTCGGTACGGGATGAAAAACTTTTGAAAAATTCAACGCTTTATGTTAATCTGGAACCCTGTTCACACTACGGAAAAACGCCGCCTTGCGTCGATTTGATTCAAGAAAAACAGATTCCCCGCGTGGTAATCGGACATGAAGACCCTTTCCCTGAAGTTTCCGGAAAAGGAATGAAAAAACTTCGCGAAGCCGGAATTGAAACGCTCTGCGGAATGTTGGAAGAAGAATGTAAAGAATTAAACAAACGCTATTTAACTTATATGCTTCAGCGCCGACCCTACATCATTTTAAAATGGGCGCAGTCGGCAGATGGTTTTCTCGATCATTTCAGGGAAGAAAATGATGGAAATGCGCCGGTTAAATTTTCGAATGCTTTCACTCAGATGCTTGTCCATAAAATGCGGGCGGAAGAACCGGCAATTATGGTCGGAACGCGAACTTTGCGGCTGGATAAACCTGCCCTGACCGTCCGCTATTGGAAAGGAAACAATCCGGAACGGATAACGGCAGATAGCCGGCAATCGCTCCAACAACAAATCCATTCGCTTTACGAACGGAAAATTCAATCGTTAATGGTAGAAGGAGGAGCTAAACTGATACAATCTTTTATAAACGAAAATTTGTGGGACGAAATTCAAGTCGAAATTGCCGCATTTTCATTAAATAGCGGAGTAGCTGCTCCTACCCCTAAAGGCGTATTAGAATATGTTCAAAAATGTGAAAATTCGACGCTTTTTCGTTATAAGAATGGCTCTAACTCATAAAAAAACATAAATATTGCGAGACATAGTGATGAAAGCCAAAAATGTTTCTACTTTTGTAATTTAAATAAGGCAGTTTTATGAAAGCAACATTCAAAAGCGGATTGTATTTACTGAGTTTTTTAATACTTGTAAGTCTAATGGCTTCCTGTCTTGGAAACGGCGCTGATGAAGATACATATTCCATGACCGATGCGCAATTGTTAAGTTTCAGTTTATCCAGCGATTCGGTTTCTTCATTAGCCAGTGTCGTTTTCTCGATCGATCAGCAGGGCGACGGTACCGGCTTAATTTACAATTATGATTCAATGGCTTATCAAACAGTGATAAAAGATAAAGTAATTGTAACTTATTTAAGCGGAGCAGGTACAAGTAATGTCCTGAACATTACCAACGGCGATTCGATTTGGGTGCAATCCGGCGATTCAATTGATATTTCACAGCCGCTTACTTTAAAAGTTTTTGCTTTGAACGGGAAAACGACAAAATTATATACCGTACAGTTGAACATTCATCAAGTAGATCCGGATTCGATGCAATATCATTTGATAGCTTCCAATCTGCCTTTCTTGCAAACAATAGAAGATACAAAAACAGTTGTATTTAATAATCAGTTTCTTACCTATTCCCGATTTATTATTCCGCCTACTTCCGGATATAGTAACGTTGCTCGACTATATAGTTCATCCGACGCAGTAAATTGGACTGACGAGGGCGCTTCCGGACTTCCTGCAAATACGGTTGTCAAAGGAATCCAAAGCAATGGCGTTCAACTGTTTGCTTATACGGATGACGGCGAATTGTATGTCCGTAATAATCCAGATGACGATCAATGGGAATTGGCAAATAAACCGGAGTCGATAAAAGTAACAAGTATTTTAGGTTATTTAAATGCAGGTCCTAACCAGCAGGAAGGATTATCGTTAGTCGTAGAAACCGGAGGCGTAAATACATTTGCTTTTGCCGATAAAAGTTTGACTCAATGGGATTACGACAGCATTACCCCTGCGCCTGTTCCTGATAATTTCCCTCTGTACGATTTTTCAAATTTGAGCCGCGAATTGATGTATTCGCAACGGATTTTTATTTTCGGAGGAACTTCGTTGAATGGAGTTATACAAAATGCAGTCTGGTCAACGCAAAACGGACGCTATTGGGCGAAACTGACCAATGATGTGAATGTTTTTCCACCATTGGAAGGAGCGAATGTATTTTATTATAACGGCGAAATTTGGCTGTTAAACGGCAAATCCGAAATATATTGTAACAGCGAAGTTTATTATTCAATCGACGGCGGCGTGACATGGCAAACAAAACCGGTAAATACCCAAATGCCGGAAAATTATTCCCTGCGTTATGGCGCTTCTTTGGTTATGGCTAATGATAACAAGTCATTCTATATCATCGGAGGAAAACAGAATACCGTATTCCCCGAAGTATGGAAAGGATTTTTGAATAAAATGGAATTTGATCATTAAGGATATAATTTTGAAGCATTTTTAGCGTTTTTCATTAGAGAAATATAGTTTTGCATGAAACGTGCTTCAAAGAAATATCTACTATATAAGGCATTTGTTATAATGCTTATTTGTTTTACCTGCACAACAGCGGTTGCGCAGGAATATAAGTACGAAATCGGAGGAATGGCTGGCTTGTCGATGTATTTAGGCGACGCCAATCAAAGCGCTTTGCTTCGGGGATTTCATCCGGCAGGCGGGTTGGTTTTCCGGCGTAATTTCAATTTTCGCTGGGCGTTAAAAACCGATCTGATGGTGGGAAAAGTGGCAGGTGATACAAAGAATACCGAAAATGTATTTCCTAATCAGGGTGAAGCTTCATTTTCCCGAAGTTTTTTTGAATTGGGAGGACAGATAGAATTTAATTTTTTACCCTACAGCGATAAGTTCGCTTATTTGAATACAAGTAGAATAGCGCCTTATTTATTGACGGGATTAGGCGTAACGGCAGCTTCAGGTTTTGGAAGCGTCAATCTCCCGTTAGGCTTAGGGGTAAAATATAAAATTAAAAATAGGGTTAATCTGGGCTTGGAATATACAGTTCACAAATTGTTTAGCGATAGCTTCGATGCGCCGGATAAAAAAGGATTTAATTTGGACAATCCATATAAAATCCAAAGTGGACTATTTAAAAATAAAGATTGGTATAACACATTGATGTTCTCTGTTACTTGGGACTTCGGTCCGAACGACAGAAAATGCACAAACGAATAATATGTCATTAAAAGAAACTATTGATTTAGAACGACTTCCAAAACATATTGCCGTTATTATGGACGGCAACGGACGATGGGCGAAGCAAAACGGAATGGACCGCTATATGGGACATAAAGAAGGCGTCGTTTCCGTCCGGAAAATAACGGAAGCCGCCGGCAGATTAGGAGTTGATTATATGACATTATATACTTTTTCGACCGAAAACTGGGACCGTCCCAAAGAAGAAACCGATGCGTTGATGGAATTGATGGTTACGGCTATTCATAACGAAGCGGAAGATTTAATGACAAATAACGTCCACTTGACAGTTATCGGCGATATTGATCGTTTGCCGCCGGCAACTTATAACAGTTTAATTGAAACAATCAAGAAAACAAGTAAGAATACCGGTTTGAATCTGACATTGGCGATTAGCTATTCTTCACGATGGGAATTGACGGAAGCGGTGAAAAAAATTGCCGCCGCCGTAAAAAATGATCTGCTTAGTATTGAGCAGATTAATGAAAATACAATTTCCGAAAATTTGGCTACACACAATACGCCCGATCCGGATTTGCTCATCCGGACAGGAGGCGAACAGCGAATCAGCAATTATTTGTTGTGGCAACTGGCTTACGCCGAACTTTACTTTACTGACGTCTATTGGCCTGCTTTCAGGGAAGAAGACCTGTATGCTGCCATTCTTGACTTTCAACAAAGAGAAAGACGATTTGGGAAAACAGGAGAACAAATACAAGTATAAAATTTAATGAATGTATTTTAAACAATCCATGTATAAAAAATTTCTACTTTTCTGCCTCGCGGCTATTATTGCGACTTTTGTAAAAGCGCAAAACGACAGTATTCCTACAAGTATTAACACGAACGACAACATGGTCTCAGATACGGTATCCGTTTCGGCGCCCAATGAGGAAGAGGCGCAGGAGCCGCTTCCGGTCATTTCTTATTCGCTCAACAACAATAACACCTATACAATTGCAGGCATAAAAGTTAAGGGAGTAGAAAATTACGGACAAGATTATATGTTGATCGGAATTTCCGGATTAGAGGTAGGACAAAAAGTATCGGTTCCGGGAGAAGAATTTACGGCGGCGATGAATAAATTTTGGAAGCACGGAATGTTTTCCGATGTAAAAATATTGGCTACAAAACTTACAAATGACAGCGTGTGGATAGAAATCAATTTGAAACCTACGCCAATTATTTCTACAATTAATTATTTTGGAGTGAAAAAGGGAGAACGGGAAGATATCGAAGCGAAAATCGGCGTAGCAAAAGGTTCTCAAATAACCCCAAATATTATCAACCGCATCCGTAAACGAATCAAAGATTATTTTGATGAAAAAGGTTTCAGCAATGCGGAAATAACCATTCGCCAATCGGACGATTTAGCCGATGAAGGAAAAGCTATTCTTGACATCAGGGTCGATAAAAGCGAAAAAACCAAAATAAAGCAAATTGTTATTACCGGAAACGAAAACCTTTCGGATGTTGTTCTGAAAATGGCAATGAAGAAAACCAACGAAGGAGTAAACTTTAAGAAATTGATAAAAACGCCCAAGTTTTGGGCAATCAAACTGTTCGCTACTAAAAAATTTGTTGCGGAAGAATATAAAAACGATTTAGATAATCTCATCAATAAATATAACGAAAAAGGATACAGAGATGCAAAAATCCTGTCCGATAGCGTAACTACGTTTGATGATAAACATGTGGCAATTCATATCAATGTAGAGGAAGGAAATAAATATTATATCCGTAGCATCTCATGGGTCGGAAACACATTATATCCTTCTACCACTTTGGATTACATATTGAATATGCAACCGAAGGACGTTTACAACCAGAAAAAATTGGACGACCGGTTGAATAAAGACGATGATGCAGTCCATAACGCTTACTATAATCACGGCTATATTTTTTCTCAAGTGCAACCGGTAGAAACTAACATTGAAAACGATTCTGTTGATTTGGAGATGCGGATTTATGAAGGAATGCAGGCGACTATCCGGCGAGTAATCATTACCGGAAACGACCGTGTATATGAAGATATTGTCCGCAGGGAACTGCTGACCAAACCGGGGCAACTGTTCAGCCGGGATGCAATTATGAATTCAATGCGGGAAATTGCCAATTTAGGACATTTTGACCCTGAAAGTATTAAACCTGACCCTGTTCCAGACGAAGAATCCGGTACGGTTGACATCACATGGGGGCTGACTTCCAAAGCAAACGATCAGGTGGAATTTTCAGCCGGATGGGGACAAACCGGCGTAATAGGCAGAATGAGTTTGAAATTCTCCAACTTTTCTTTCAATAATCTGTTGCATTTTAAAAATTATAAAGGCATAATTCCGCAAGGCGAAGGACAAACCCTGACTTTAAGCGGACAAACCAATGGAAAATATTATCAGTCATACAGTATTTCATTTATGGATCCGTGGTTCGGAGGGAAACGTCCCAACTCCTTTCAGCTCAGCGCCTATTACATGATAACGACTCAGTTGGACAGCCGTTATTACAGTAGCGCTTATAATCCATATTATTATAACAACTATAATAGTATGTATGGCGGCGGATATAACGATTATAGCGGCGGTTATGCTTATGACACCAATAAATCCATGAAAATATTCGGGATTTCGGCGGGATACGGAAAAAGACTTTCCTGGCCCGACTATTTGTTCAATTTTCTCGCAGAGCTTTCTTACCAGCGATACATGCTGAAAAATTGGGGAGGCTATTTCCCTATCAGTAATGGAAATGCCAATAGTCTTTCGTTAGGTTTGACCTTATCGAGAAGTTCTATTGATAGTCCTATTTATACCCGTTCCGGTTCGCAATTCTCAGCTTCAGTTCAGCTCACGCCTCCTTACTCTTTGTTTGATCATAGAGATTACGCTTCCATGCCTGCCGATGATGCGAGAAAATATGAATGGATTGAATTTCACAAATGGAAATTTAAAAGTAAAATGTTTATACCGTTAGCAAATCCGGAAAATAAAAGAATTTTTGTATTAATGGGTCGCGCTGAGTATGGATTTTTAGGTTCCTACAATCCCAATAAACGAACGCCGTTTGAAACATTCTATGTGGGAGGCGACGGTATGACAGGTTACGCAGATATCTATGCTACGGAAACTATCGGATTGCGAGGGTATGAAAATGGTTCTTTAACTCCTTATGGAAGTGAAGGATATGGTTATTCCCGCCTTTCTATGGAACTTCGTTATCCGTTGATGCTTGAACAAACATCTACGATTTACGTATTAGGATTTTTAGAAGCCGGAAATGCGTGGCACGATATTCAAACCTTTAATCCGTTCGACTTAAAGCGCTCGGCAGGTATTGGCGCCCGTATATTCTTGCCTATGATTGGATTGATGGGTATTGACTGGGGATATGGATTCGACAGCCCAACTCCGGGCGCTAGCAGATCAGGCGGTCAATTCCACTTTATATTAGGTCAGGAATTTTAATGCGATACAATAAAAAAACAGAATATTAACTATCTTGTAAAAATATAGAATATTATGAAAAAAATGATGGTATTGGCTCTTCTATTGACTCTGGGAGTAATAGGAGCAAAAGCGCAGAAATACGCTTTGATTGATATGGAATACATATTGAAAAATATTCCGGCATACGAAATGGCAAACGAACAATTAAATTCGATTTCCAAGAAATGGCAGACTGAAGTAGAAAATCTGCAGCAGGAAGCGCAAAATCTGTATAAAACCTATCAAGCCGATTTGGTTTTCCTTTCTGCGGATATGAAAACCAAAAGAGAAGCGGAAGTTGTGGCTAAAGAACAGGAAGCGCAGGATTTAAAACGGAAGTATTTTGGCACTGACGGAGAATTGTTTAAAAAACGTCAAAGTTTAATTCGTCCGATTCAGGATGAAATCTACAATGCCGTCAAAGATATTGCGGAAAAACAGGGATATGCGCTGGTTATTGACAGAGCTTCCGCTATGAGCATCATTTACGCTACTCCAAAGATTGATATTAGCAATGATGTGCTGACGAAACTCGGATATTCAAAATAATTTTGTATCTTTGCCCTCAAATATTTTAATATAAACTTAATAATTTAATAACTTATGGTTAAAAAAATTGTATTATTTGCTCTTGTAATGTTTCCTGTAATAGCATTTGCTCAGGATAAGATTGCTTATGTTAATTCTATGGATGTACTCACGACTATGCCGGAGTATAAGTTGATGCAAGATTCGTTGAATAAGGCTAATAACGAATTTCAAGCTGAATTGAAAAATATGTCGGATGAATACACAAAAAAACTGTCGGATTATGTAAATCAACGGGATTCGCTCAATGAAAGCATCAAAGCGCGCAGAGAACAGGAAATTCAAGACTTGCAGCAGCGCGCTGAACTTTTTCAACAAAGCGCCGCTCAGCAGCAAGATGCAATGCAACAACGATTGTCGGCGCCTATTTACGACAAATTCCAAAAAGCGGTTAACGATGTAGGTAAAGAAAATAGTTTCCTTTATATTATTGATTCACAAGTTCTTCGTTACAGCTCTCCCACAGCTACGGATGCAACGCCGCTGGTAAAGAAAAAATTAGGAATACAATAAAGTGATTAGTGGTTAGTGGTTAATGATTAGTGATTTAGTACTGATCACTAACCACTAACCACTAACCACTAACCACTAACCGTTAACCGCTAATAATGGACGCTCCGATTGGCATTTTCGATTCAGGATACGGTGGTCTTACTATTTTGAATAAAATTCGTAAACGACTGCCGCAATATGATTATATGTATGTCGGCGATAATGCCCGTACTCCTTACGGAAATCGTTCATTCGAGGTCGTTTATGAATTTACGCTTCAAGCCGTTCAATGGTTCTTCAAACATAATTGCCCTTTAGTTATTCTCGCCTGTAATACCGCTTCTGCAAAAGCCTTACGGACAATTCAACAAAAAGACCTTCCCCATCTCGATCCGCAACGAAGAGTATTAGGCGTGATTCGCCCAACCGTTGAAAATATCGGAACGATAACGCATACCCGGCATGTAGGAATTTTAGGTACGCCCGGTACTGTTTCTTCCGGTTCATATCCGCTCGAAATAAAGAAATTATATCCCGACATCATCGTTGAGAGCGAGGCTTGCCCAATGTGGGTGCCGCTGGTTGAAAATAACGAACACGATAAGCAGGGCGCCGATTATTTTGTCCGGCAGCATGTAAATAACATCCTTGCAAAAGACCCTGAAATTGATACAATCATTTTGGCTTGTACTCATTATCCTCTGTTAATAAATAAAATAGAGTCTTTTCTACCGGATTCGGCGCGCATAGTGGCGCAGGGCGATTTGATAGCTGAAAGTCTGGAAAATTATCTGCATCGTCATCCCGAAATGGAAACCCGTTGCTCGAAAAATGCCTCCTGTCGTTTTTATACTACCGAGTCGGAAGAAAAATTTGCGACAATGGCTTCACTTTTTTTAAAAGGTAATATAGATGTTGTACGAGTCAATATTGAAAATGTGTAATGAAGCGACCTTGAAATTTATCAGGGAACACCGGTTCGACGACGTTCGAAAACTGGCGCTTCAAAATTCTTCAGTCCCTAAACCCCTCAGTCCTTCATCTATCAACATTACGTGGGCTTTAACGCAAATTCAGGGACGGCAATTAGCCGAAAATAAAATCCCTTCGTGGCATCAATCGGATGAAATTGTTTATCCGCCTCATCTTGCTATGGAACAGTGTTCTTCGGAACAAACCGCCCGCTACAAAGCTGGATTATTGTCCGGAAAGTCGTTTATAGATCTAACCGGCGGCTTCGGAGTTGACTTTGCTTTCATCTCCCCTAACTTCAGAGAATCATATTATGTGGAGCGGCAAAAAGAATTGTGCGAAATAGCCGCTTTCAATTTTAATAATTTAGCGTTAAATGCCGCAGGGATTATTCACTCCGATGCAACCATATATTTGAGAAAAGCGGCGCCTGTCGATGCAATTTTTCTTGATCCCGGAAGGCGTTCGGTTTCAGGAAAGAAAGTATTTTCAATTCATGACTCTGAACCTAATTTATTAGTAATTCAAGATTTGCTTTTTGAAAAAGCAGAGAATATTTTAATCAAACTCTCGCCGATGCTTGATATTTCGCAAACTTTAAGACAACTAAAAAATGTTGCGGAAGTACATGTCGTCAGTCTTGAAAATGAATGTAAAGAACTGTTATTCCTGCTCAAAAAGGATTATACCTCAGGACCTTTGATTACCTGTGTGAATTTGACTAAGAAAAATCATTCTAAAATATCCTTTCTGCTATCGCAGGAAAAAGCGAATCAAATTAAATACACATCAGAAATAGAGCAATATATTTACGAACCGAATGCTTCGCTCCTTAAAGCCGGATTTTTCAAAGGTTTGACGGATTTATATCCCCTGAAGAAATTTCATCCCGACAGTCATCTTTATACTTCCGCCCAATTCATTCCCGATTTTCCCGGACGGATTTTCTGCACTGAAACTTATACGACCTTGAGTAAAAAAACGTTGAAAAAATTTCTTAGCGGAATAGAAAAAGCTTCTATAACAGTCCGCAACTTTCCCCTTTCGGTTGTAGATTTGCGAAGAAGAATAAGAGTGAAAGATGGCGGCGAAATTCAACTTTTTGCTACAACGCTTGCGAATGAAAAAATAGTTCTTATAAAAACGAGAAAGGCGGGTTTTACTGATTTTTAGAATAATAAATTGTTCCTCGACCATTTACTTGCTTCTCAATTATTCCTTTTATGGGTTCTTCGCCTTGCTCCGGTTTTATGTCTGCTAAAAATTATGCAAACTCTCTAAAAGTATGTTTTGCATTTCAATCAACTTCGTGATTTGTTCCTGATTCTTTATAATAGATTCAATAACATTTTCCGGAAGATTATTGTAAACTATAGGGTTACCATAAATAGAAATAGCTGAATTTTTATTTTCTTGATTAGTTTGCGATACAGTATCATTCAAAAAATACTGAAAATCGACTTTGAAAAAATCGCAAATTTTATCTATCAATATAAAATTTATTTTTTCAACTGTCCCGCTTTCTATTTTACAAAGTTTCCCCTGAGAAATATCCAACTTTTCAGCTAATTCATTTTGTTACAATTTGTTAGATTATCGTAAAATTTTTATTTTGGTACCAATATTCATAACCTTGATGTAAAAAAATTGGCTGCAAAGTTAAGTTTTTATCTCAAATAATAAAATTCTTTTTGGAATTAATATTATTCTCTTTAAAGTCGTATTTTTAATTTGAACAAACTATTTTTGCGACAATTAAAACATCAAATAGATATAAAACAATAATTATTCAATTTTCAGGAAGGAAAATGCCATTTGTGAGAAATATTTTGTAATATTGCATTTATTTTAAGGCTTGCCATCTTACTTAAAATAATAATACAAAAGACCTTCCTGTTTTTAGATTAATTTAAAACACTGAAGGCACCGAAAGGTAGGAATTATTTTGAAAATCCAAAAGTCTGATACGAGCTACAGGCAGGTTGGACGTGTCTGGTCGGCAAAATGCCGGTTGGTTGCGAAAAAAAAACAAGTAATAAATTCTAATTCTTAATATTATATGAAATTTTTTGAAATTATTGAAGAAGGAAGATTGAGTAAATCGGAAATGAGCATATTAGTTGGTGGAAGTTTGTATTGTCCTAAAAACTACACTGTACTTGATCCTAAAGACTGCAACAATAATGGAGCGTCACTTGCAATTTGTATGAGTGGATATTCATCTTGTGCTAGCAATGGTACGAATAAAAATTCATGTACCAACATTCTTGGTTATAGTGGTACTCCGTATGGTGGAGGAGACGAGACCCCCGACACCCCCGAGACCCCCGACACCTGTACTGGTATAGTTCAATACGGAGTTGGTGGAGGGATGGTACAGTTGGGTGGTCCCCCTAAAATACTGCCTTGACTTTAGTTTTTACTTAGCAAATGTGTAACTCAAGGTTGTCTCAAAAGTTTTAAGATAGCCTTGAGTTAACAAGATTTTGAAAACAGAGGACAACAGAAAAAGGAGAATAATTATTTTGACAAATAAAAAATATTTATATGAAAAAAATCAGTCTTTTATTTATTTTATGCATCTATTCATTGTTGAGTTTCTCTCAGTTGAAATCCCATGTCGATGAACGGTTTGAATTGACAAGTATTGTTTTTCGTTTAGCGGATGCTAAAGAATATGTCAATAATCAGGTAAAAAATTATGCAGCAGATGTCGACGCCTATTTTGCGCCTTATAAAAATCATCCCTTAATTCGGTATGTAAAGGAAATTCGAGAACGGGATGAAGTCGCTTTTGACGCAGTTGCCGGTATAACTTTCCAATTGGAGATTAAATCGAATCATATCGGCTTGAATCCCCAAACGGATAAGCAAGCGTTTTTACAAAGCGAACCCCGATGGAAAGATGAAACCATAAACCAGTTTATCAAATTGCTGGATAAATTTTATCGGGAAACAAAATTCAAAACATTTTATAACCGGCATCAGAATTTGTATGCAACAACTGAAAAGCGCTTTGATGAAATGTTGCAAACCATTCATGAGGAGTGGTTTCAATCGTTTTTCGGAGAAGTGTTTGGAAATCCGGCTATCTACCTCAGCCTGAGCAACGGACCAAGCAATTACAGCTTCAATGCCTACCGGAAAGACAGCTTATCCGATTATGGTATTATTATCGGTTGCTCAAGTGTGGATGAAGAAGGTATTCCGTATTTCTTACATTTTTATAGAGACAATAAGCCTGTTTATAACACATATTTGATTCAGGTAATTATTCATGAATTTTCGCATCATTTTAGCAATCCAATGGTAACTGAACATGAACAAGAAATGATTGCGGCTGCTGAAAAAATGTTTCCTTATGTTAGCGAGCGGATGTCAAAATACTCCTACGACGAAGCAAAATCTATTTTGTATGAAGGGTTGAATGAGTTGTTTGTTAATATGTATTTTCAAGAGAATAATATTCAGCTTTTTACTCGTTATTTCATATCCGGCGATGAAAATAGAGGGTTTGTATGGATGAGACGGGCGATACGGTTTATGAACAATTTTTATGAAAACAGGACGCTTTATCCTCATATTTCGGATTTTATGCCACAATTGGTTTCATTCATCAACGCTTCAGGGGATCAGATTGAAAAAATCATGGACGAATATAATCACTCTTTCCCTTACGTTGTCAGCGTATTTCCCGGATTAAACACCACCGTTTCGGCAGATGTTAAAGAAATAAGAGTCGAATTTTCTCATCCGATGTATGACTGTTATGGATTTGATAAAACAAAACAAGGTAATTATGATATGCCAAAAATCCAAAACGGTTACTTTAGCGAAGATAATACAATCGTTATTCTTAAAAATGGAGAAAGTCATGAGAACGCTTTTTCTGTTTGTAGCTGGAGTGAAGATTTGAAAACATTCATTATTCCGGTGGAATTGGAAAAAGGGAAAAATTACGGTTTTCGGTTAGATGGATTTCAATCCTCTGATACTTTCACGATGAAAGACGATTTTGAAGTTATATTTAAAACAGAAGAATAGATATGAAATTATCCAAATATACTTTTCTTTTTCCGGCAGAAGAAGATTATTACATTTATAATACGTTATCAAATGCTTTATTAAGTATCGACAAAGACTCATATAATATTTTGATAAAAAAACAAACCGAAAAATCAACAGTCTCTGAAGATGATATAGATAAAGAATTATATGAAGTATTAGATGAAAAAAGATTTATAACCGAAAATGATAAAGACGAATTTTTAGCATATAAATCAATGATCCATTTGCAACGGAACAGTAAAAATTTCATGCATCTTACCATCGCTCCCACTATGGATTGTAATTTTTCCTGCCATTATTGTTTTGAGAAAAAAGAGAAAAAATACATTACTTCCGAAGTCATCGATTCATTGATAAAATACGTAGAGCAGCAAAAAGAATTGTCCAACATTTTCATAACATGGTTTGGAGGAGAACCTTTAATGGCTTTAGACAAGATACGGGAATTTTATGATAAATTTCAGAAAATCTGGGGAGAAAAAGCATTTAGTTCCAACATCATAACAACAGCCTATTATATTACACCTGAAGTTATTGAAATTCTGAAAGCGGTCAAAATAAGTTCCATGCAGATTACATTAGATGGAGGAAGAGAAACCCATAACAAGATAAAGCAGACCGAAGGCTGTTCTGATGTTTTCTCCAAAATCATAGAAAATATCGACTTAATAACTGAAACTGCTCCTGAGATTAATGTCGTCATAAGAGTAAATCTCACCAAAGAAAATGCCAATGAATATATCCAATTGCATAGTTTTTTGAATAACCGGTATAAAGGGAAAAATCTGGGTATTGCTCCGGGGCTTGTTAAAGACAGAGGCTGCAACAGAGGAGAAAATTCATCATTGTTTTTTAATCATAAGGAATACGCTGAGTTTGTACTCAATTTATTCAATACTTATGGCATTCACAGTCCTGCTCTTCATTATCCGTCTCGTTTTTTTGAAGAATGCGCGATCAGAAACCCTACTTCTACAAATATTGATCCCGAAGGATATGTTTATAAATGTTGGGAGGTAATTGGAAACAAAAAATATGCAATCGGAAAACTGGATGATGGCATAATAACCGAAGTAAACGCTACTATGCTTAACAGGCAACTTTATGGAGCTGATACTTTGGACGATAAAAAATGCGTTCAATGCAGCTATTTGCCTGTATGCAATGGAGGATGTCCTATCCACCGAATCGAAAATGAATTTGAGGGGGCAAAAAATGATGTTTGCTGTTTACATAAAGGCTACCTTCCTGAATTTCTAAAAGCTCATTTGAAATTGAAGAAAGCCGGTTTTGCCAATAGTCAATGATATTTCCGCACTACACCCAGCTCGACGCTATGGACTGCGGCGCAACCTGTCTTCGCATGGTGGCGAAATATTATGGTAAGTCGTATTCCAGCCAAACCTTGCGGGAAAAAAGCTATATCACCCATTCGGGAGTATCCATGCTCGGCATTTCCGATGCAGCGGAGAGTATTGGCTTTCGCACAATGGGAGCAAAAATCACATTGGATCAGTTGCTCGAAATTCCTTTACCGGCTATTTTGCATTGGAATCAGAATCATTTTGTGGTATTGTATCGCCTTGTAGAGACGGGGCGCGCCCCGTCTCTACGACAATGGCAAAAAGAAAAAACCTTTTACATCGCCGACCCCGCAGGCGAAAAGTATAAAATGACGAAATCGGAATTTATGCAATGCTGGGCAAGTTCTGAGAAAAACGGCGAAAAAGTTGGCGCAGCGCTTCTGCTTGAACCAACCCCTGATTTTTATACCCAAGAAGATGAAGAAAAAAACAAAAAAAGCATTTCCTTTTTCTTCCGCTATTTAACGCCTTTCAAATCCCAAATCGCCCAAATTTTCACAGGACTTATCATCGGCAGCATTCTTTCGCTGATTTTCCCTTTCCTCACACAAGCCATTGTTGACAATGGAATCGGCAACAACAATCTGAGTTTTGTCACACTAATCCTTATCGCTCAATTGGTATTGTTCTGCACGCAACTTGTCGTCAATTTTCTGCAAGGCTGGATAAGCCTGCACGTCAATACGCGAATCAGCATTTCGCTGATTTCCGATTTTTTGAGTAAGTTGATGAAACTCCCCTTGCGTTTTTTCGACAGCAAAAACGTAGGCGATATTATGCAGCGCATCGGCGATAACCAGCGCATCAAGAATTTTCTTACCGGAAGTTCTATCACTACGCTGTTTTCATTTTTCAATTTCATCATATTTGCCTGCATATTGGCTTATTACAATTTGACTATTCTTACCGTTTTTCTCGTTGGAAATGTGCTTTACATTTTTTGGATCATGCTTTTCTTGCGTTACAGGCGCAAACTTGATATGGCGCGTTTTGCGCAGGCGTCAGCCGAACAAAGCAATCTGGTTCAGATAGTTACCGGTATGCAGGAAATAAAACTCAATAATTGCGAACGGCAACAACGCTGGAAATGGGAACGGATTCAAGTTAAACTGTTTAACATAAGTATAAAAGGACTTGCGCTGGGACAATACCAGCAAATGGGTTCGGTCTTCTTTTCACAAACCACATCATTGCTAATATCTTACCTGTCTGCACGTTCGGTAATTGATGGCAATATGACTTTGGGAATGATGATGGCGGTTTCAAACATTATCGGTCAGTTGAATGGTCCTATCGGACAGGTTATCGGTTTTGTACAGTCGGCGCAGGACGCAAAAATCAGTCTGGAACGCTTGATCGAAATCCACAACCGCGAAGACGAAGAACAGAGTATTGAGGGAAAAATCACAGAAATACCCGAAAATGCAGATATTACCGTTAAAGATTTATTTTTCAGCTACGACGGCGCAGACCGGAATTATGCCCTGAGCGATGTCAATCTTGTGATTCCGAAAAACAAAATCACTGCCATAGTCGGCACAAGCGGAAGC
>Ga0123357_10003924_pt1 | contig 17272 bp, 6 predicted proteins | sample TergutEmb28metaG_FD_89873 | JGI IMG/M metagenome (GOLD analysis project Ga0123357, IMG submission 89873) | Embiratermes neotenicus P4 segment gut microbial communities from Petit-Saut dam, French Guiana - Emb289 P4 | ecosystem: Host-associated > Arthropoda: Insects > Digestive system > Gut ... | reverse complement strand
TACGGCCCAAAATTTTTCTTTAATTTGTTTGGGGTTGTTGCTAATTAAACCAAAAATAATTTGTTTTTTATAAAAACATTAAAAAATCTTTTATCCCCCCCCCCCCCCTTTTTAAAGAAATTCAAGAAGCTAAAGGCAATGTAAAGTGCACGATGCGTGGCCTACGAGTGTATGGGCGTTAAAAGAAACTTTGCGTTTAATTCGATTCCCTGAAGTGAGGTCACTTAAATGCTTATCGACTGGAACCCTAATGGGCGCATTATTTAGATCACTATGAATAGCTTTCCGGATAATAGGATTACGAAAGAGGCGTTTTTCATAAGTCATTACGGCATGTTGGGAGAACCGGAGCCTCTCCAGAAGCAGTCTGATTGCCTTCGAACACTTCACTTTCATGCTGCATTTCCACGCTAATGCTGGCCTGAACTTGACCTGGACTGCTCGGATTCTGTAAGTGATTAAATAACTGGCAGTAGTTTTTGAGGGAATTCGCAAGAAAAATACGTATATTACACAAAGAAAAGGAATGGAAGCGTGCCCTCCAATTGCCAGGACACGTATTGCCGAAAGCTGTTCTGATGTTTATTGGACCGTGCCTCTTTGTGATAACTGAAGAATAAAAATCCAACTAGATGCCACTTTTATTTTATTGTCCTTCTTATAGACTCAACATGTTTCGAGCACTACTATACCCATCATCAGGAACTGCAGGCCGGACTCTAATCCAGCCTACCCGCACCTAACTTCCAGCCTACATCAACCCAAGAACGGGACGACCAATGTGGTAATCAACATCGCAGTCGCGAGCTCCAGATGATGGGCATAGTAGTGCCTGAAACATGTTGAGCCTATAAGAAGTACAATAAAATAATAAGTGGCATCTAGTTGGTTTTTTATTCTTCAGAAAGCTGTTCTTTTCGATTTTTCTTACTTTAGTGGCCATTTGTTTGTTAGCTACAGATGCAGATCCATTGCTTCAGAATAATTACATTGCAGGCGCCATGACTGTTTCTTGCATTTCATTGTACTAAATGTACGTAACGCTAAAAAGATGTTGGAAATGAACGTTGTAGACGTAATGAGGTGTAATTGAATTTTATGCTGTATACCAGTACCTATTATTACTTTGAAACATTTCTAACAATAGTGGATGATTCATAATACTTATTCCAACAATTGCACAACAATAAAAGGCAGTAGTTTCATAACTATATGGTACTGGAACATTTTGCAACCTACAATGGCCATGTTCAGGAAGGAGGTTAACAAAAGACAGAGTAGTGGCCAGGTATGTTACAGATGTGCAGTTGTGACGCATTGGATGAAGAGTACTTCGTTCATCATAACATAAATAGCCCCTGTCGACACAGGGACAGACCTGAACAACAAGACTGGCACCTGTGAAATAGATGTTTGTGTGCATTTGAATATGTGAAGTATCACGATATTGACGAACACACGTAACTTATTTGCAAGCTCTAAACATTTAATGTGTATTTAACTAGCCACTACTTTTTCCTTTTTTAACCACCTCCCTTAAGATAGCCACTATAGGCCGAAACATGTTGCATATATTTATGAAACTGTTGTCTTTATTTTTGTACATTTTGAATAATTACTGTGAACTGGTTTACTGCACGGAACATGAGTAAGTTTAATTACGGATGGCTTTCTACATGGATACAACCCAAAACAGATGTCGCCCGTGAAAGCTACATTTAAATCCATAGGCATACTCATACGAATAATAACAGAGTCCATCGAAGACCAAAAGACATTTCCAATATCGAACATACTCATGATCGACACTGAATAGCTTCTGGTACCGACAGTGCCGTAAAATAGCCTCCGGTAACGACAGTGCCGTAAAGTATCCTTCGATACCGACAGTGCCGTAAAGTAGCCTTAGGTACCGACAGTGCCGTAAAGTAGCTTTCGGTGCCGACAGTGCCGTAAAGTAGCTTTCGACACCGACAGTGCCGTAAAGTAGCTTTAGATACCGACAGTGCCGTAAAATAGCTTTCGTTACCCACAGTGCCGTAAAGTAGCCTTCCGTACCCACAGTGCCGTAAAGTAGCCTTCCGTACCAACAGTGCCGTAAAGTAGCCTTCCGTACCCACAGTGCCGTAAAGTAGCCGTCGGTACCCAAAGTGCCGTAAAGTAGCCTTCGGTACCCAAAGTGCCGTAAAGTAGCCTTCGATACCGACAGTGCCGTAATGTAGCCTTCGATACCGACGGTGCCGTAAAGTAGCCTTCGATACCGACAGTGCCGTAAAGTAGCCTTCGATACCGACAGTGCTGTAAAGTAGCCTTCGATACCGATAGTGCCGTAAAGTAGCCTTCGGTACCGACAGTGCCATAAAGTAGCTTTCGGTATCGACAGTGCCGTAAAGTAGCTTTCGGTACCGACAGTACCGTAAAGTAGCTTTCGGTACCGGCAGTGCCGTAAAGTAGCCTTCGGTACCCGCAGTGCCGTAAAGTAGCCTTCGGTACCGACAGTGCCATAAAGTAGCCTTCGATATCGACAGTGCCGTAAAATAGCCTTCGGTACCGACAGTGCCGTAAAGTAGCCTTCGATACCGACAGTGCCGTAAAATATCCTTCGGTACTGACAGTGCCGTAAAGTAGCCTTTGTTGCTGACAGTGCCGTAAGGAAAAACCACAACACACAGTGACATATGGGCGAACAGACTCCGCAGTGTACGCTCACCTCTTCACCCCTTGCAAAGAATTAGATATGGGTGTGGGTGATTTCATGTCCGATAGCACAAAATGCGAAACAAAATGTACCGCGTATTTTTAATTTATGTGTACTCGTAGGGCATCTGAATTTTTTTAGGTTTGAGACCTCTGGGTCAATTACTTTTCCATTATTTTTCGTAATTTGGAGAACTTTGTCCCGTGCGTGACTTTCGAACATAGCGTCTTCGTAATGGTTTCAAGTAAAAACCTTACTGGGGCTAGTTTTAGGCGCTGTACATCCTTATTCAATACATCTTAGTGACTTCACATGTAAGTAGAGATGTCTGCGATTACATGACTGCCCTTTGATTTTCACTCCCTTATCACCCTCTAACATCAGGCTCAAAATGTGGCGCGATACCGCGCTCTCCACCCTACAAATTGCCCTTCAGCGTAGAGTGGGATGACAATGAACTTATGTTAGAACCCGCCCGTTACTTGCCGCAAGACGCTTATGTGGGCAGTTCCATGTCACAGAAATCAGTGTTAATAGGAAACCCTGCATCAACTGTAGTATCGGTTGAATAATCATATTTTATGAGGCGTCTGAGATTGAAAGAATGGAGGATAGGAAGAGGCAGCAAGTGAAGGAGATATGATTGGACTAGAGCAGGGCTGACAAAACTATGGCTCGCGTACCCAAAATGGCTCGCGGAAAGATTTCCTTGGCACGCGGCATTCACTGCTGTCCTAATTTTTTCTTTCTTTTGCGCGACCAGCGTCTCCATATTGTGAGCAATATGTGTATACACTATATACACACATACCTGACTGCGTACAGATGGTACATGAATTAACCTTGCTACCAAATAATACCGCGAGTGCAACATTTTTACCAAATGGGGAGCAGTGCGAAGTGGTGACTGGATATTTAACATGGGGTGACGGACCTGGCGGTGGCTGGGGGAATGCGTGACATTGAACAAAACGTTTTAAAGTCTTCTTTTTAAACAGGAAATAGTAGCAGCCCCAGTTACTTCCAAATTTTCTTTCTTATCACATTCCTCGAGGAGGCCTTTATTACAGATATAATACAATAATTATACCATGCATTCTACAATATAATTATAGTATGTGTGAATAGTAATTATGAACTAATTAATAATAATTATTGAAGACTCCAAGCCCTTATTTTGCTCTTGAAAATTCCCATGGCCACGCGAAAGGATCTCCCCGAAATTTTTAGACAAATAGGGCACGCACCCTCAAAAAGGTTTGCCAGCTTTGGACTAGTGTACGCCTTTCATTACGCATCCTGTCCCAAAAATCCCGCTAGGCCATGTGATCGCTAGTGAAGACAACAGAATAGACTCTCATGATGAGGTCTGACAGGCGTATTGTTAATCGTGCCAGTCGTTATGGGCTTTAGATTGCGTGGAAGAGTGGTACATCTTCCAGCGACATGGAGGCTTATCGGGTAGCTGGAACTGATTCAGTAAGCTTACTGCAGCCATCTTTCTAAATTCTTAAGCAGGTGCTATGTATGTATTATTTTTAACAAAAAGTTTTGCGAAGTGTGGAATCTCTCCATTAAAGTATGTGTATTTTATTTTAATTTATACTAATTAATCCAGATTTGCTGCTGTTACAGTGTTCTTGCTGAAGATTCAGGTCTTTTGGGGTGTTACGGTATGTCGTTGGTGTAACCTTCGAAATGGACCCTAAAGATGAAGGCATCGATAAATACACTTATTTACCCCAATTACACAACGTAACATTCCAGAATACCTGACTATTCGGGTTTATTACTAAGATAATACTCGGCAATCAGCTCGCTCTGGAAGAGGCTATAGACCTGTCGCAAGGCACGCTTCACAGTGAATGAGCAACAGCTTAGAATTGAATTGAAAATTGTTCAAACTGTGATCTTCCGGGCTGTAATACCGTGTAGTCTTTGGGTGATTTTAGATGTTTCGAAGAAACCCCCTGCTTCTGTCCCAAGATGACAGTAGATTCCTTCCAAAGTCAGTAACTAAACACAGTGTAGCGACCCATAACGTTACGGTCTAAATTTTCACTGTCAAAATCTTACCCAAGTTGCGGCCTTAATACTGGAGTCTGGGGTGAATAATACCAGTGAAGAGCGTGCCTCATCGGCTCGGTGGGTTAACTAACTGTGAAAATGTTAGCGCAAATGTTGCTACCCCATGCTTACAGTGGAATTGCTGGCAGCGAACTGCACTTTCTGTGTCGACAACATTTAGGGTACAGAGTCACATATTTGTGTAGCTCTGTGAACAGAAATTATAATCTCGTGATGGAACTAAAAGCCAGAAGTGCGGCACATTAACCCACAACTACTAACCGGAGTAGAGTGAGCCTCAAGGTGGCTTTCCATTATGCTGATGTTGTGTCCTGTCGTGTGTGAGCTAATCTGCTAAGCACACACAGTGTTGTTCAGTGAGCATAGTTCATCAGGCTTTTAGTTCATTTTGTAGCCGCCATTGAAATATTCTATGGCTAAATGTATTTGTTTTTGTTGTGGGGTTTATGGAAGCAATTGTATAGTTTCTGTGATGATTTTCGTTATTTAGTTTACCCATATTTAATAATATCGATGCTGTGAACGAGATATCTTGCCTGGAGCACAGACTCACATCCATTCTGAATAACTTTACTGTTTAATTACTAGTGGAATTTTAGTAATTCATTATTTCGTTACTTATTCCGTCTTACGACAGGTCCACAGCGTCTTCCAAAGTCAGTTCTCCACAGAGTGCGATCTAGCGTTTCTTTCAAATTCCAGTATCTTCTCTTTCCATAAGGTCATCCAGTAGCTGCGTACATCTTCTTCCTCGTCCTCCCGACCCTTCTTCTCTTATCCTTCTTTAAGTATCATGTTTTACAGGTAAATATGTACGCAAGATGCCACTAATCCAGTCAACCTTTCTTCATGTTATTTTATGTAGGATCTTTCTTTCCTCCTTGACACTACATAACACTTGTTTATTTTTCACACGTTCGGCCCGATAGTATTATAATAACACAGATTATATCTAAATTAATACTGATGTTTAAGGAAAAGACAGCAGTTATACGAGTTAAAATATTAGCACGAAAACTATTACTATTATTCTGTCGTATACTTGTTCTTTATATCATTAAGCCGCCTCAGCATCAGAGAGTAAGTGTACTTGATACACGTTGGTATAGACCTACTTCTGTGGAAGTGAGAATACTAAATATGTATGTCATATGGGAACAGAACGGGTTATTGACAATAAATAAATAAGACCTCCATTACATTCATATGACGATGCATAATGACCCTGAAGAAGTGCGATTTTATTTCTGGGTGTCTTATACCTTCTGTTCCTGTGTTTCCTGTCCCTCTCCTGTGTCCATGACTTGCTACCATTCTTGCAGTGTACCTGTATGATCACGATCGATCCTCACCCTATTTGCGCCCTGAGCGTGGAAGCAGCATGTTTCTCCGAAATGGTGACATCCGCCTTAAAGACCATGTATGTACTCTAGCGTCATCACAAGGTAGCAGATAGACCGCAGTCTGAACAGTCACAACTTTGACATTCTGAAAATTGTGAAAACAAAAAAGATATTTTCGTCTTAAGGTGTGTCATCCCCGTTGTGTTAGGTCAATAATACAAAGCTGTAGTGTATATATATAGTCATGAACACAACAATATTACAATTAGTAGCGATATATAATATTCAACTGCATGTTTCGGCCCTGTATGTAGGCCATCATCAGGTTGTCCAAAGAACTTATTAAGTGACTATACAGTATGTGTGGTAATTTTGGAAGGGGACGAGATCTCGTCTTACATCATAAATCGTGGGATTAGTAAAAGTTGAAATAAACATGTTAAGGGGCTACATCAGTTGTGAACATCAGCCCCTTGACATGTTTATTTCAACTTTTACTAATCCCACGATTTATGATGTAAGACGAGATCTTGTCCCCCTTCCAAAATTACCACACATACTGTATAGTCACTTAATAAGTTCTTTGGACAACCTGATGATGGCCTACATACAGGGCCGAAACATATAGTTGTATATTATATATCGCTACTAATTGTAATATTGTTGTGTTCATGACTGTATGTATATATAGATATATACACACTGCAGCTTTGTAAGATTTTTTCGTGCCTTGTTTGCGTTATTACGGTCCGTTAACGGAGAGTTTTCACGTGCAGCTCCTTGAATTTACCGTTAAAGTACGTAGCAAACTTTTCCGAATGGTATGGCTTGGCGCGCAGCACGAGTTTCTGCAACTACAGGCCCATCCCGCCTTGCTGTCGACCGTGTTTGTTGCATTATTACCACCTGAGACCGTGTTCTGATACCATCGTTAATTCCCGCGCAGCCACTGTCTAACCTGTCGTGTGTAATTACAAGTAAACTCTTGTACTTCCTGCAGAGGGCATGCGGCAAATTAGAGGCAAATCATGTGTCTCCGCAGCATTCTGTAGTGCAGTTGTTGTGTTATCATCATTACCTGTGGAGGATTGACTTTAATTTGCCTGTTATTTGTGTGCTTGACCTGCCGTTTGGAGGATAAGAGGACCGGTGCCATCATGAATTAAAAACCGTTCCACCTTTCTTATTATGCATTTTATTTGGTTTCATAGAGCTCTGAGATACGCAGATTATATATCGTTTATAGCAAAAATGATTGGCAGATAGTGAATTGGAGAGAATTAAGAAGGAAACCGTAGATTTAGTTGCCGTCTTGGTGTTTTCCTGGAGGGACTGGAAAATAATTAAAAAACGGCCACAACATGCGGTATTTCTCTCGAGACTTGGACGGTGTGTAGTACTTTCCTACTCGGGTGATGTCTTGGCTTCCATCAGGTTTTCCAGGGAAAGGACACTGGAGGGTATGGTAGAAATTTTTCGCCGCCACCAGCGAACAGTTTGGCAAATCTGTTACGGCAAGGACTCGAGGATTTATAGAACAGTCGTTTGACTCATTCCCAATTTAAATAGAAAATAAAAAAATGTATATTCTGTTCTATTAGACTAAATATTATATTACAATAACTAACAAATCATTGGCTACACGATTAATAAGTCAAACTCTGTTGAAAGTGTAGTAGAAGTTATTAAAATAATTAACTTGCCTCTCTCTCTGTAAATCAAAACGGATAAATTTGGAATAAAGCGTCAAGTGTAATTGCCAAACTGCTCAACTCAGTGTAAAGTGAGTTTCTAATACAGTCAATGTGTCTTACCTTGTACCAACAGCAGACGGTAAAGCATTGTAGTGCCGTTACAACAATCTTAGTAATAACTATACTGAATCACAATATTTCTTCAGTCGCAGATAAGTGACAGCCGGTAAGCAGTTTGTTAGCGAGTGAGGGCGTGTACCGTGTTGTGCTAGGCTTTATAGAGTAGAGGTGACAAGTCATGCGTTCTTAAAAGTATAACGATCTGATCAGGTCACTGCCGGGCTCAAGCACAATGAAGGAGTAATAAACTTATAGGTATTGCTGACTTCTGCGGCTGTGACTGATCGATCTCTTCCTGGATATGAAAGTAATAAAATTTTTAAGTTTCCTATCTAATATAAACCCGTGCATAAATTTAACATTCATTACAGCTGCATATTCAGAATTTTGTGTAAGAGTGCTAACCTTTCGAGAGCGAAGTTCACTTTATTGTTATTATCGAACGCACGTAAATGAAGGATGAACTTCTTAGCAGCTGCTACATCTACACGTAGCCATAAATCACTTCGAGCCTAGTGCGTTCTGTATAATCTTGTAGGCCTGTGTTGTGAGTGTCGAAAGTAGATGGCAGCTGTCACTGGATACCATTTTGTGCGGAACACACACTGTAGGACGGTAGAAGTCAGTAAAGGGAAACAATAAGTATGTGTGGAATACAGGCTACTTGTTAATTAAAACAGTAAAGAGGTAAAGCAATCCCACTACAGGCCTGGATAGGCCCTGAGGGTTCCAGGAGGTTGAGGCTCCCAGATTTCAAGACAATCAGCACATGAAGGTGGTAAGGTTGTCAGCCTTACTCACCGGCCGCCTTTACCCCAAGGAAATATTCCTGGTACTCATTTCCGTTAGAGGCTGAGTCGACCCGAGGGCCGTAGTGCGGCCGGAAGGATTATGTCAATGAAAAATTCCAACGACACCATTGGGAATCGAACCCGCGACCTTCCGGCTTGTAGCGCAGTGCCTCAACCAACCGCGCCACCGCGTGCCCCAACTAAAACAGAAGAGCACAGAAAGACAGCAAAGGGAAAGAGTAAACTCAAAAATAGGAAATATTTCGTCATGTGACTGAAATGGTTTCACTAGATCATTTAAATCGCCACCTGAAAGACAGATTACAGTTTTCACATTTTTAAGTTGCTGTTTTCATATTCTGTGTATTAGTACTCTGTAGCATGCACTTAATGTACAGAGTAAGTATTGTTTAATAATTCAATTCCCGCTGCACAGAAGACGTAGTGCTTCATTACGAAGACCCGTCTGCTTAATGCTGTAAGGGGGAATAATCCCTGGGTAGTTTGAGAATCACTTCAATCATCTTCGTAGGCAAATTGCAAAACCTTTTTGCTTTTAAAGGTTTTAGGGATTAACATTTAACTTAGTAGCCTTTTTTTGAATACCACGCTTTTTGTAATTACGTCATGTATAGACTGTAAATTTTCTGTGACACCGAACAGTTATCACCGGCGCTTTTGAGAATAGTTTAAAATCCATCTTCCAGGCGTCTCGTGCTACCGGCACTTCGTACTGCATGCCTGCGCCTCTTTCTCGTCTTCTGAAGACAGCAGCGGTTTAAAGCGCCTTTTTAAAACTATCTGAATATTTTTGTACGAATGAAATTCCATTTTCATGATTAAGATGTGTTCTCAAATTTTATTTTTTGATAGCTTTCAAATCTAACCTCTGCATAACAAGTTTAGAGCTGATCGCTCCGTGGAGACAGGATGCTGTCGTGGGGAGTAGTAAAAATTTCGGAGCAGAACTCACAAAGCCCACTTTGCTGCTGCACAGGTATATGTCCGTGCGAACTTGTCTTTGTTTTGTTGTTGTTAGGAACTTGCTACTGCGGTAGTTTCGGTATACGCTACCTTTGTTGGATAAAACTCCAGGTTTTTGCATTACCATAGTGTTTTTAAATGTTTTCTTATATTTTCCGTTCTGCACATTTGTTGGTTAAAAATACAGTTTGTAATAGATTTACAAACTGTATTTCGTCTATGCAGTGTGTGTATGTTTGTGGTATATCTCCGTCCAAAATTCTGCGTGGCTTGTTGGTAATTCGTATCAAACTGGACGCTAAAGAAATATTCATCACGCCCATCATAACTCTAACCGCCTACACGTATGTACGATTCGTCAAGTCAAGGAAAGTAAGTCTACAAGCAGCTGAGCGGCTGGGGGAGGGGGAGGCACAGGTGTCTACGTGCATACAGAGAGTTAGTGAGACTCTTGTTAAATTATCGCATGAAGATCCAGAAGGAGATGTGCGGCTAGCATTGAAGTGAATGTTTCTTCTTTCATATCGATCTCCTATCTTTAGTTATTTGTTTTCTCTTCCATATTTTCTGTATTTACCTCTTTCTTTCGTTCTTTTCATTTTCTGTCTTCATGTCCCTTTCCTAACCTTAGTTTTCGTTACTTTCTGCTTTTTTCCTTCTCACGCGGCCCCTTGACCCCTGTGCTAAAATATGCTGCTACTCATAACCCATAGTATGTAGTAGAATGTAGTAGCAAATACCGGTTTTCTCTGATCTCATTTCCATTATTGACTGGATGTCGATTTGATTTGCTATTTCATGTCTACGTTACAATCTTTCTGCTGAATTTACGTTTGGTTCTATCGGTTAGATATAACCTGTGTTTTACATGACACTCATATCTAACTTCTCGATTTTCTAAAAGGGCGGCAGATCGTAGAAGTCGTCAATGTGACTTGCAGAATATAGTCTTTTTTAAACCTTTTGCAGTGTGGCGAACATTGAAGCAATGGAAAAGTAATATCTGGTTCAGATGTCTGTGATGCCTGCAGGATGACTAGCTTTGCACATGAAAATTCTGTATGCAATGAATGAGTAGCAAAGTGGATGCGAACTTGTCTAGAATGCGTTTGGAGAACGTTTGTTGCCCATCGTACCTTTCCAGTTTTGTTTCGTTTGAAGCATAGGGACCTGTTGAACTTCATATTCCTAGCGCATTTCGCTAATGAATAAAGTATATCATTGGTAAAACGTAATAATTCACGCACGAATCCTAACTGGAAGGACAAGAGTTGGTTAATGTGAACACAATTGGCCTGCGAGCAACTCTGGTATACTTCACTGTGAACGAGGACGAAACAACGGCCGAAACCCCAGGTCAATAGTTAACATTTACACAATGAACATTCTAATTAAATTTGCCTAATCAAAAATTGTTTACGCAACGATTTATTTACTCATGTGTAATAGCGAGGTTTGCAGTTGTGTGCGAGAGCAGCGGGTTGTCTGTAAAAGTGGTCTATCTCTGTTGGTAGTTTAGCTATACTGTAAATCCAGTGGGGCCTGCTACATTAATGGACGTCCTAAGTGCCCAGGAAAATACTTAGATCTGGGAAAGATGAAGTAAATGTACAAAGAAATTACTGTAGACACGTAAGCACTTGCAGCGAGATAGTTACCGCTACCTCTTCCTAGTCTACAAGGTTTAGGCTCAATTCTCAAGTCGCATACCGGCCGTCGTGACAGGTTTTCAATCAATCAATATCGGAATACTTCCGGAAGTAACACAACTGCCGTTCTTTGTGTCGTTATTTTCGTTTATCCGTCCCGTTTAATTGTATTTCGCTAATAAATTGTACTTGAATACATTCATCATTTCCTCTGCTATGTGATTACCTGTACAGTTGATAAAGCCTTGTTAAATCAATTTGGTAAGCACAGAGATTCTCATACTCGATGCTGTGGAACTTGTGGAGCCGAGAACGTGTCGGTAAATGTAGGTACGTTTTTTTATCGTACGGAGGAATGTCGCGATTTACATTGTTAGCTCATATCATTGCAGGGGTTATACTCAGGAAGTTACGTTGGGCCAGACATGAAGTCGGATAGGCGGCTATAGATGTGTAAAAAATTTTGGGCATGCGTTTTGGAAACGTCTGTTTGTGCCTGATCTGTGTCCTTTCCGTACTGATTCAAGTGCTGGAACGATTTGCATATAATTCGATGTGAAGGCAGTGCCGCCTTCTGTCGACCAGGCCTGTAATGAATTACCATCGCCACTGTCAAGATGACGTCCACAGAATATTATTGATACGTACTGACTTAATAGCCTAATGGATAGTTTTATTGGAGACAAAAATCGTGTTGTTGAAAGTGAAACGTGTCACACATGTGAGTTCTGATTTTTTCACGGTGGTGTTGTGTAGACTGATACCAATGTGTTGAGGGCCCCGATGCCGCCACCCTCAGAGTCCATTCTATCCACATTCAATTGTGATGTTGAGGTATGATGTAACTCCGAAACGTTAGTTTGCACCTACGAGTCAACACTGTGTCACATTTCATAGGATGAAAATAAAAATTTCGTAGTGGAATCGGTTATCACACAAAGGATTGCAACAGAACGCGACACAAATGCTCCTGGTGTTGCAGTAACAGGTGGTTGATGGAAAAATGATGCTAGGATACGAGTCATCGGTTAGTAACATGGATGAACACGCCTTGAATTTTAGTCACCGCCACAGTTCAAGCTCAAGCGACCGCTTAAACACCGTGTTTATTTGAATAATACTAATACCTGGCCACTATGTGCAATTTTGGCACATAGGCCTGGCTATCAGTTCAGTCCTGGTGATTGAGTGCAATTCCCTTGCTGTTTGCTGTTTCGCTGGTTATGAGGTACTATTTGAAACTGTCATTACAAATTTTTGTTCTTTATTCGAGTCAGAAAAATAATGAAAACCCACCTCACCTCACCTCACCTCTCTGCGTACCAGCTTCCTTCCCCCTGTGTGCTTTCCACCATTCCAACTAAATGTCACATTTGTTCTCGCACTCTCTCCATCTCTCTGTCAGCGTTTTTAGTTTGTTATTTGTATTGACAGAGAGGCGGTATACAGAGCAGACAACACAGGAGAGCAGTTACCCTGTACGGATTCCCACCGTACATGTTCATTCTTTCTCTGACCCAACTGAGAGCTGTTACAATATTTGATCAGTATTTCAGTCCCTGTTGCTGTTTACAATTTACGGTGTACAATTTGAAACTCAGCCTTATTCGTAAATTTGAATAGGTCTGTGTGTTATCTGGTTACTCTTTGGTACACGGGCCGAGTAGTGACATTTGATCGAGCGTTTACGATACACTGAAATTGAAATCTCGTCACCATTTAGCACGAGAGACTGGAGAACGTCTGAACTCCATCCAGATGCAGATTTTGATTCAGTTGCTGAGCATACTATCCTGCATTGTGCAGCGCACAGCACGGTACCAGCTATATTCTGATGCTCTCCCTTGCTCCCCTCGCCCTTATTTTCTTGGTCTTACTGCCGGATATTATGTTACGAAGTATACTGCTTTCCCATATTCTGAATACTTCACAGCTGTAATTCCGGAAATATGCAGGCACGTGGTTGACTAGTGGATTTACATGGGCATATGTCTGTGAACGTACGAGCTCGCATGATAAGGTTTGAAAAGAATCGGCTAGGATGTTTTAGATCAGGAATAGGCTGCAAGGCCCGCTAACTGAAATTACAGAGAACATTATTTTATTTTTAACGGCTCAGAACTGTGTATATTTTATAACTTAAAATGATAAAGTAATTTTAGTTAGTTGTGATATATGTGGAAAGGAGGAAATTTACCTGTCTAAGAACTCGTTTGAAAATACTACGAAAGTGACATATTTCTGAGTCAGTGCATTGCGCCTTGGAAATTCTCGACGTGAGGCCTACCGGATGTTGATTCACCAGTAAACTATAAACAATGCAGAAGCACTGAGCAGCTAACACCTGACAAGGTGTTCCCTGTTAATATTGTACCTTTGTGACGTAGACCCGTGGAACCCGGAATGTATCGTACCGGCAGCGAATACATTAAACAATTGTAAAATTACGGTGGCCTGCAAACCCACAAGGTAGATTTTCTGTGAAACTTCAAATGTGGATATCTGGCTCAGCCCAGCGTGGATAAATATTGCAGCCCCGATTAGCGTTCATATTTATTATTACATTAAGCAGTTAGAACATCAGTGCATTTATGGTCGGTGCGGTCGTTGTGTTCATAACCTAATATCACTGCTAATTGATAATTATATTCAGCTGTTGACAAACATTCATTTGCTTGCGTTGGTATGAACAGTGGAACGCAGCTTTAAAATGGCGTCGCTACTTGCTGCAGTGCTTCAAAACAGTGCAGAATGCCAGCGCTGCTTGTGCATTGTCGGTGTTCTGATCTTACTGTAAAAGGGACATCAGACATGCAGGTGAAGTGAAAGCATATATCTTTACGTGTTCTTCTTTCGTTCTTTCTTTCTTCCTTCCTTCTTTCCTTTCCTTGGCCCAATTTTATGCAGTTTCATGGCGATTTCTTCCTTTTTCTCCATAATTCGGGCATGTTGTAAATTGGAGATTCTGATACCTGCATTTACTTAACTGTTGCATGCATATCTGTTCCATGCTGCACTGAGGTTTGGTTTTCTAATTCGCGTACTGCTGAAGTTAGCTCCTTACATCAACGTGTTCCTTATTTTTACCACCTCCGGGGACTACGATTTCTTCTTCTGTACGTCCTCTTTCATTTCCATTGCTGAATAGCGGCAGACGCACACGCTGTTACAGGTTCTTAAGTTAGTAGAAGAGGTTTCATTCAGCCGATACTGTTACATTACGTCGTTAACTTGTAACTGAACAGTCTTTCCGAACGATACTTCTGGGTTGAGGGTTAAAAGTATTAGCCTTCTCATTTGTTGTTTCTGAGGCCTTCATGAAATTCATCCTGCCTGTTTGAACTGCTCATTTTCTCCGGCTGTTGCTGGCAATGTCTGTAGCAGTGCTTGGTGCTGCTTGCTTGGTAGTATGTGATAGACAGAGTGATCCATCAATTTCACGCGGATAAACACGACAAGAAGCTTCGCTGCCTATAGCACATGTCTGGTGTTGGGCGGAGGGAGTGTAGGTATGGACGGCTGGTCAGCTGTCACACACGTGACTCGAAATTTAAGTTGAATTTAAATGAGAAAATAAGCGTGAAAACGCGAGGTGTCTTCACTGCAGGAATGCGACTGATACACATTCGAAGTCTGCTGTTAGCTTGCAACTTACCCTTGACAGTGGAGTTAAAATTCAGGCAGTACAATGCGTGGTGCAGCTCAGTTCATGAAATCGTATGAGCAGGATACACGGTATATTGTTGAGCCGACACTGGCTAGTATGCTGTCTTTTACTCATCGTTCGTTTTACACCAGAAATAGAACAAGAGACTTTGGGAGCTTCTTACGGAGCCTGCTTGGGCAGAGTGGCAGGCATTGCAGCGTTAATTGGTTTGCCATTTATTTTTTTAATCCCATGCATTTTTTCCCACTACCACAGCTGTCTGTTGTCTTAAAAGTTGTCAGTATGACCGTAGTGTTATAGCTATATCCTGTCTTGGTATTTGCAACTGTAAATTCTATGTGCGTATATTGTTTCTGAAGTTACTAAAGCTGTGTGTAACGTTGCCCCTTTGCACACTGTAATGGCAATTAAAGCAGAGGAAATGTATTTTAAATGGCCTTTCCACGTTTCGCACAACGCACAAAGGTTTCTGCGTATCTTAGCAACATATTTTCAATCTAATCTTAGCAATTAACCAACTTAATGCACAAATTCGTGTATGATAATAAGTTTATTATATTCCTCTACACGTTTCGAACACTGTTGTGCTCATCATCAGGAGGTCAAATTGTATTATACAGCATCTGATATCGTCACACTCTGTAGGTGGCCGTCCGGTGCGCACCGGACGGCCACCTACTGAGATTAGCTCAGCGCCTCCACCGAGCTTACACAGCTTGATATTTATAATGGAAATCTTGTATAATTCAGTATGACACAAGGTTGAAATTACCGAGACAAACTGAGCTAACCACTGCTGATTTAAGCCGGCAGCGACACACACAAAATTGGTTCCACGTGTAAAAGTAACAGTCCATTAACGGTTGTATAAATTACTGTGTGGCCATGATGTCAGTCATTTGAGAAGGCATCGCTTTGTTATACGGACAATATTATCAATTACACTAGTTTAAATGAAACTGCTGAAGTTTTGGAAGCATTTCCGCTGTATAGTCGGATAATTAGTTGCATTTGCAGCACCACGGTGCAGTCTAATGACAATGGCATGTAACGAGCTCTGATAGGAGGTTGACCGCAGCGGCAAATGCCCTGCCGTACCTATTCTAGGCTGCTGATTCACATCTCACTGAGAACGATTTTGTTTCAGTACTGCACTCCCTGCGAATCGCGGATTTAAAATATACGCGAGTAAGTTTGTGTACAAATTTTCCTTCTGCCGTGTTTGGCTATGTGTTTCCGCAGTTTTTATACGTGTACACGAAAGAGAAAAAGTGGCTTTCTGTCTAGGAAACTCACGCATGCTGCGACCAGTGCATCTGCAAATAGGGTTCTGGGTTCCACAATAGCACTTTGATGTGTCGTTTCTTTTTTGGTGGTTTGGACCGTGCATCTCAGTATAATCTTAGTAATTAACCAACTTAATGCACAAAATCTTGTTTTATAATAAGTTTATTATATGTCTCTACATGTTTCGAGTACTATGTGCTCATCATCAGGAGGTTAAAATTGTATTATACAGCATCGGTTATCATCACACCTGTAGGTGGCCGTCCGGTGCACAGGTTGAGAGTGTCGTTTATTGTCGCCTGATAGGTATCTTCGCAAAGCAGCTTCGAAACACAGCTGTTAGATTCACTATGTATGTCCGCCTGTAGGCCCGTCCGTCCGTATGGAAAAACTCCATTCCCACCGGGCAGACTGGCATGAGAAATTTGTAGTCGGGATTCTGTTAGAATTTGAGGACATCTTATATTGGCGATTTCATTGGCTGGGCTTCCTGCTTTGCCCCCCAAAATTTTGACCCTAGTCTGAGTTTAAAAGTTTTTAGTTCAGTAATTACTTTGAAATATTTAGAGTTCGTCTGAGACCTTTGACTGAGAGGGTGCCGAATTTAAGTCCAATGGTCTGTTACCCCTCTCAAGACTGTTAAGTCGCTTGAGTCACTGTCCTCTTCGGCCAGCCAGTCTGTCATCTAAGGGCTTATGACCAGAGTTTAGTCCGTTGGTGAATTTACTGTCTGTTCACTGGGTGATTAACCTCAAGTATATTTAAGGATTCGTGGGCCGTGTAGCTCAGTCGGTATAGCGACTGACTGCGGGCTGGACAGTATGGGATCGAATTCCAGTGGGGACGAGATTTTCCGCCAGTCCAGACCGGCCCTGGGGCCCACCCAGCCTCCTGTAAAATGGGTACCGGGTCTTTCCCGGGGGTAAAGTGCGGCTGGGGCGTGCTGCTGAC
>Ga0123357_10003923_pt1 | contig 17273 bp, 14 predicted proteins | sample TergutEmb28metaG_FD_89873 | JGI IMG/M metagenome (GOLD analysis project Ga0123357, IMG submission 89873) | Embiratermes neotenicus P4 segment gut microbial communities from Petit-Saut dam, French Guiana - Emb289 P4 | ecosystem: Host-associated > Arthropoda: Insects > Digestive system > Gut ... | reverse complement strand
TGTGAGTGCGGTAATGAACCTTCGGGTTCCGTGAAATGCGGGGAATTTCCTGACTAGCTGCAAACCAGTTAGCTTCTCAAGAAGGACTCTGCACCATGGAGTAAGTAAGTAAGTAAGTATTGTAGCTCTTTTGGATTATGACGCGGCGTAGTGTTGTAGGAAGGATGCGACGTTTCGGGTTATCCTTTCACGCACACCATCAGGCGTGAAGAAACAAGAATATGCTGTGTTGTGTTGTGTTGTGCGGTGCGCATGTGCCAGGTTGAGGAAGGAACAGAGACTGAGGGCTTCTGAGGATAGCGTGCTGAGGGAGGATTGTACCTCAGAAAGAGGAAGGAACAAGGAGGCTGGAGAAAACTGCGTAGTGAGGAGCGGCATTATTTGTGCTGTCCGTCAGGTATTGCTGCGGTCTGCAGGTCGAGTTTGGTTAGCTGCGCTGTGAATGTGGCACGTGGGGGGGGGGTGAGAGAGGGGCGGAAGGGCTTTGATAGGGAACACGTGACGGAAAGAGACTTCTTGGAAGGCCTAGGCGTAGATAAGAGAGGATTACATTTAAATGGAAGGGCGAAAATAAATGTCCGCCCTTCTTTCCGTATTTGATAAATTTGGCTTAAGTTTGTTACATAAGACGTCGGCATTTGCCGTCGAGCAATTGTGAATTTTTTGAAAGTCGGTGCCGCGAAAGCCGTGCTGTACTTAGGAGCGTAAATGACTGTTGCCCGCACCTTTTTCATTTGCTGTCATATTTGGGTGAAACGCGGGGCAAGAGACCTACGCTTAGTGCGGTTGCGCATTGTTGATTTTCGTGAAAATCGACTCAAGGAAGGCCGTGATTTTTTTCTGATTGGCGTACATGAAATTACACTTGCGCTTGTGCCGTTAAACTGTATTACTTTTGAAAGTAAAGAACGCCTTGGTAAAGTGTGTGTGCTGTGTCACACATTTGCAGTGTTGTTATGCTGTGACACTATGCCGTTGCAAATTTATCGAACGTCCTGCAGTACGTTTTCATTCTGTTCATTGCGAAAGCGCTGTGAAGAGTGTCGACTGTCACTTCTCCATTCTTTAAACATGACGGCCTGATAAGGGTACCAGTTCTTCAAATAGTGTGTACCATAATAAACTTTATGAGATTTTAGGTTTGCATAGGACGGTTTGGGCATTGTTCTTTCTGATTGGTAGGTGCCGTCCTTCCGCCTTAACCTGCTGCCTCTTATCTTGAGGACAGGTCGTTGGTCATGATTGAGGTTGATAACTGCGTAGCAGGCCACACGATGTCGCAACCCGGAATTGCTGAATTGGAAATTGTGCTTGCCTAGTGCCTAATGTTGGTAGCTTCATTAGACCAGTGTTTTGCGTGTGCTCTTGCGAAAGGCCAGACAACGAATTACACGACATTTGTAACCGTAACTAACACTTTCGTTTAGTGCACTGGTGGGAAGAAACGCGGAACTGTTCTTTCAGTATTGAAAGTTAGGGTTTAGAAAAGACTCGATATTCCTACGGATACTGTCTTCAGTGTTTACCTCGGTGGAGAATTATTTCTGTTGTTTTCGTGTGTTTACTGGTGTTCTGTTTGTTTTGTTTCTGTGTTCTCTGTTGCGTTGTGTCGGCCCTTATTAACGTGTGCTGCATCTAGTGGTAAGTGGTAGGAATATAAAGTAGATGGCTGTGTATATTGCGTCACATACACTTGCAGAGCGACGGCAGATGACACTGTGCATTGTATGTATGTCTTGTGTGCTTTCGTAACAACCTTCAGGCAAAGATGACGGATGGATGCGTGAAAGTTTTCATGTTGCTGTAACCTCAACATCATGGAATAGAGCATACCGTACCTCACTGATAGTCTGCTAATCGCCTGGTGAAGCGCGTCTCTAACTGTTGTCATTTGTAACCGACGAGCTCTGCCATTAGCTGATTAATGGGTAACGTATCTGTTGTTAGAAATACAGCTTTATGTGCAGTGTTGTTATCAGAGAAGGAAGATTAGAAATACACACGCTGATGACGCCGACCGTTGTGACCTCTCTGCGCAACTTTATGCTGATCGGAAATTTGATTAGAATGCTATTATGGATTCGGGGGTGGAGGGTTGGGGGGGGGGGGCGGCGGCGCCACAGAGAAAGAGAAACATCCGTGCAGAGTAGGTGCATTACCACTCAAGTTTTATTTTCCTGCTTGTGGTAGTCAGTGTGAAGTATTTGAAATCAGTACTTCCGGGAGAAGGCTTTTGTGCGATGTAACGCCGTTTAGATGGGTATAAACGTACTGAGGAGTCACTGCCCCAGTTTCCATTCTAGAATAGTGGCTGAAATGTAGCGACGTTTTGGAAGAGCCTGCGGTCTCCGGATTGAGTGTGAATTTGGAAGCACGAAACGTCGGCGAATTTACCAGACTCCGGCGTCACATGCCAGAAGATCACCATTATGAGAACATGAAACCTTATATGGCAGTAGGCGCTGTATAGTCTCCATTACGTCTTCGGAAGATTTTTTTTTCCTCTGTGGCGCCGAATCTCTTAGTGGGGCAGGGCCTCCTCATTTTAGAGGCTTCACGATCACAATTGGTAGGACTCCACTGAACGAGTAATCAGCCCGACCTGACAACACACAGAAGTCACAAGAGACAGACATCCATGGCCACCAGCGGGATTCGAACACGCAATCCCAGCAAGCGGGCGAGTGAAGACCCATCAGGCCTTAGACCGTGCGGACACCAGGTTCGTCCTTCGGAAGATAATCCTGTGTTGTGTTACATGTTGCAAGTGAAGCTGAGCTTTTTATAAATACCGGCCTAAATGTACACTGATTCACTGCTGTCGGCTTAAACTGGCATAATGTGTATTATGTTGTTTGTTTGAAATTTCAGTTGGCTTAAAATACGAAGACGATTTTTGTCATGGAAGGCAGCGTAAAATAATTTGAGTCAGTGCTGCAGACATGAACTTGGAAAATGGCGTTTATTTTGCGTCATCTGACTTTTACGTCAGATGTTGTTTGCGGCAGATGCTGATAACAAAGCGGCATTTGCTTTCGGAAATGGCCGTAACAGTCTGAATCAGTGCTTGTGACATAAACGCTGGTAATGCGATTTATATTCTTATCTGTAATATATTAACGGCAAGGACGCAATTGGGACGCCTCTGGCACACCCACGCTTCCCATCAGCATTACTGTGAACTGTAGTTCAGTTTTGCAGGCGCCGCTGTAGTTTCGTTATTGTGTTCGCTCGGCATCTGAAAGACGCTTGGGAAACAAATTCCACAGACAAGAGGAATTACAGTAGGAACTGGAAGCTAGACTATTATGCGATACCGTTTTCACGTAATCGTTTGTAATTAGAATTGAGCCTAAATCACTAATTGAAGTGATTATGCGCATGCAGAATAGAATCGTATACTCAAGGATGTAACTTTGGTAAACAAGCGTCGTAACCCCTAGCGAGAAAGGGATTCTGCGAACTGGCAGGCAGCTAACTAGCGATACAGTGATTAGTCTTAGCACCGCCACTGTGCATCGCTGCTGTTGAAAGGCCGTGAAGATCACCAGTTCGTTTCACAAAGTGTACTTTTTATGAGGAGGTTCAGAATTTTAATGCTTCACGAAATAATATTAAAGTCTTCAAATCAAGAACAGTGTGATGGGCGGGAGATGTAGCACGCTTGGGTTTTTCGATTCAGAATCTTTTAGCTGCTTATCTCCCATCACAGCGTAAGGCGTAATGTAACCAGATGTGTGTCCATGGTGCACTGGACCTCTCACTGTGAGGGATGGCGTAGATGAAAGGTGACGTTTGAGGTTGTCATCGCCAATATTAGCCAGGTTTGTGTGATCGGGGCCGCATAATATGGTACGTGGGTTTCTCAGAAATGTTTATTGCTCTATACCAAACTGCACGACGTCATATCTCAAAGCAGCATAATCATGTATTGACAGTGTTTTGCGAAGGTGCTGAGGAGGATTAAGGCCTGCCTCTGAGAGAGAGAGAGAGAGAGAGAGAGGGGGGGGGCTGGACAGAGGAAGTTGCGGGAGGACAGAGAGGTAGTGGGAGACCGGGGGGACGGAGGAAGTGCAGTCAGTGTATTGGTTCCGTGCTGTAGAATGTATAAACCAGCTTCTAGAACTGGCATTTACAAACTGTATGGCCCTTTTGACTTACCGCATGATAGAGTGGTGTAAATGACCTGCAATTCCCAGATGTGATGACATCTATTGAACTAATTACTGATAGCTGTTTGAAGTTCTTGTCCCAAGATCGCCGATATTGCGCAGCTGATGGTTTAAGTTCGATCTGTCGGTATGTGTATTGTGCATAACCGCACTGTCTTTCAAACTTCGCCTCAGACAGTCATAGTGCAGGGTTTAAATCCAGTGAACAAACACGCCGCAAAGGGCAACTAATTATTCGGTCCCCAAAAGCGTTATGTAAGGCGGCCATTGAATTGTGGCTCTGGGCTGGTGCCTCGTTCCGCTCGAGGACGCAATGGGTCCAACCCTCCAGCACTTTGGGATAGTTCTGGAGCTTCATAGGTTGTGCCTGTAGGGTAAGAATCAGCCTTTCGAACTCGGGAGTCCGGGGATCCGACCCGGTAGCGTGCCACCGTCTCTTGTGTACAAATTGTCTATTTTGCGACCTCTCCACATTCCGTATTCTTGGCTCAAAGGCATGGGGTTCAGAGAGGAATAGAGAGTAACCGTAAATGAATTTACTTCCAATACATACGTTTTATTACTCAGAAGTTTCACACCGTTATAAATTGGGAGCGATGTTACCAACACCACTTCCCAGTGAGGTTATCAACACTTACCACTTCCCCAGCGAGGTTACCAACACTTATCGCTTCCACAGCGAGGTTACCAACACTTAGCACTTCCCCAGCGAGGTTACCAACACTTACCACTTCCCCAGCGAGGTTACCAACACTTATCGCTTTCCCAGCGAGATTACCAACACTTACCACTTCCCCAGCGAGATTACCAACACTTACCACTTCCCCAGCAAGGTTACCAACTCTTACCACTTCCGAAGCGAGGTTACCAACACTTACCACTTCTCCAGCGTGGTTACCAACAGTGTATCACTTCCTCATCGAGGTTACCAACACTTACCACTTCTCTAGTTCTTCCTGCATCACTGTTCAGAATCGCCACAGACCTTGGTCAGGTCAGAAACAGACCTTGCTACCTTTCACATGTAATTCAGTGATGCGGACTGTCAGAGTCACGCCGGACCTCACGACTCTGACAGCCCTTCAACTCGAGGGTAACAACACCCTTGACAATTGTAATATGCGCAGAACTAACGTCCCTACTTCCTGAATTCTTTGCCCATGAAAGGAACATCGGTCGCACTTATGACGCTCGGTCGCATGACGGCAACTTCTCTACCACTGTGGACTGTAAACTGACCAGTACGTGCTGTTCGGAGTATTTGCATGGTTCATCTGCAGAATAAGTTACCAAAGCATCAGACATTAACAGAGACGTACCCTCGCAGCACAGTATGCGTCTTGGGAATGTTGGCACAATTGTCAGTTTGTGTGGGTTCAAGAGAAAGAATTTTGTGGCTGTGTTTACAGTTGGTTTTGACACACCGGTGGCCTCTGATAGGCTAACTGCCATAAACATTTCTTGGAGAAGTTTCTGATCGCGCTCCAGTATCGAATGTTTGCTGTGCAAGGACCCTTAGTGTGTTGTGGTACTCCTTCATCGACAGGATTCCCGTTGTTATAAATTTGTTCACCAGCCATATTGTTGATTTCAAAGGAACTGAAACACCGACAAAATCTCCCTTGAATTTACTAGACTTTTTTCCTTCCTGTGCAGAGTTTTCCTCTGTTTTGCTTATTCGCGAACAAAGTACGTAACAATTTAAGTCACAATAACCCCCTCCCCCCGTCATGCACTGTACTTACATTCACCAACCACTTCTTGGATTCTGGGCCCTTGAAGATGGGAGCGATAGGTTGTTCCGAAACGTCCGTAAGGAATTATCACTACCCGCTGCGTAATAGCCCGGAAGAGCGCAGTTCTCATCTACTTCGCGGTGGAATCCTTAGATCACACACAGTTCACATTTGTTACGCACTGATTAAATGTGAGCTGTGAGGTATGGCGATAAGTCTGGCGGGCTGTGACTCGTGTTGCGGCCCGATCAGGTTTCCATGGATCCCCCGCCAGGAGGCTGAAGAGTCAAGTATTGTTACTCTTATGAAGTCAAGGAAGATAAGATGGGTGAGACACACAGCACGTGTAGGGAGATAAATAAGTTAAAATAACGGTCTTCCGGGTCCTCAGCGTTTCGGAGAAATTGCTGCCTTCGTTGTTCATGGTGCGCGAAATTGATTCAGTTTGATGCTGATGTGACTGACGAATGTGTAGGGACGTTCGGATCTCAGGCCAGAATTCTTGCAGCTTCGCTGTAGCCGCTCTCTTCAACACATTTTTCTCTCCCGGTCACTCCAGAGTTCAACCTCTTACCCTCACGACGGAAGTGACAAGTTCGAAACGTCGGAACAGATGTGTCGTCAGAATCTGAAAGCGTCCAAATCATTGCACCTGAATAGCTTGGTAGACCTGTGCGTGAAATGAAACTCTGAACATGGTGGCGCTGTTTTGCCCGAAACATTGGTGTACAGCTAGCAGACTGCTTGCTGTTACCGTAACCGGTCCTTGAGCACCGTGCTTTGCGATCCCCGACTTTATCCGGGTACCGGCGTCACTGTAGTGATTGGTGACGGGCTGGACGACAGAATGGGTTTCGATCACCCGCAGTGACGGAGGGCTTTCGCCTTATCATTGCGTCTGGACAGGCTGTGGGCTCCACTCAGCCTTTTGTACAGTCGCAACCGGGCGTGCTATCCGGGGGAGGGGGGCGGTCAGGCGGTTAAAGCAGCTGGGTCGTGCCCTCTCAGTCACCTTGGTGTGGTCATAGAAGACATTTTATGCCAGCTCTAGAAGGCCGCGGTTCATAGTGGGCTGTAGTTTTGTACCATGCACCTTTCAGAGTAAAAAAAAGCACAGAATGTCTTAGCCAGTGCGGCACGTTCATGCTAAGAGACTGAGGGTTAATTAGTTTTGTTTCAGTGGGCCGATATCCTATTGTAGCGACACAGAAGGCTGTCATGTACACAGCCCACGTTTAAACTGAATGGACACCCCAGTTCGTTGTGCAGGGCCGAGCGTTGTAAGGGTTTCCCAGCACTTCAGATACAGTCTCACAGTACATATATTTATTCACCGTTGATTGCGTCGTCATTTGAGAGTCTAGTGAAAGCATGTTCAGGGGAGAAGGAAATGCTGCTCTCGGCACAGCACTTTTTCATTTTCCCGATTATACCCTGCATTGACGTCTGATTCTGATTAATGACCACTACAGAACACTAGAAATGCATATGTACTGTGGACAGCCGCGCCAATGACCGTGCCTGTTCGCTGTAGTGTGAACATGTAGTTGGGTTCAACTCTTGTTTTGTAGAACCGCTTTGAGAGAAACACTTGATCTGGTCGTCACTTTTATTGACAGTCGTGTGCCGCATATCGAGGTTAGTGGGCTTTAGCTTACTTTAGTTCCTCAGGGAGTGTGAGGTGTAGGGAATCGATGTGTAGGGTTGTTTATCCGCCATGCCTTAAGTAAATCGAGAATTAAAATGAAAATGAAAACATTGTAGCGCACCACGTGACTAACCAACGAACTGCATCTTTGGAGCAGAGCGTGTCTTGGGAAACCAACCGGTGTTCAGTCGGTCAAGCAGTTCCCCGCATTTTACGGAGCCCAGTATTCAGTACTGTGGTTGTAAGGACTGACCACAGGCACACTGTAGCCGCACGGGCTGCATCTTCCTCGCGACCCACGGCTTGTGAGACAGACTTTGCCTGACTTCTTACCTTAAAATTCCACAGGTGGAAATGTGAGAATTCAGGCGCACGGAGAGCTCTGATATAAGATAGCGGGGTCCTAACGGGATTACGTCAGTTGGCGTTAATCTGTGTGGCGAACGTTGCTATAAAGACGCGACACTTAGCAGAAGTAACGAATTATTGCATAAATTTGTTACATGTTTGTGTACGCACTGGTATATTTATATGCATACGCATAAACCGAGACAGGCAGTGTATGTATAAACGATACATTGAGGCGCGTTCGCGTAACCATTCTTGTCTTGGAAAAGCAATAAGTATTATATATTCTGAGTGTTTGTCTCTAGCCTTAGTTATCCAGCATGTAGAGCGCATGTGCCGTGTTTTTATTGTCATTTGTGACCCGTGTGTTTGTTCCATATTTCTGCACATTATGTTATTAACGGTACCATTATCGGATAAAGGTTATTGAACATAAAATGTGTTTTGATTTTCTGTACATCGTTTGTCTCCAACATTTCATATTGTAAGAAGAATTCAGCGAGATGTCGTAAGCGTACGTTGCTTTTCATTGGCAGTACTCATTCTTATATTCGGATTTTAATGCAACTTGAATTTTTTTGTGGCAGATTTTCGAAAAATACTGAAGTATCAAAATTCATGAAAATCCATACTTTTTGGGTCGATTTGTTTCGTGCGAACGGAACTACAGACAGACATGACGAAGCTAATAGTCGCTTTTCCCAATTTTGCGAAGGTTCCTAAAACTCTCGTGGCAGATGCAGTCACGTGTTTGTTGCCCACTGTTGGTGACTGACTGCCGTGTATAATGACCATCCACTGTCGTTCAGACTGATCACCTGCCCTTCGAATTCCTGTTCATTACCGAATGCAAGACCATCTGACCACTCTCCAACCTGATTATTTTTTCGAACCCTGTAATGTCTACTTCAGAATCCTTTGCTGATTATTCAGAGATTGCACTGATTACTCTGCCGTCGTATTACCTATTCCTGCGTCGGAGTGGCACCTCTCACAAACATGCCTTCAACTTTTGTGATTGGTCAGTCAGCGAAAAAGGCTGTTCTGTCGTTGGCTGACCATTTCTAAGGGGATATAAATTATGTTGGTTAAATTCCAATTAAACTTTCTGTGCGAACACGTAGAAGTTACATACGACGTTGGTTTGAAGGGTACATCATAAATATGTCAACGAGAAATATTGATCCTGAGTAAAACTTCCAAGTGATCTTTTTTTCCCGCACGAATGCCGTTACAGTCACAACTGGAGAGGAATGTGCGTGGGGACATGGCGGCAAAAGTGAGGATCTGTCCCCGCAGCCAGATAAAAGACAGCGCACTGTTTTCTCCTCTTCATGCTGAGGGGTGGACTGACTAGGATTCGAACCTAATCGGTGATGGGCTACAACGTGACTCTAGTCTACTTCCTCGTACCTTGTTTCTATTAGGACACGTTTTGGTATTCATGTTCCACCTGTGCCTGTGGATTGCAAGCTGTCTCTGTGACTGAGATATTCGACCAACATTGCATGTATTTCTTCGTCTTCCATTTGTGTTACATTGTCGGCCCATCTCATACCTCTTGGTTTTGCACCTGCCTGAGCAACCGCAGTATTAAAACCATAATTGTACCTTCACAACACGCTTGTATCAGTGGAATTATCTTGAGACGCTGAAAGTGGTGTTCTGATGTTGCTGCTTTGTTCGTTCAGTTCGTTCTGTTCGATTGTATGATGTTGGACTGATGACGGCGGGCAGGTTTCGTAAGTGTGAGAGGAAAGTACTTGTTGAAATAGAGCTTCACTTGTGTCGTTTCGGTGATGAAGTGTGGCGTAAACTGCAGTAAATTGGCAGATATTACCGAAGACAACATCGTTAAGTACATTCGGACGGCTGCAGTTTCCTAAGTTGCTCACCTACTCATAATACTTCCTGCACCTCATGAAGCTGCGTCCGAGGTGTCGGGGTGTTGGGTACAAACAATCCAAATGTCATTCCAGAGACAATTTATTTCAAGAAGTGAATGTCGCAGTTTTGCCAAAACCACACCGGCCATCTACTTCAGCCCGGGACCATCCGCAGAAGTATAGAAAAGTTTGTCGCTCCAGTTTCACTCCCCAGTTCGCCAAAAAGACGGGGAAAATTAGCAAATGTTCGTCGGTTTCAGAACGCAAAAGCTGCGTCTGTTTCGCGGGCAGAGAGGCTGTTCGGTCTGTTCGATATGAAGGGCGTCTTTCATCACAAAGTGCAAACAGTTCGGGTGAACAGGGAAAGGTGACATACGTGATGGTGACTGCAGAGGGTAGTGCTGTGGGAGACAGGTCGAGGGTAACTGTAGTCAGTCTTTGCAGTGTAGTGCGTCAGAAGTGGGACCAAGTAATTATAATGAGTGGTGGTTTTGTGTACCTTTTGTGACGAGGCTGGTGCTTCAAGATTTCAGAGTGACGTTCGACTGGCCTGTGTACAGTCTTTAATATCTCTGTTATTTTTATTTACTTCGTCGTTGGATGAATTGTTATCCAAATCCATGTATTCAAATTCGACTTTTCAGTTCATGGTGCCATGTTCATTTTAAGTGCGTTCTGAAAGCGAAGAGCGATTAATAGCCTCTAGCCTCGTCATGTCCTTCTGCCTGCATACAAAATCGCGCCTCCCGTCTGCCGGATTTTCGTGAAATTTCGTATTTGGGATTTGTACCAAAGTTTATCGACTGTTTAGATTCTTGCTAAAATCGGACAAAAAGAAAACATTTTGGATGAAGCAGTTGGAAGTGCGATTATTTCGTCTGTTACGAAACAAGGACAAGGAGTACGATTTATTGAAATTTACGAAATAAGTACAAGAAATAAGGCAGGGTGACAGAGGCGGAACAAACAGTTGACGACCTGAAGGAAAGGAGTTGGAGTGATTGCGATTGGACTGAATGTGAAATATTCACGAGTGATAAGAACAGTAGGAAAGGTAAGACAATGGCAGAGCGAATATACCGAAAGTGTTACGCACAGCGGACACACTGGAAGCGTTGCGCGCAGTGGACATACCGGAAGCGTTGCGCGTAGTGGACATACCGGAAGTGTTGCGCATGGCGTACGTACACGAAATCGTTGTATTGAAAAATTTGAGTTCAATAAAATTGTTTGAAAAGTAAAGTACAAAACTGCATACCTGGCACTGTTTCCAGACTTTATAGTATATATTTATATATGTGGGCCGGGTAGCTCAGTCGGTATAGCAACTGAGCTACGGGCTGGACGGTCCGGGATCGAATCCCGGTGGGGATGAGATTTTCCGCCCGTCCAGACCGGCCCTGGGGCCCACCCAGCCGCCTGTACATTAGGTACAGGGTCTTTCCCGGGGGTAAAGTGCGGCCGGGGCGTGCTGCTGACCCCTCACATCCTTCTCGTGCCGCGGTCATGGAAAAGTAGAGCTATACATCTACCCACCCTCTGGGCCACACCGGGCCTGTAACGGGATCACTTTATCTTTTCCTTATATACATACATATATAAAATAAAACGTGCAATCTACTTGCCATATATTAAAATGATGCAGCGAAGGCGGCTGAAGGACGGATGATATATCACGCATGGATTGGGACAGAAGTGCTTAAAAATGACTGCCAGGAAACTCGAAGGAATGATCAAGTGGAAGACCTAGGAGTAGATGGCAGGTTAATGTTCAAGTTGGTATAAGGAAACAAGATCGGAGTGTTTGGACTGGGTTCATCTGGCTTAGGATAGGGACAAGTGGTCAGCTGTTGGATGCCCGACGATGGACGTTTGGATTAGATTAGATTAACACTTGGGTTCGAGCCCTTACGGTCCCGATGCACCTAGGCCTTATAAACGGGTCCTTTGTGCCCCATAATCTTATATAGGCTCAGTGAAACTCTCTTCCTCGCTAAAGTTCCAGATGGCTCTTTAATGTCCTCTGGGTCCAAGAAAAGGAACCCAGATATGCATTTTCTTTTTCTCTCAAAAGTCCCAGTGAACCAACACCCTCCAGATTCCCCAACAGGGCCCCTATGGAGACAGCTGCCCGTTTACAGGATCCTTTTTTACACATCTTTCAAATTCCTCATAAAATATCCCTTAATAAAGAACATTTTTTCCCCTTCTCTGAAAGGCCCTAGGAAAGGAGCGTCCCGCCATGTTCCCTAAAAGCGGGGGTTGTATGGAAACAGACGCCCATTTCCAGAGCCTTCGTATATCCTTCGGGGTCCCCAGTAAAGGAGTCATCCCTCCTGGTTCCCCTTATAGGGCTCCTTCGGAGAGAGATGCCCCACTCTTAGAGCCCCCCTTCATTCACCTTGCAAAGTCCCCTGTATACGAGCCCTCCTCCAGGTTCCCCAGCGGGGACCCATATGGAGAGAGATGCCCTACTGTAGAGCCTTCCTTTACATATCCAGTTCCCCATTAAGGACCCCCCCCCTCCAGGTTCCCCTCACAGAACTCCCTCAGAGAGAGACGCTCCACTTCTAGAGCCCTCGTCATCCGTCTCTCAAAGTCCCTGGTAAATGAGCCCCAGCGGGGCCCCTGTGGAGAGAGATGCCCGTCTCCTGAGCCTTTTCTGCATAACCTTCAGTGTCCCCAGTAAAGGAGGCCCCCATCCAGGTTCCCCTCACATAACCCCCATAGAGAGATGCTCCGTTTTCAGGAGCCCTCCTACGACTATCTCTCAGAGTTCCCGGTGAACGGACCCCCCCTAATAATTCACCTTCCCCGCAAAGTCCCCGGTAAATGAACCCCCCTCAATGTTCCTCAGCAGGGTCCCTATGGAGAGTGATGCTCCATCTCCAGAACCAATGGTTTATTCATTCATTTATATCCGTCATAGTCCCCAGTTAAGGAGCCCTTCCTCGGAAATGGGGAAACATACGGTCACCGTCCACGGAGCCCCACGCAGACTGAAGGCCTACATACAGTGGGGTGCGGCCTGGTTCCCTAAGGGGATCGTTTACAACACTGCTGTTACTACCCAGTGCCACCCACCCTTCAGCACGACACCTTCCACCTTGATTTGAGTAGACCAGAGCCCTGGTAGCCAGCGTGTGTCGTAGTAACCCTCAGCAGGGTAGGCCCTCCACACCTGTTACCGCCTCCCACGTGATCCAGGGCAAAGTAGAGTGTGAATCCATGTAACCCTAGGGTACGGACGAGAGGTTGGATTTATGGGAGGCTGGACGTTAGGATGCTGTAACATGTTTCGAATTGCCAACCATCTGAGCATTGGCTTCTGAAGAAGAGTGTGGCTGCACGCAGTTGGTTACGACTCCAAATTGTAGCGAAGGCCTACTCTGTTGCTCTGACCTCAGCAGAGGGAGCTGCAAGGTTTGTCTGTTTCGGAGGAGACCTTAACTGGGATTTATGGGCACAGAAGCGCACGAATTGTGATCAGTTAGTGGTAGGTTAGCGTTCGGAGGTGACATGAACCGGAGGGCGTGGCAGTTGGTACAAAAGGCGGTACTTCGTGTCCGTACACAGTAAGCGAACGCCCTAAGAAATTATTCCTATTGTCGGCGAGGGTTGGTTTACGACGTATTAACTCTGTCACCCTTCATTTAGACGAAAGCTGCTCTCTTGTGTGTATTTTCAGCTGAGAGGGATATTGGTTTAGGAAGGGGAATGTCTTAATTCTGTCTTTTATCAGCTGGGTTCATTTCGTCAGTTTTAGGATCCATTGCGAGGTTTTTGTGCTAAGGATATTAAACCACTGTGTTCTGTAAGAGAAAGTTTATCGGCTGATAGCTGTCAACAGTGAAGCTAGGGCATTGTATTATGCATTTTGTCGTTGGATTGAACTGGCTCAGAGTGGCTTTCAAAGCAGGGTTTGTGATAGCACTAATAAGTTATTAACCTTCCAGTTCAGTAAGGACAGAATTTCATGGAATGGTGATCGGGTTTTTTTTTTTTTTTGCCACTTTGCGGATGGTCGAAGTGGCTGTTGTTGTTGTGGCCCAAAATGTGGCTGTCGGCGATGTTGCACCTTCCCGTTTCTGTAAGAGTGGGGACTTTCTAAGCTGAATAGCAGTCCTCTTACGAAGGAAGGCGGTTTCTGTGGTGGTGTTTTGCCTTAGTAGTTTTGTCATTTTGCTGCTCTTATCTAGGGGGTTCGGGTTCAGCCCCAGGCTGGACTGTGGGCAGGTGGCACGGCGGCAGGGTTGCCTTCGAGCTTTTCGGTTGTGCCCTGCCTCGTGTCTCTCCAACATTGCTGCATTCATAACACGGGACTGCTACAGCAAGCGTCCTTGAGGTCGCATTTTCAAAGGATTTGTCTCACCTGGACACCGATAAAGATAAAAAAAATAGTCACCTTATTATGACATCGCGCCATTTGCCATGCGATTAAGCTGGCACAAAATAGTATCCAGTGATGCATTAATCGTAAGTTCATGAAGAGAACGTAATAGATTTAGAGGTGCTGTGTTGAGGCATTTTAATAAGCTCATTGCTAGACCCTCGGAGTCTGTTATTTGTAACCTGATGAACAGTGCAGCACGTTTCATTTGCAGGCGTCGGTGGGAGAGACGCCGATTTAATTAATTGCATAGTCCTTTGGAACGGGGTGAAATGTAAGCCGATTTGTTTTGCCCTCATGTATTAACAGCCCTGCTCACTGGACATCCTTATCTCTGTTAGCATTGCGATAGCAGGCAGGCCGGTGACAGTCTTCGCTGCTGGACCCGCGCTTTTGGGGTAATTTGAAATACTTGGCAGCATCAAATTGCTGTTATTTTACAGGCGGTAACCCCGTATCGCTGAGGCTTCTTTACAAAGTTAAAAAAGTACGTCTTATGTTGAGACCATATCTGTTGGTGACTTAGTTACAGCCGCTAGACCCTGCGTCGGATTGACATTAAATCGGAGGAAGAGTTTTGTACAAAAAGTTACCGAGCTGCGAGTTTTGTGAAAACTGGTGCAGTGACAGCCATACGTCAGTTTGGGCGGTCGGTGAGTTCCTACTGTCATTCCTGCATTTTGTGACCGATTTGAGTACAATTCGCTGTACGATATGTTACGTCCACGCCACTGCCGTGCGCACAAGACGCACTGCAGTTAGGGCGTGCGGAATGTTTTGCCCGCATTTCCACAATTTTCGTCCGATTTGGATAATGTTCGGTACGTCACTACTTAGTGCCCGCACAGCGACACTAGTTAGTGACGAGTGTTATGAAATCGGGGAAATGGACGTCGCACCTGACTGAGCGGTTTCCGACCTTTCCACATTTATTGTCCGATTTTTGCGCGTTTCGGTACAAAAGATTTGAACATATTTGTGAGTATCGTGAAAATTGGCAAAGGGAAAGCCGTAATTTTCTTACGGAGGCGTAAATAAAAGTACATTTACGCCTGTACCGTGAAACTGTGTGGCATCTTCACAGCAAAGACGCCTTCCTAACGTCTGCATACTGCGTGACAAGGTACATTATTGGCGGTGTTACTAGGTAACGTTCCTTCCTGAAATAAAGAAAAGGCAGGTTTTTGATCTGCCTGTGCTCTCTCCGTTTGCCTGGTCTCCCATTTCAGCTTCTGATCCGCACTGAGCCACATGACTGATATTTTCTGGCGCAGTAACAACATTATGCCATTCGCGTGCGACCCTTCGCCGTATTTTTTAATTCTCTACAATCGTTTCAATCGATATGGCGGATGCGCCAGTGTGCGAGGCGGGAGGACCGCCAGCGCCACTTGTTACGTCTTGATGTGATGTATGTATATACAGTATATACATAAGTGGTAAGTAAACAAAAGCATGGCAGTGATGCGAAACTCTGAAGTTATATCCCGCAGTTTTAACGCGTGGATAATAATTAATAAATAATGTAATAATTTCTACACAAAATGTAACGGAGGAAGTACAGTGTGCGACCGAAGAGCTGTGCAGTAAGAACTTCAAATTGCGTCCTGCTGGCATCGCTATTTGTGCCGCAGTGCATGTGAACCATTGCTAAATGTGTGTTACTTGTGACGTGTGATTACACGAGCACAGTACAAGAGAACTGCGCTCGTTTGGGCAATTACACAGCGAGTAGTGGTAATTCCTTACCGACGTTTCGGGGCAACCTATCGGTCCCAAATTGCGACGGCCAAATTCATAACTTTCGTGTCGTTTTCAGTGTGTTTTTGTAACATATGACTGTCTGGCTGTCTGGTAGCAAGGTGCGAAGGGAGGTGCTCGACCCTGGCAGTGCTCAGGATGTTACTTATTTGTTCTGTTAAACGAATATCGTTTGCGCGTTGAAGTGACGGGCGGTGAAGGGCGGGCATGGACACGTGACAAACACACAACAGTTTTTCAGCTGCCTCATAACGAATGTCGTGGTCTAGTGGCTGTACCGATTTTTGACATGCTGTTCCATTGATTAATATTCATATTCGAAGCGTTGTGAAATAAACGAAATGCGTTTCATCAGAACGTAATAAATTCTGTGGTGAGTGTTGTCACTCTCTTGCATTCGTATAAAATGAACTCAGTTCTTATAATTGTGACCTTTGCAAGGTGTCAGATCTATTTCCCGTCGGGTAGAGTGGGAAAAAAGTAAGAATGTCTGGATAGTCGTCACGACGTGTTGTCTGTTTAATGATGATGTAAACTGGAGATTTTTATTCGCAGTAAAAACAGATGGTGGAGACAGCAGTTGTGACTCGAAAAGTGCTGAAGAATTTGCGAGGGGGCGGGCTATCACGACAGCCCTCCCTCTCACATTTGCAACTTTATGTCATTAGAAGGGGAAACAGAGAGGGTAATGTGTCGTTAGAGTCGTGTCCGCCCCATTTCCTGTCCTGCTGATAAAGTTGTTCTCGCGACTGAATAATCATGATCATCACAATCATGATCATCGCCATTCCACAACAGTTTCCTGCGGATAGTTCCCCGAAAGGACGGCGCCGCCATGTGGGAGGTACGTACGGTTTGACGGACTGACAGATGCGATGCACACTGCACACACTTGTGGCGCCATTCTGTTTCTTTCCGCCAATGTGTCATCGATAATTTTTCCCCCCCCCCCCCCCCCCTTGTGTCTTTCTTTCATAAAGGCCTACCCATTCTACATTACGCTCCTGCACGTTAGTAACAACACACATTTAAATTTTCTGCCCTCTGTGCCGTGCAGTGTTACAGTGTTCAGAAGACAGTAGCTGCTAACTTCACTCTTGTTTCACCAGTACCTTAAATACCGTATATTCTCGAATCTGATCCGCACTAGTTTTTGCCGATTTCTTATACGAAAAAAAGTTAGTTCGCGGTCCTAATCCGCATCTGTCCTTCAACCGCCCCTTGCCTACAAGGCAGACTGATTGAATAATATTGGATATTACCAATGCTTTAACCGTTATCCGACTAACGCGCCGTGTGTGAAGTGGCCATTTAACTGCCAGCGGTACAAAC
>Ga0123357_10003922_pt1 | contig 17275 bp, 15 predicted proteins | sample TergutEmb28metaG_FD_89873 | JGI IMG/M metagenome (GOLD analysis project Ga0123357, IMG submission 89873) | Embiratermes neotenicus P4 segment gut microbial communities from Petit-Saut dam, French Guiana - Emb289 P4 | ecosystem: Host-associated > Arthropoda: Insects > Digestive system > Gut ... | reverse complement strand
GGGGGGGGGGGGGGGGGGGGGGGGGGGGGGGGGGGGGGGGGGGGGGGGGGGGGGGGGGGGGGGGGGGGGGGGGGGGGGGGGGGGGGGGGGGGGGGGGAGATTTGGCGAGGGCTTCGAGACGGTGAATCTGTTCGTCTGCGTCCTTGAGCAGCACGTCGAGCTTCGTGCGACGATTGTCGATCTGGGCAACAACGCGGCGAGTGGTTTCTTCCAAGTCTGCCAAAAGAGCGGCTATCTCAGTCGTGACTTCGCGAACATTGAGCGGATGCACCTGAGTGGACTGCGAAGCTTCGTTACGCTGCCGAACGGTATTGCGGCGCCAGTTGCGAATGGAAAAGATCAGTGCGGCCCCACCGAGAAGCAGTGCGCCCGTGGTCATTGGATCTTTGATAACACCGGCAGCTATGAGAAGAAAGTGCATAAGATTGAGTTTACTCTAAGGATGTTGAAACAGGAAGCGGAAAATAGTCTTGTGAAAAATAGTCTTGCGAGGAATCGCAAGGCTGCAGGAAGCTCCCATAAAAGAGATGAACGAGCCGCGCAGGATACGTTAAGCCTTGCGTTTCCATGCAGGGCTAATCACTCCGGTGGCCCGGCGACCTGACGGTTCTTGGCGTCCATTTCGGTCTCGATGCCTTTGTCGCCTTGATCCTTCATGAAGGCTTCCAGTTGCTTGCGGAGGTCCGCCTTGATCGCGGCGTACTTGGGATCGGCGGCCAGGTTGATGAGTTCGTCAGGATCGGTGAACACGTCGTAAAGTTCCTCCTCCGGCCGATGCTGGTAGGCGTCGACAATCTTCTTCGCGTCTGGATCGGTCTTGGCTTTTTCCACCCAGGAATTCCAGTATCCGATGCTGGCGACGTCGGAAGGACGCGGAGCGGTGACGACGTTTTGGAAAGTGGCATCTGGTTTAAGATTCCAGATGTATTTATGAGTGAGTGTGCGGATGGAGCGGACGGGGTAGCAGTCGGAGCCTTTGATGATGCCGCGGGTGGTTTCGACGCCGAAGACGGCGTCGTGGATTTTATCGGTTTTGCCAAGGAGAAGGGGGAGGAGTGATTTGCCGTCGAGGTTGGGTGGGGGGGAAGCGGGGGGGAGGCCGCCGGCGAGTTCGATGGCGGTGGGGACGAAATCGACATGGCTGGCGAGAGCGTTGGTGACGCCGGGCTTGATGTGCCCGGGCCAGCGGGCGAGGAGTTCGACTTTGAGGCCCAGGTCGTAGCAGGTCCATTTGCCGTGGGGAAACTGGACGCCGTGGTCGCTGGTGGTCAGGGTAAGCGTGTTGTCGGTGAGATGGTTCTGATCGAGCAGGTCGAGGCACATGCCGATGTGCTTGTCGAACTCGGTAACGTCGTGATAGTAGTCGGCAAGAGCTTGGCGGGTTTCGGGCGTGTCCACCAGGTAGGGGGGTAGCGTGAGGGTTGCGGGGTCGTAGCCGCCGCGGGACCAGGGGGTGTGGGGACGCGGACTGGCGACGATGAGGCAGAAGGGTCCCGGCTTGGCAATGAAGTCGGCAATCGCCTTTTCGTTGAGCGGGAGCGGGAGATACTCAAAGGGGAAGTTCTTGGGAGGAGCGATATGGGTCTTGCCGGCGAGGCCGACGCGGTAGCCGAAGGGCTTGAGATAATGCGGAAGAGACTGAACCTGATCATAGACTTGGGAGTGATTGGGATGCGCGCCGTTCTTGACGGGATAGAGCCCGGTGTAGAGGGAGGAGCGAGCGGGAGCGCAGATGGGAGCGGGGGTGAAGTAATTGGTGAAACGCAGGGATTGCTTGGCAAGTCGGTCGATGTTGGGGGTGCGGACTTCGGAGTTGCCGTAGGCGCCGGAATCGTGGTAGCCGTGGTCGTCGGCGATGATCATGAGAATGTTGGGTTTTGGCAATTCGAGTCTCAAGCATAAAACCGACCCACTGTTTATCAGAAAGGCGCGGTTGTCGGCGATGGTCATGCGGATGTTAGTTTTTGTCGCGGCGGTCGGTGGGGGGGTGGACTGGCCAAGAGTGAGCTTAGCGGCAGCCAAGGCGGCGGCAGCGGTACCGACGGTGGTGAGGAATTCGCGGCGATCGAGAGGCATGGTGGTCTCCATTCGTAAAATTCGTTCCATTCGTAAAATTCGTGGAGGGACCCATTCCATACGATGACGGGAATCGCGAACCTCATCCGCGGATTTTACGAATTTTACGCAACGATCACTTTTCCCGGCGTTACGCCGTTGGCGTTGAAGCTGTCAACGGAGAGGTAATAGCGTTGGCCTTTGTCTAGGAAACTCAGGTTTAATTTGTTTTGGTTGTATAGTTGCCAACTGTTGTACATGGTATCGGGCGAGAGGCCGTAGCGGATATTGTAGCCGTCGGCTTCGGGAACGGGTGGCCAGGTCAGCATTACGTCCAATTCGTTGGGCGAACGGACAGCTTGTACAGACGTGACGGCGGTGGGGGCGGAGCCATTGGCCTTGCCGAAGACGCGTAGGCCGCTGATGGCGGGAATGCCGTTGAATGGGAAACGCATCTGGCTGATTTTGATATACCGAAGCGTTTGCGGTACGTCGAAACAGATAAAGTCGTGGGGAAGATCGGTATCGGTGTTGCGGTTGTCTTTTAGAACTTGCCAGATTTTGCCGTCTTTTGAGCCTTCGAGGAGATATTGTGTTTTTTGATGTTCGAGCCAGATTAGCCGTTTGTAAAATTGGGAATACCCCGGATCGTTTCGCCACTGCTCTGGTACCGGACGCTGATGGTCGGCGAAGTTGACTTGTATCGCGCTGACAGTTTGGACGCCACCCAAATCGAGTTGAAGCCAAGCGTTTACGTCCCTGCCGGTGCTCGCCGCGGCCCACCAGGTTCGGATGTCTTCGTCGGCAGCTTTTCCCGGCTCGAAGCCCGGTTGATGCGAAGATGCAGATGCCTTCGCGCGGTACGACAACAGCATCATGTCGGGGGCGATACGGACCTTTGGGGAAGCCGACGAATCCCCGGCAGAGCCGGTTGCTGACGGTACTACATATGGATAATCGGCGAAGTTCTGGTCGCAGTACAGTGTGCCGTCGGCATCGAATCCGCACGGGAATAAGCCGATCCGGCGTTCGAATATCTCGTTGGTGCTGATCCGCATGGAGGAGACGTGCCACCAGTTGCCGGCTTTGTCGGCGAAGGTGCTGCCGTGTCCGGCGCCGGTGATAAAACCGCCCGGCTTCGATGAAAACGGATTGTGTTTCTGGTACACGAACGGCCCGAGCGGCTTATCGCTCACGTAAACACCGTCGGCGTAGACGTTCCATTCGGTGCCGGGGGCGGCGTACTGCAGGTAATATCGCCCGTTATGCTTGGTCATGTACGCAGCTTCGATGAACGGTTTCGAGCCCAGTTCTTCGCGGATTTTCTTTTCGACCGCATTTTTCGGCGGGGCGAGGCGATTGTTTTCGCCGTTACGCTCCCAGCCGTGGAGGTCTTCGCGATCGGCCAGCAACGCTTGCTTTTCGCCGATCGGCTGAAACGTTCGGCGGTCCATCTCGACGCCCCAGATCGGGTCCTTATTACTGCATCCCCAATAGAAATACACACGCCCGTCGTCATCCTGAAAAATATCCGGATCCCAAAACGGTAGGGGGGATGCCACAAGCGTAAATGGCTCCCGCAACGGATCGGCACTGACGTATATCGAACTGGGTTCGTGCAACTTCGACGCGGAAAAAATGACCCGGCCATCGACCACGCGGACGTCGGGGGCGTAGTCGTACGGCGGCAGTTCCGGCGTTTCGTGGAATTTCCAGTCAAGCAAATCGTCGGAGTACCAGAAGCCTCTGCTGACAGATGCGAAGAGATAATAAATGCCGTGAAACAACACGACGGTGGGGTCGGCCGCTTCGCGGAAAACAACGTCGCCGGACGCTGTATCCTTGACCTGATAACGGTACGCCAAATTGAGCGGATTGCAGAAATATTTTTTCATGGGATTCTCCGTAGACGCGATGATGATACCACGAAAATTCGATTGCCAAAGTTATTACTCCGAGCAGTATCCATCGAACACTTGAAATGCACCATTTTACTCCCCTACCGAACGTCCCATAAGATACGTTATGTATAATTACATGCAGGGATAGTAAGATTGCGTTATCGTGGTCGTCATCTTACGATTACGGTTCTGCAATCTTACGATTGCAGCTCTGATGGTTACGCATTTTTTGAGGATGTTATGGCATTGTCGAATCCTGTTGTTGCAGTGGTCGGTGCGACCGGTGCGGTGGGCGTTGAATTCCTCGATTGCCTGGAGAAACGGCAGTTTCCGATGAAGGAACTGCGACTGCTGGCGTCGGCACGCTCCAAAGGCAAGACGATGACCTTCAAAGGCGAGCCGATCGTCGTGGAGGAACTGACGGAATCGAGCTTCAAGAGCGTGGACATTGCGTTATTTTCGGCAGGGGGGAGCATTTCGAAAAAGTTCGGACCGATTGCGGTGCAGGCGGGTGCGATCGTTGTGGATAATTCGTCCGCGTTTCGGATGGACCCGACGGTGCCTTTGATCGTTCCGGAGATCAATCCGGAGAAGGTCAAGGAGCACAAGGGGATTATTGCTAACCCGAACTGTTCGACGATCATTGGCATCACGCCGCTGTGGCCGATTCATAAGGTGAACAGGATCAAACGGCTGATTGCCTCGACTTATCAGGCGGCTTCGGGTGCAGGGGCGGCGGCGATGGCGGAACTGCAAGAGAGTACGCGTGCGCATCTGGAGGGCAAGTCTTATCAACAGAAGGTGCTGCCGCATCCGTATGCGTTCAACCTCTTCAGCCACAATTCGAAGATCGATCCGGCAACGGGCTACAACGAAGAAGAGACGAAAATGCTCAAGGAGACACGAAAGATATTCGGAGATAATGATATTCGGATTTCCGCGACGTGCGTGCGGGTGCCGGTGCTGCGGGCGCATTCGGAGGCGTTGACGGTGGAGTGCGAGCGGACGATCACTCCGGATGAGGTGCGGGCGATTCTAGCCAAGGCCCCTGGCGTGAAGATTGTGGATGACGTTGAGAAGAACTACATGCCGATGCCGAAGGATGCGTCGGGGCAGGGGGATATTTTGTGCGGCCGTATTCGACGCGACAGTTCCGATCCCAGCGGCAAGAGCTTCTGCATGTTCGTGGCGGGCGATCAGCTCTTGAAGGGCGCGGCGCTCAATGCGGTGCAGATCGCGGAACTGCTGGTAAAATAACGTGAGTTCGACGTAAAGAGCACAACGCGGTAGCGTGGTGGTTGACGTTCCTGATGTAGGCCCCCTACCGAAAATCGGAGGCCCCTTATGAACATGGAAGCGAGCGGAGACCGAGAGGTCTCCCCCTATCCCGATTGTTACATAGGCTCGCCAGAGCCCCAGGGCGACGGATTGCGGAGTCGCCTCCTTTGTTTTTGCGGTGGCCTGCAACTGTCATCTACATATTTTTGATGAAGTGTGAAAGGTTTCCTATGGCAATTACATTTTTCTGTCCCTCGTGTAACGCCAAAATGAACATCGATGACAAATATGCCGGGATGCAAACAAAATGCATCCAATGTCAGGCCGCTGTTGCAATTCCAAACAAAAATACGTCTCCACTTGAGGATGCGTGTGATGACATTCCGGCAGACGAAGAGACGTTGGACACTCTTGCTGCGCACGCTTCCGTCCACAATCCCGCGCCGGCGACAATAGAACAAACCTCAAACTTGTCAGATGTTCTGGCATTCCGCTCATTCATCGCTCCAACGCTGATTAAGATACTGTTCTGGGTTTGGGTCGTCGGGGGTGTAGTATGCTGGCTGATAAGCGTGGTCATTGCTTTTAAGAATGGATACAAAGAGGTTTATAGCGGATATAACCTGAGAGGATATAACCTAGGTTCCACTACTGAGTTCGATGCCACAGCGGGCATCGTAACTTTTTCTGCGGGGCTGGTATTATTGCCTATATACATTTTGGTGGTACGACTGTGGTGTGAAATGTTAATCGTGATTTTCCGGCTTTACGAGGAAACGCGGGATATCCACACGCTACTTGGCGAAAGAAATAGCGAAAATGTTTTGTAAACCATCAAAGCCGCAATCGTAAGATTGCGGTTATCACGGCGCGAGCTGACGCTCGCGGCTCTGATTTGTGGCCAACCGCCGCACGAAAACGCTCCCTGATGGTCGCGTCTCGGATGATTGCCCTGGTGTACCCCCCTACCGGAAAAAAGGATTGTCCATGACTGTCACGGCGGTATTTCTGCAGGTGCCCGAAGGTTACATTGGGTTCGTGGAAGAAATTCCGGGAGCGAATGTGCAGGAAGAAACGTTTGCGGAGGCTCGCAAGTCGTTGGTAGAGGCGGTACAACTGGTGCTTGAGGCGAACCGAACGCTCGGCGAAAATTGGCCCCGGCAGGGGCTGGAGCTTTTAGCCCACGGTAAACGGCGATAGGGTCGCTATCGCCCCACAAAACCGCCGTCGCCCCGGTAGGGGCGAAAGCTCGCTCGAACAAGGGATCAAGTTTTCGCCCCTACCGGGGCGACGACAATTCCTTTGGGAACACGTTCCCCACGGCGGCGCGGCTGTCGCCGCTTGCCGTGGGCTAAGGGCTTAGGCCCCTACCGGGGCTAGGCAGCATGCAAGCATGCCGGCTAAATAAGGGTGCTCCCTACCGGAATCGAAAGTCCATCCCGGCTAAAGCCGGGGCTATGTGAGTTCATATGAAACGATATAAATTGACAATTGCTTATGATGGGACGGCGTACTGCGGATGGCAGCGGCAGCCGGATCCGGTGCCGACGGTGCAGCGGGAGGTGGAGAAGGCGGCGGGGGCGATTGTGAGTCATCCGGTGAGTGTGCTGGGGAGTTCGCGGACGGATACTGGTGTGCACGCTCGCGGACAGGTGGGGGCGATGAATGTGGAAACGCATCTGGATACCGAACGGCTACGCAAAGCGATCAATAGCAGGCTGCCTAATGATATCTTGATTCGTCAGATGGAAGAGGTGGATCTGGGCTTTGACGTTCGGACGGCCAAGCGTAAGCGGTACCAGTACTGCATCTGGTCAGACCAGGATCGTCCGGTATTCCAACGGCAGTGGGCGTATCACTATTATCGCCGACTGGATATCGAGGCAATGCAGGCGGCGTGCAAGCTCTTCGAGGGCGAACACGACTTCGAAGCCTTCCGCGGCCAAGCCGATGAGCGGGAAAATACCGTGCGAACGATTTTTTCGTGCAGCATTCATCGCCGGGCGGAATTGGTGATTTTCGGCGTGGAGGGCAGCGGATTCCTGTATCACATGGTGCGAACGATGGTCGGAACCGTGCTGGAGGTCGGCAACGGACGGCGTAAGCCGGAGTGCGTCTGCGAAATCATTGCGAGCAAGGATCGGCGGCAAGCGGGACCATGCGCACCAGCGGTAGGACTGTGCCTGCAATGGATTCGGTTTTGACCGCACGGAGTTCACACTTCAGCGTGTTTCGCGAAGGATCAGTTCCTCCGCGAAGCACGCTGAAGCGTGAACTCCGGTTTTGGAATACAATTGAGCGATGAAGATTCTGCACATCATTACGCGATTGATTGTGGGCGGGGCGCAGGAAAATACGCTGTTGACGTGCGAGGGGCTGCACAAGCGAGGGCATGAGGTGATTTTGCTGACGGGGCCGAGCATCGGAGCGGAGGGGTCGCTGATGCAGCGGGCGGAGGCGGGCGGGTATAAGGTGATGCTGACGCCGCACCTGGTGAGAAGTCCGCATCCGTGGCACGACTGGAGAGCGTATCGGAAAATCGAGAATATTTGCCGGGAATTGAAGCCGGATGTGGTACATACGCATTCGAGCAAGGCCGGTATCGTGGGACGTGCAGCGGCATGGCGGGTGCGGGGAAAAAACTCGAAACTTGAAACTCGAAACTTGAAACTTTCGGTGGTGCATACGATTCACGGCCTACCGTTCCATCCATATCAGAACGCGGCGGCGAATCGATTGTGGATTTCGCTGGAGCGTTGGGCAGCCAAGCGATGCGATGCGATCATTTGTGTGGCGGATGCGATGACGCGTCAGGCGCTGGCGGCGGGCGTCGGCAGAGCAGACATGTACACAACAATCTACAGCGGAATGGAAGCTCAGACGTTCGTTTCGCCCGGAACCACACGGGAGCAGATACGAACCAAATATGGCATCCCCCCTACCGCTTTCGTCTTCGGCACCATCGCGCGGCTGCAACCGTTGAAAGGGCACGACGACCTGCTGACGACCGCAAACGAACTGTTTGCAAGAGTGCCCGATGCGCATCTGATGTGGATCGGTGATGGAATTTTTCGTCAGCGGTTTGAAAAGATGTTGGCGGAAAAGGGCTGGAGCGACCGCGTAACGATGACAGGCTTGGTCCCCCCTACCGAAGTGCCGCGGCTTCTGCCGGCGACCGACGCGCTGGTGCATCCGAGTTATCGAGAAGGCTTGGCGCGAGCATTGCCGCAGGGTTTGCTGGCGGGCGTACCGGTGATTTCTTACGACTGCGACGGCGCCGGCGAAGTCTGTCTTGACGGTCAAACGGGATTCCTGGTGAAAACCGGCGATGCGCAAGGTTTATGCGAAGCAATGGTCAAGATGGCGTCAAACCGCGCGGCAGCAAAGGCAATGGGAGCATTTGGACGCAACTATTGCATGGAACGATTCCCCGCGGAAGTGATGGTTCGCCGAATCGAAGAGCTGTATCATAGAATTTGATTTTTGATTTTCATTTTTTGATTTTGGCACTCAATCAAAAATTAAAAAACAAAAATCGAATTCAACATGGGGTTCAAGTGGCGAAGTTTTCATCGCATTGGAAAGCAATTGCGTGTGACCTTGATGGCACGCTGATCGGACTGGATCACAAGGTCAATGAGCGTGACATGGAGGCGTTGCATCAGGCGCGTCGGGCGGGCATGCACGTGGCGATTTGCACGGGGCGAAATGCGCTGGAGAGTGCCGGGGTGATCGGAGCGTTGGGGCTACGTGGGCCGGGGGTTTTTGTCAATGGCGCGATGGTCTGCGACATGAGCGTCGGCAAGGCGATGCGATCCCGCTGGATCGCCGACGCACTTGCCCGGGAGGTGATTGATTTTCTGGGTTCGAAAGGCCACGCGGTCATGATGCAGGCGGACGATCAGGCGACGCGGCTGCCGGCTTATCTGATGACAGACCACGCGCCGCCGCACCAATCGATACAAGAATGGATGTTGATACATCGGATATCGTCACGCGTGTGCGGGGGAATTCCGCCGGAACATGAGGGGCGGATCGTGCGGCTGGGGATCGCGGTCAATCTGCAGGAGGCGGCGGAACTGGAAATCGCCATTGCGCGGCAGTTCGGCGAACGCATATCAACACAATCCATGCGATCACGGTTTTTCGATGTACAAATACTGGAAGTTTTTTCACCGGGAACAAATAAATGGTCCGGGATCGAGTCGATGGCTACAGAGCTGAAAATCGACGCGAACCAGGTGATCGCGGTCGGCGATGATACCAATGATGTAGCCATGTTGGAGGGTGCGAGTCTGAGTTTCGCGATGGGCAATGCGACGCCGGAAATTCAGGCCACAGCCAAACGCGTGACCAGACCGCAGAGCGAATGCGGCGTCGCGGCAGTCATTGAAGACCTGCTTAGCGGAAAACTGGAACCGGAAGCAATGACGAAACTGGCTTCATCCTCACAGCTCCAGCTCCGCTACCACCGGAAAATGATCTGACGCAAACCTCCCCATCTCCGGCTTAAACACCTCGCACCCCTTCACTCTCGGCGCCAACTCCGGCGTCACAAAGACATAGTCCACCCGCACCACCGGCTTCGACGTCGGAAACGATACATCAAACGCTTCCTCCGCATGATGTAATGCATGCGCATCGACATATCCCCGCTCCAAAACCTTCCTCACCACTTCTCGCGGTAATTCCCATCCGATATTCACCCGCTGCCCCGGATGCGACGCATTAAAATCCCCCGCCAATACATGACTCACCCCCACCCCTCCTCCTGCAAACTCCCGTGCTATCTCGAACACCGCCGGCAATTCCGACAGCCGCACCTGTTCATCCGCCATCGTCTTTTTCGCATGCAAATGCACCCCAATCACCCCCAACTCCTCCTTCTGGCTTGGGGGGGGCTGGCTTCTCCGTCTCACCACCGCATGAAACGCTCCTCGCGTCAAGCGTTGATCCAGCGCCGCATGATTCACCGCCTCACGAATCTCCCACCGCGACAACAGCCCCACCGCTCCATGCTGGTTCCTCGGATTCCCCGCCCAGAACCGATCCATTCCCAGCCGATCCGCCAGCTTATGAAACGCCGCATCCTCCCATGCTTCCTGCACCACAACCACATCTGCCCCCGATAAGCGAATCACCTCCGCCAACGGATCAATCCGTCCGATTCCTCCCTCCAGGATGTTGTAAGTCATTATTTTCATTCCCGAACTCTAAAGCCCCGCCCTGTTCCTCGCAACCCCCACTATCCAGCATTCATCCAATTGGTCACCCATCCCGCCGTCACCGCCGCGACCGTAACCGCCAACACCACGCGCCAGGTCTTCTCCCACAGCTTCCCCAGCAGCGGCCGCCCCGTCACCACCTCCATCAACAGCACCCCCGTTACTGCCACCACCACCATCGCCAACGGTACCACCGCCACATGGTACTGCAGCGCCCGCCACCACTCCCCATGCACCAGCGCACAGCACGCATGTGTCATCCCGCAAGTGGGACACGGTCGCCCCGTCATCAGCTTGAACGCACACACTGTCGGCAATCCCAGCGGCCACCGCGTGACCGCCAGCGCATAACCCACCCCCATCCCCCCGAGAAAAACCAACGCCCGTCGTCGCACTGTCATGACAACAATATACCCTCCTCCATGAGCTATCGCACAAGGTTGACCAACTCCCGATTTCACCCGTCAGGTCGGCAACGAACACACCGCAGTACCATCAGGCGGAAATCCCGCCTTGCGGAAATACCGCAAGCAACTGGACATGCTGCTGGTGATGCTGACCACTGCCGCCAAGCCGCGAAAAAAAAGAAATGATTCGGATTGAAAATGCCACGCCGTTTACTTCTGCATGTTGTTGAATAAAATGGGCTCTTTTCCGATTGATCCCAGGTGGGAATCGCAGCATCGCTGCAACTGGATTCGTCGTTTAGTGCCCGTAGTCAGGAAGGATGTACATGAACCGCACTGCTCTTCGTTGCCACGTTCTGGAAAACGCCGCGATCGCGGCGGTGTTGTTGTTCGCATCCGCAAACACCTGGAGCCAGGAAGCTACGAGCCAACCTGCATCCGCTGCCACTCAGCCCGCGCCCGCTATCGCTACTACTCAGCCTGCACCACAGACGGAACCGTCCGAAAAGCCATTATCTCTCGAGCCCATTTTGGTGAATGCCGAAAAACGTCGGCAAGCGGTGCAGGATGTGCCACAAAGTATTTCCGTTATCACCGCCCAAGCCCTGCGTGACGGCGGCGTGAGTGAAATCCTCGACGCCTCCATGTACGCGCCCAACGTGAACATCGCCCATTTCAACAATCGTCGCCTCAGTTTTCCTTACTTCCGCGGCGTGGGTTCCGGCGAAAACGCTCCGGCCGTCACCACCAACTACGACGGCGTACCACAGCTCTCCTTCCGTACCACCAACCTCGAATTCCTCGACATCCACGACATCGAGTTCATCCGCGGTCCGCAGGGAACCCTCTATGGCCGCAACTCCATGGGCGGCGTCATCAACATCTATTCCAATCCGCCCACCAACAAGTTCTCCTTCGACAGTTCCACCACCGTCGGCAACTACAACTACTTCGATGAACGAGCCGCCGCCAATTTCCCAATCGTCACGGATCACCTCGCTCTCCGCATCGCTGGCGGATACTCCACGCGGGACGGTTACACCAAGAACGATTTGACCGGCCACGACGTCGATAGCAAAGAAGCCTCCTTTGGCAAACTGCAACTCTGGTTCGCCCCCAACGATCAATTCGACATGACTCTACGCTTGAACGCCGAGCGTGACCGCGACGGCGATTACCCCCTGGGCGATCTGGCCGCAATCCGCTCACGCCCCTGGCACGTCTCCCACGGATTTGAAGGCAATTCCCTGCGAGATGTCGGCGCTGCCTCGCTCACCATGAATTATTACACCGAATACGCCACCTTCACATCGATATCCGGATATACCTATTGGCGTTCGCAGGATCTCACCGGGCTCGACTATACACCTTACGACCTGATCCGCCGCCAGAACCGGGAAAACGAAAACGACTTTTCGCAGGAGTTTCTGCTTGCTTCGCCCAAGGATCGACCGCTGGCACTGAACGACAATGTCAAACTCGCCTGGCTCGTCGGCGCTTTTGGTTTTGTTTCCGACTACGGCCAGGATGCCGTCAACAACCTCTCGCCCGCCCTCCAGCAGCCCGTCTCGCAAGTCGGCTCACTCGCCGCGATCAATCAGAGAGGCATCGGCATATTCGGGCAGGCGACGCTTACGCTTTATGACAAACTCGACCTGATCGCCGGCGCTCGCTTTGATGCCGAACGCGATCACGCCGTGCTCGGATCCTTCACCGAATACGGCCCAAATCCGTCACTCATCCCCAGCAAAACGTTCAACAATTACTCCACCCAATGGGGCCTGGCTTATCACTGGACGCCCGATCTGATGACCTACGCCACCGCCGCCCAAGGCTACAAAGCCGGCGGCTTCAACGCCTCGCCCCTGGCGCCGCAATTCTCCTACGCGCCCGATTCCAACTGGACCTACGAAGCCGGCGTCAAGTCAACTTGGTTCAAGAACCGGCTCGCGCTCAACGCCTGTTATTTCTACACCGACTGGCGAAACATGCAACTCGACAACCTGCTCCCCGACGGTTCCGCCTACATCAACAACGCCGGCAAAACCCACAGCCAGGGCGTGGAGTTCGAAGCCAACGCACGTCCAACCGACAACCTCGAGCTCTTCGCCGGCGTCGCCTACCTGCAATCGCAATTCGACACCACCATTCCGGCACTCGGCATCAACCACGGCAACGATCTCCCCTTCGCCCCCAACATCGACTGGAACGTCGGCGGCGAATACTCCATGAAGCTCTGCAAAAGCGCCCAAGCCTATCTCCGCGTCGAAGAATTCGGCTCCGGTCGCTATTTCTACGACGCCACCAATCTCGCCAGTCAGGGCGCTTACGCCATGACCAACTTCCGCCTCGGCATTCGCGGACGCCACTGGAACGTCGAAGGCTGGGTCGAAAACGCGTTCGAAGCACACACCGTACCTCTGGCAATCCCCTACGACCGCTCCTTCGCCCCCTCCGGCTACGTCGGCGAAAGTGGCATCCCCCGCCTCTACGGTGTTACACTGCGAGTCGACTTTTGAGGATTTGCTGATTGAGTGATCTGGTGATCTGGTGATTTTGACTTTGGCAGTCAAACGGCATTCCCACATACGCGACTGCGCAAATCACCAGATCACTCAATCACCAAATCCTGCAGACGGAGTGTTCTGTGCGAATCGCTTACATCGCCGCCGGTGCCGGAGACATGTATTGCGGAGCCTGCGCCCGCGATGCCACGCTTGCCCGTGGCCTGCTCGCTCGCGGACACGAACTCCAGCTCATCCCGCTCTACACGCCCATCAAGCTCGAGCTGGACGACCTGCCTGCCGCTCCGATCTACTTCGGCGGCATCAACGTCTACTTGCAGCAGGCCTCCGCCCTCTTCCGTTGGATCCCCGCCGCCGCCGATCGCTTCCTCGACCGCCCCGCTTTTCTCCGCTGGGTCTCCAAATATGCCCTCGAAGTCGAAGCCAAAAAACTCGGCCCCATGACCGTCTCCATGCTCGCCGGCTCCCACGGCCGGCAAAAAAAAGAAGTCGACCGACTCCTCACCTACCTCGAAAACCACTTCCGCCCCCAAATCATCAACCTCACCAACTCGCTCATCTCCGGCATCGCCCCCGAAATCAAACGACGCCTCCATATCCCCGTGGTCTGCACATACCAGGGCGAGGAATGCTTCGTCAACGACCTCCCCGAACCGCATCGCACCGAAGCATATCGCCTCATCCATGAGAACATGCAATGCGTCGATCGCGTGATTTGTCCGAGCGAATCGCTCGCTTCCGCCGTCGCCGCTTTTCTTGGCGTGCCGTCCGAAAAACTGCGTGTCATTCGCACCGCCGTCGCGCCGGTGGAAGAGGGGGGGACTGTGAATCCCGCTACGGTCGAGCCGTTCACGATCGGTTATCTTTCCGTGATCCGCCCCGCCAAGGCACTCGATCTGCTGATCGAAGCGCTGCGTATTCTCGTGCGTGAGCAGCATCGCACGGTCCGCCTGCTGATCGCCGGCCGCATCATGAACCCGCGTTACTGGCAGGAACTTCAGCAAAAAATCAACCACGAATCGCTCACCGACCACGTCACATTCCTGGGCGAAATCGACGGCCCCGGCAAAGTCCAGTTCATGCATTGCTGCAGTGTTTTTTGCGTCCCCAGCCGTTTCATCGAACCTCGCGGCGTCGCCGTTCTCGAAGCAATGGCCGCCGGCCTCCCCACCATCCTCCCCGCCACCGGCGTCTACCCGGAACTCCTCGCTTTGGGAGGAGAGAGGGGGGGGGGCGGCGTGCTCGTTCCCAACGAAAATGCCCAAGCCATCGCCCAAGCTGTTACCAACCTGATGGACAATCCCCAAACGCTAATCACCCTCAGCCAACAAGCACGCAATCTGATCACACACCATTGCTCCCCCTCCGACATGGTTGACCGCACCCTCTCCGAATACCAGCATCTCCTAAGGACTCGCTCAAAAATAACTTGATCAATTTTGTTGTCATCAACTGATTCGGGACGATACCGGAAAGATGCAGGCAACACAGCCATTTGGACAAGCATAACGATTCAGACGAAATTGATGACGCTGAAATGTGGGCTGCGGGTGGTGGTCACCCTTCAGGCACTCGCGAGCTGTTGTCAGAATCACGCTTTGGCCGGACGGGTCGATTTCGCCGAAGCTGTCGATGGGTTCGTGAGTCTTGAGCTGGCGTGCAAGGTTCTGAATATTCTTGCAGTTGCTTTCGATGGCCAGATGAACAGTCTGGTGATCGTGGGCGAGACGGCCAACGATGCGGTAGCACAGCAGGTCCGAGCACTTGCCGACGCCATGCGTAGGCTCTTCATGCGCTAAAGATTGTTCAATTTGATGCGTTAGTGGATCATGTCCTGGAGTTTAGCACCGGTAATGAAGCGGTAGAGGCCGCCGGATTTTTGCGAGAGTTCTTCAAGCGGTGAGGGAGAATCTTCGGAATCAATTTTGATGCTGTCCAGACGCGCGGCTGGCCCCTTGTCGGCGAGAATGTCTTGTGCGATGGCCGGGTCCAAGGCGGGCTTGGCTGTAATAAAAATCACCTGATCGGCGCCAAGGGCGAGCGATGCTTTCATGCATGCGGTCACATCGGACGAGCCACGGGCGCTGATGGCGTCAAATTCTTCCTTCAGTGACTCCAGGCCGACTTTGTCGATGAAACCTTTTTGGGGATAGGGCGTCACTTTCTCACCGCGCCAGACCACCACCTCCAAGGCCTGTCCGGAGCCAAGGCGTTCGACGGCACCGTAAACCGCGGCCCGCACATAATCGAAATGATCCGTCATCGACGAGGCGCCATCGATACTGACGAGGATTTTTTTGCCGACGAGCGGAATGCCGAGGAGGTCTGTGGATGCTTGCATGGCCGTTGGCGTGACCGACGGCACGATGGATTCCGACCCGGACGAAGCTTGGCGTTTCGGCTCAACTACCGTGGGCTTTTTTCCATCTGTGGTTTTATTTTCATTTGAGGAAGAGACCGAGACAACACGTTCGATCGCCTGCTTGCTTGCCGACGATGCGCGTGCTACCAGCCAGATGGCCGCGATCAGCACTGCAACCACGACGATGCCAACCATGACGATGCTGCCGATCAGGAGGACGTTTTTCTTTTTCACTTCCTTGGAGGAGGACGTTGCGGGAGTGGTGGAGGAGGGAGAATCGTTCGGGGGTGCGACCTTTTCGATGTGCTTGACGGCGGGAGTGACAGGGGCGGGTGGGGCAGCGGGGCGTGCTGCTTTGCCGGAGCGAAGACCTGAGCTGGATCCGCCCGTGTCTGGGGTTGCGGGGCGTTGTCCGCTGCTGTCGCTCTCGGGATCGGGTTTTTGTTTGGCGTCAGACTCGGCGATGGGCGATGCGGGGCGACTGGGCTGTGTGGGTTCTTCGCCGGGGGCTGCCGGGCGGATTTTGGGGGCGTCTGTTTCGGTCGCTTGGGGGACCTGCAGCAGGGAGCCGCAGGTGCTGCAACGGCATACGCCACCTCGGAATCCTTCATCGAGTTCCAGGATCGTGTTGCAGTGAAAGCATTGAATGACAACGGCCATAACTCTCGCTTTTAATTTGAGTTTCAAGTTTCGAGTTTCCAGTTGCTTGAAACTTGAAACTGGTCAGGGTTCGACACGGAGCAGCGAACGCGTTTCCACGATGACATTGTACAACGTTGCCAGATCGGAGTCTCGCATTTTCAGACCGCTGACGCGGGTGTCTAACTTGGTTGCACGAGGTCCAGCTTCGCCGTAAAGCCAGCCGATGGCGACGTCCTGCGTGGTATCGCTGATGCCTTCGATGCCAATCCAAGTGCGGTTGTTGACCTGGATTTTGGTGCCGTCGGCGATGCGGTAGACGCCGCTGGGGAGGTAATCGCCGGCGCTGACTTCCGCGGGGAAACTGCAGACGTAAGTGTTGCGGGCATAGAGGTCGAGGCGGCGGGCGGATTTGAACATGCGAAAGTGGAATGGGCCTTGCACGATTTTGACGCCGGTAGAGGGTTTGAGGTTGCGGGCGGTGAGGTTTGGGTTGATCGTTTCGAGCAGTGTTGCGGAGACGGCGTAGCGCTGGCCGAGTTTTTGGAAGGAATCGCCGGCTTCGATTTCCACTAATTTTGCAGCGGCGTCATCGGGCAGCACAGCGGAGCCCAAGAACACCGCGCCATTAAGTGCCGCGAGTTTTACTCGCAGAGCCTGAGCACGCGGACCGTCCGGCAGCATCCCCAACGCGGCATTGAGAAGTACCCGGCTCTCGACGACACGCCCCTCCTCCATTGCCCAATCGCCTTCCTCAATCAAGGCATCAACCGACGCGCCCGCGGCCAGCATCGCCGACAACACATGGTACGGATCGTCGTCGTCAGCGGCGGAAGAGGACGGGGGAGGAGTCATCGCGTTGGCCCATTGCTCTTCGCCGTCG
>Ga0123357_10003921_pt1 | contig 17277 bp, 16 predicted proteins | sample TergutEmb28metaG_FD_89873 | JGI IMG/M metagenome (GOLD analysis project Ga0123357, IMG submission 89873) | Embiratermes neotenicus P4 segment gut microbial communities from Petit-Saut dam, French Guiana - Emb289 P4 | ecosystem: Host-associated > Arthropoda: Insects > Digestive system > Gut ... | reverse complement strand
TGGTGGGGGTGGGGGGGGGGGGGGGGGGGGGGGGGGGGGGGGGGGGGGGGGTGGGGGGGGGGTGGTGGGGGTGGGGGTGGCGGCGGCGGTGGTGGTGGAGGTGGAGGTGGTGTTGGTGGTATGTTTTTTCACGAAGTGCATAAAATGAAATTATGTTAAATTGAATTAAATTAAGTGAAAGAAATGCTGAGACACCTTCCGTACAGTTTCAAAAAATTTTCATGTCTTGGGCAATTATTTTGGTCTGGGGGCTGAATCACCAACTTTTGCAAGCTATGTTGGCCGTACAGATTTATGTCGATGTAGAATTTCCAGTCCTTTATTTGTGTACAAGGGAAGATGAGAGCAGACCGTACATCATTAAAATGACTCGAAGTTTGAAGTTCATTGACAAAAAGTTGCTGCATGGCATATGAAATATAAGTACCACTTATATCTGTAATTTTTATTGTGGTCAATATTTAACAGAATGTCAGGAAAATAGTTTTGATATCTGTACCATCTGGAATCTTTAATGCCGCTGGCATTTGAAGAGTAAATACGTGTCTGGGGTAAATAAATACCAAGAATTGTGTGGAATAACATAGCAAAATACCCTTTTGTAAAATGAATGTATACCTAAATGTAGTAAGAACACCTTTTCTAACTTGCTTTGTCTTCACTAATCTAACTTATCTACCAAATATTACAAAGCTTCTTTTAATCACTTTCCAATCACGCAGGTTTTAATCAAAGACATGGATGGATTGTGTAGATAAATTTAATAATCCGCAATCAGGCACAGGAAAAGTTAATGTACTAAGAGTACTGATTCTGATACCATGTCGTTGACAGGCTCATCAATAATACTGTCATTAGATAAGCCTAATTGATCCTTGCACACAACAACAAGATATAAGCAAACAAAAGATGTTATCAATCATAGATATCGTCGTGTGTAATTATAACTTATAAATTAAATATATGGATGTCGATCGAAAAGTAAGAATGCGTAGTGAAAATTTGCTTATTCAGCAACTTTTATGTACAGTAACATTTCTCAAAACAAAAGAGAACAATTTCCATACAGACACCTTGAAGGCTTAGTCATTTGTCACAACGTGATGTGCCTTCAGCACAGAATTCTGGGCTTGGTGAATGGAAGGACTGTGACACTGTTTCTTGAGCTTTCACAGCAGTTTGTAGCAGGGCTACAGTCTTGGGGACTTTGCTTATGTCTTAAGTTCTGCTTTGTTTTCACACCTTGAAGCTTGACATTCTTCTAAGTAGTGTATGAGCATTCATATCCTATTTCCTGCACAAAACACGGTGTTTGCACTACAAACCCCTGGCCATTCATTCTGATAAGAGACGAAGTCGCTATGAAATGTGACGCTGGTAGGCCTACAGTTTTATTAAGCTTATTTTCAGCATATTGACGAAGAGTAACTTTATGTAAGGAAGCCAACAGAATACTTCGAACGACTACCTAAAACGAGCCTGTCTCCGAAACGTTGTGTTCTTAAAATGTTTTGTTTTAATCTGAAAGAACATGAAGCCCAAATCACATGCATTAATGATAATAATAATAATAATAATAATAATAATAATAATGTTCGCTCTTTATTATTAGAAGCATATGAAAGCCATAAACACATTTTGTGAAAAATTTGCAGTGTTCTTTACAAAGCTAAAAAGGAACACCTTATGCGGAAACCACGTACGCCCTTCTGTATGTTATCTACGTATCAGCGACTGAAACTTTACCGGATTTTCGTGGAATCTTGTATACATTTTCTTTGAAAGACTTGTCGGGTAAGTGCAAATTTCGTGAAACTCGACCAAGTGAAAATCTTGCCTTATTTAAGGGTGAAAATGAATTCCTACCCATTCTCTAACATCGCTCTGCTCTTCTGCCCATTTGCGAAAATAACTCCAGTAAAACTGTAGCGATTTTCACGAGATCTGATATAGGGAAGCCTAACTAAAATGCGTCTTACTCTTCTATTTTGGTTAAAATCATGCAACAGTAAGGGACAGTTTACGTGAAGGCCTGCCATGCGTTGCCATGCACATCTCGGACTTCATTCATGCTTATCCCGCTAAGATAAACCATAGAGAAGCCTGGAATACACATTTATTACTCCTTCTATACACATCAAAGCCCCAACGTAGTTTAATTTGTCGTATGGTATTCAAAATAGTTGACCAAAGGGAGTAAAGGCTCCTTAGTTTTTATGCTACCTGACTTGTTTATATGAACCGCTTGTGAGAAGACTGGTGAAGTTTGTTTTGTCTGTACGTGCATTGGATAAATAGGCCTACACACCAATATATATATATATATATATATATATACATATATACACATACATACACACATATCCAGTAGACCTCAGTTTGTCTAAGCATCAATCTTTATGTTAGTTTTCCATTCGGCCGCTTACCCATAATATGTCCACCGAAATTCAGCATGTATTTTTGCGTTCCTCTTCAGAATAAAAATTTATTCAGTATCTTATAAACCTCCTAGGTAAAAATTCCTCAATAATATTAGGACAACGGGAATTAATTGTTGGTCATTGTCATGGCACATGTAGTTAGTTGCAGGTCTGTCATTGCGGAAGCCTGAGCTCGATCCAAGGCCAGTGCATGTAGAATTTGTGGTGGACAAATTAGCACTGGGACAGGTGTTTCTCAGAGTACTTCGGTTTGAACCTCTTAGTGTAATCTAACCAATTCTCCATCTTCATCTGTCATCGATGTCATACAACCATAAACACCGACAGCGTCATTAAATAAACAGATCTAAAATAATTAATTCTTATTGGTGTTTTATTAATGACAATGTATGTTGCAGACGTTGGGCAATCACGAATTTGATGATAAGATAGCAGGAGTTGTTCCTTTCCTAGAAAATATGAATGCTCCATTCGTTGTGGTCAACATTGATGATTCTAAAGAACCCTCCATACAGGGGAAATATAATAAGTCTATTATTATTGAAAGAGAAGGCAGGAAGATCGGCATCCTGGGCTTCATTCTTCGAACGACCAATGTAAGTATAGCCATTTCAGATCCTGGACTCACAGTTGTGAGTATCCAAGATGTTTATTACTTGAATTTATTGTCAGATTTCAGTAGTACTAGGCTAATTTCTTCCACGAGATTGCGAAACAGAATGGAGAATCTAACGAAACTGAAGGACGAAAGCTTGGACAAGACAAACATTTTTTACAAAACCAAGTTTATTTTACGGTGATACGGCCATATACCTGCCATAAGACAACCAAAAGAATAAATGAATGAATGATATTAAAAACTGTGAAAAATTGCGAAGTATTAACCATATACGGATGATTGATATTTTCTCAATATCCACCGTGAAATAACGTTTAATATTCTTTGGTTCCACCGAAATTTTATTACCTCAAGTTGTGCATTTTGGGACCCCACTTGTGCATGATCATGGGCAGCACAGCCTCATTTTACACTGTCTCATTTTGTATCTTCGCCTCTTAACGCCTTAAGGCCTTACCAATGAGGAGGAAGTTTGCTATTTGTGTGTGAAATGGTTGTAGATCGCTTCAACACGAACGACGACATCCAGAATGCAGCTTGGAATCCATCACAGAAAGATTTACATGGAAGTTTATTGGGTAGTGAAGCATAGTCAGGAATTTTTAAAAATTAAGATCGATTTTTTTTAAGAGTGACGATCCAGAATGCCGCCCAATAACCAAGGTCATCCACCACCTGCCATCCTCAAAATAAGAATGAGTGCCAACGGCAGGGCCATAGTAAGTGGCGGTCCAGCCGGGTAGCTGCCCGGTGCCCCATCCTAAAAGGGCGCTAATATATCTCTGGAATAATCGGAACTCAGGTTTTCTACATGCGAAAGAATTTAACCGAAAATTATCCGCAGTTTGGGCACGCTCCCTCAAAAATGTTCGCTAGCCGTGCCGTAGACTCATAGTGTTTAAATTTCATCGGTTTGAAGGGGCGCCAAATTATTAACTTGCCCGGGGTGCCAACATGTCTCGAGCCGGCCCTGTCAACAGGATGAGCACAGCATGTCCGTTCCAGAACAGAGGAGATTCATTTGGAGAAGAGGTGATGTCATTCAAAGTAACAAATTATCATAATATCTATCAATAATTTCAGTCACAATCAACACACTCTTTGTGAACAGTGTTATTACACAGTAAGTAGCTTCGACCCTGAACTCGGGTTATCAGGTGAAACTAGTTGCCACGTAATAAAATTGTTCGCAGAGTGTATGTTGGTTGTGAATGATAGATATTGTTATTGTTACACTAACTGCGATGTTTCATAAAAAGCACAAATTATCCCTGAAGAAGGGGTGAAAACATAGCTGACCACAGTCAAAGAACACTAGAGTGTGTTTGTTGCAGGGAGCAACTGAAATTCCAGTCTGTGTGCCCCATGTTATGAAGTTAAAGTTTAAAACTGTGTATTTTTCATTGTTAAATGTTTTAGAAAGGAGGGTGGAGGATTCTCAAGAAATAGTGATCAGGATCCTTAAATTATTTTACAATGTCCGATATGCTTATAATGCCACAATGAATATTATATTCAGTTTTTTACTGCTGTTGCCAATTTTTTAATTTTCAAAGAATTTATCAACAAGTCATGTATCATGGTTAAGTTCATTGCAGCTTTAACATATTTGTTTCACCTTATAAACAAAGGTCATCAGCAACTTACTTGTGCTGCAGGAAATATCCAGCACAGAGAAGTTGGTGTTCCTTGATGAGGTGGAGACTGTAAACGAAGAAGCAGCAAAACTGAAGGAACAAGGTGTGGACATTATCATTGCAATTTCTCATGGTGGTCTTGATGTGGATCTTGAAGTAGCAGCAGCTGCGCCAGACGTAGATGTCATAGTTGGCAGTCATTCTCACAGCTTTCTGTACACAGGTAAACTGAGAATGGGGTGACAGTTCTGATTTGAGGGTCATTTGGGTACATGGCCAAGAGTTCCTGAGCAGGGAGTGAGAAGTGAAATCATCATTTTCCTCAGATCCTTTGTATGTGTGTTGTTTGTACTTTTGTAATAGCTTGAGCAGTGTGTTTGTTTTGCTGTCTGTTGGCACATTGAATCCAGTTGGTTCTACATTTCACAGTATTGTTGAGTGATAATTCTGCTTTAAATCCTCACCATACATCCTTTTGTTTATAGTCAGTTGTAGTGTGTTTCAGCTGTCATAAATCTCATTTCAGATACTGTAATTCAGATTTAGATTTTATGGAATATAGTTCAGTTTAATTTGCCAAAGTACAAGTACAGACAAACTGCAAAGTACAAGTCATAAAACAGTTTCAGAGTTCATCATCACCTAAAAATACTGTTGTGATGCAAATAACAAATATGAAATAGGGAATGATATCGGGCATGCTAATAAAATTGAGTCATGTATACAAAATACTGATCAGGAAACTGAGATGAAAAGACTAAACCCAACAATGGGTACAAAATGTTATGATATTTTTGTTAACTGCAGTTGGGTTGATACCTGGTGGCAATAATGGAGTACACATTTACACACAACACAATGAAACAGAATACCCAGAACAGAACATACATAACAATAAGAATACATAATTTATAAAATTGAACAGGAGCATACAAAACTTACAACCATATATACAATTATGCAAAATAGAACCAGAAGAATATGAAAGAATGTGATGAACAAAAGAGCCATATAAGCAGCACTGTCTGCCTTTAAGATGACCCAGCACTGTATCCTGCCTGCCAACTTCTCTTCCAGCTGCTGCCAATCATAACTGTTCTTCCAGTGTTTTGTTCTTCCTTGTTAGATCGTCAATTTGAAGCAAAGCATTCTGCAGTTCTCCTCTAGTAGTCTGAGCCTCTCCGATCCACACTATTCATAGATCCATTTCCCGCTCTCCGCCACTTGATCTTTAACCATTACCACAGCCATTATGAAACCAGCATCCACATGTGTCACACTGAGTTACCGATGTGAGATTTCTATCACACCAACTACACAAAACTTGTTTAATTTTCTCAGCCTCCACACCATGTCCAGGATTTTTCTCCACTCCACCAATTACCAATAGTACAGCTAAAGTTGTTTCACACAGAATCATAGTCTCTAAGCAAAATATTATAATCCATTGCCTTGTGCAATATGCCATGAGGTCCTCATAGCCCATGAAATCCTTGCTGCCCAGGTACCCACATATGCCCAGTAATCTTCCAGGTAGCAACCCACACTCTCTAGCAAAACGTCCTCTCCTTATGACCCTTACCTGCAGAATGTTGAGTGATAACTTAATAGAAAAGACCCTGTTTGATAAGTAATTTGAGGATAAAAGTGGAATAAGAATTTGAGAAGAAATGAATTCAGCTGTCTCAAGACAGTGGAAAATTTCTAAACAAGTAATAAAGAGAAATGCTTTAAGGTAAAAATATTGTAGGTCCACTTTTGGTCGGTTTTTATTTAATGTGTGACCTTTTAGATTTTATATATGCTAGCTTGTTCTGTATGAACATTGTCAAGTCCAGGTGGTGGGAAGAAAATTAAGAAATATTTACTACGTATGTTGTCAGTGCAATTTTAAATTAAGTTTACTGAAGAATGTGCATCTTTGACAATAATGTGTATGCTTTATATAATCAATGTAAACTTTTAAGGCAGATATTGCACCACAAAGAATCCCTTGCTTATATTCCATACATCCACATACTCTATAACTGAAAATATACGTTTCTTATGTCATGCAGGGACACCTCCCTCAAATGAAAAGCCAGTGGGTGAGTACCCATGGGTTGTGAAGCAAGCTGGAGGACATACAGTACTCATTGTACATGCTTATGCATATGCAAAATATGTGGGTGACATCACAGTCTGGTTTGATGACAAGGGAGAATGTACAGAATGGGAAGGTTCACCAATATTTCTTAATACATCTGTACCAGAAGGTAAGACTATATACCAGTGCTTAATGTAATCAGAAGTTTGAACTGTGTGTCATTGCTTAACATGTTCATTAATAAACTGAAATTAATAAACTGAAATACTTGCCATTGACTCATTAAAAGAGCCTTCCTAGAGACAGTTTCATGCATAGTGTAAAGGCTCTTTTTAATTAGTTATCATACTGTTTTCATACATCTCCATCATTACTCAGCTGTTACACTGGGTTCTGTAGACTAGTTGGACAACTTAAATTCCTAGCAGATGTGTTGAAATTCCTTTTGTAATTAACAGTACACAGCTACTTGATAACCTGTTCTTCAGTCCAGTATGCAGTGATGTGTTCTGTGGTATAAAGGCTCCTGAATCGTGAATATGGCCACTTTTATCTGGTATCAGAGTGCAGTGTGTTGATATTTACTTCAAAATCATGCTATCTAACCAAATTTTCATGCACTAAAAAGCAAACATAATCAATGCACACTTTCCATCCTACATGTTGCACCACTCATGGGGTGCCTTCATCAGAGAATCATTACATTAACACAAGCTGTGCCTCTGAATTGGTCCAATGTATAGAGCACAGATGCACACCAGTTTCAGTTGTAACACAACATTAAGATTTACTTCAGTTTTCATTCTTGAATATTGCTATATTACATGGTTTACTGTGTTCCTTTATGATTTAATAATGGGTGTTGAGTTGACTTGGCTGGGATGTGATACTGTGTTGTTTGGTAGAGGGGGATGATAAACTCTTCTATCTTGAATATTAAGATAGATAATCTGTCAAAAATGTTGGTTCTTATGCACCAAACTCTATGTTGTTAATTTTCAGAAAATGAGGCTCTTAAAACTTAATTGTTGATTAAAACTATAAGTACACCTTACCTATGAAACCATAACTTAAAACGTACCTAAATATGAGCTGACTTTGGTACTGCCATTGCCTGTTATATTTAAACTACCATGGCTCATTTTCTTGAAAGGTGTTGGTGACAACAGGGTTCAGTGTCTTAAATTGAAATCAAAGAGATGCTTTGCATTGTACTACATTCTCACACCCCAAATATTACCGTTCACTACTGTAGGCATGGGGGCCTCTGAGATCCAGAAATGTAACCTACTCTGCTACCCTAACAATGCATTAATGAAGTGAAAAATTGACTTGTGCCTCCACTTTGCATCACACCACAAACTTGTTAGGAACAAAGTGGGGCCTGTGAGATCCAGAAATATAACCTACACTCCTACCCTAACAATACATTAACCTTTAGGCACCATGCATCCTATACATAGGACAGGTGTACTGCTACTCCTCAGAGTGCGTTTTTTTATATATTTAGTCAGCAAATATATTATTTAATTATTTTTTTTAGACCTTCACCAACTTTGTTTATTCCTCCACAAAATGTCGTGTATTTCCTAATGTTACCCTTCTTTGTTCATAAAATATTCCCATTGTACATAAATGGTGTGCTAATCTGTAAATGTCCAGCTCCAGGGCCAAAGGGCTAATGAAGTGAAAAATTGACTTGTGCCTCCACTTTGCATCACACCACAAACTTGTTAGGAACAAAGTGTATATTTTCTTAATTCTGGCACTACGCTATTTGTTTCTTACCTTATTTAATATAGTTTGTCAGTTTTTATGTTAATAGCATCAAATTGGAAGATGAAGGTAAACGATGAATCACGAAGGTCAGGGGAAGAACAAGCTGTTTAATCCTAACGTTTGCCTTGGGAGAGTGAGGACAAATATTGAAAGCATCAGTCAGGATATCCAGCCTTCAGGTTAACAATTGAAACCAGCTGACCCCAGATTTGAAAATTTTGTAAATTGTCATGGCACAAGCTGGAATAAAATAGGCAGCATTATGGTCCAGCCACTTTGCCAGTACCTGTTCATCATGTAACATAGTATATTGGACTGTGCTGATGTGTCTAATTGACATCCCTTGTAAGGAACACTGCCGGGAAAATAATCATCCAGGAAATGTCCATCGTGATTGAAACTGGATGGGAGGCTGTGTGTGCCCAGGAACCATTCTGCAGAGAAGAGAAAAATTCTAATGACTCTCTACTTGTGTTCTGTTCCTGTCTGTACCACTGGAGTTTCAGAATTAAAACTATTGCAAGAGGAGTAGCAATTACAATTACTGTTTGTGAATTCCTCAGATCAAGAATTTGTGCAGCAAATGAAGCCGTGGAAAGAAATTATTGATGCCGAAGGAAGGAAAGTAATTGGAAGTACCGCAGTTTTCCTTGATTCTTCCAGTAGTGCTTGCAGGATGGGGGAGTGCAACATCGGAAACCTTATTACCAATGCCTATGTGGATGAGGTAACTTGTGCATTTTTACATTATTTGTAAGGTAAAGGTAAATCAGTCCTGTTACAGGCACGAGGTGCCCTGAGGGTTCCAGGAAGTTAAGGTTCCCAGATTACATGACAGTGGCTGAGAATGGTGGTAAGGTTGTCAGCCTTACGCACCGGCTGTTTTTACCCCCAGGAAATACCGCTGGTACTCATTTCTGTTAAAGGCTGGGTCAACTCCAGGGCCATAGTGCGATCAGAAGGATTATGTCAATGAAAAATTCCAATGACACAAATTGGAATCGAACCAGCGACCTTCCGATTTTTAGCACAGCGCCTTAACCACTGTGCTACCGTGGTCCCCTTACATTATTTGTACCATACATTAAAATTAGATAATATAGAAATTTGTTGACCAGGGTGGAGTATCTGTATTTTTAAATGCTTTCTTGTTTCAGTTTTAAATATATTATTAGCCTCAGTATTAATGTAGTTAATACAGTGGGGTATGATAAAACGAACATAATTGGTTCTAGAACCTTTTTCATTTTAGCGTCTCTTTGTTCTAGCATACATTGAAATATACATTTTAAGGGGTAATCCATTCGAAGCACACAGCCTGGAGTAAAGTTACCATCCAACACAACCATTTAAACAGGAAAAATATAATACAAAATAAAAAATATAAGTGTAAAAATAATATAAAATTTATTTAACTTTTATACACTGTACAAATAAGCAGATAACTGAACCTTTACAGACGATTACAAAGATGATGACTGATGCTCTAATCAAAGCAGGACGGTCCGACATGTCATGCGCATGCACATGCTACATCGGCCGTTAGTATTCCTCCATGTTCATTGTAGCATACATTCATTGTAGCATCGTTCATTGTAGTATACCCCACTGTTATTCTTTATTTTATTAATGAATATAAAACACATTAAAACATCTTTGCAAAGATTATACATATCTTAAGGAGATAATTTTGGTAAATGACAAATGTCTAAAATTATGTGTTTCTTAGAAAACTATATACATTTAGTTTATTTCTATCATGTGGGAAGCAATTGTTATGCTGGAAAGACAGAGACCACATCACATTTATCTAAATTTTTAGTGTAAATTCATTGCACTTATCTGAGAAGTTTTGTAAATCAATCATGGAGATGGCTGGACAAAATACAGCAACGTAATATGTAGAGTCTACTGTAAATTGCATAGCAGCATGCCTCAAATACAATGGCAGATTTATGTAATGAGTGTTTCCAGCAACTAAAATATGTAGTGAAATCTGAAAAGTACAGTACATTAAAGGCGCATTGAAATAGGAGGATCCTAAGAACTTTGGACATAGGCAAATAGATTCTTTCTTAATATCGTACTTTCTCTTCATACATCATAACTTAAAATGTATGATATGCAACATATAATCTGAATAGGTCTAGAACCAGACATTTAAAATGCAAAATCAGTAAGTTGTAATTTAAAGGGACATATGCCAGAGGTTAACTGTCACATGCAAAAATGTCTTCTGAAATGTTGCATATAATTGCAGTATCTGAATTAAAGTTAGTGCCATTATTAGTATTGCACAGAAGCATTTATATCTATTTTAGTATGTTGCCATAATCATTGATGGCTATTTTTCAGTATGTGGAAACAGCAGAACCAGGCAGTTGGACTAGGGCTGCTATTGGATTTACAAATTCTGGAGGAATCCGTGCTTCCATCAATGAAACAGTGGCAGACGGAAGTATGTACATTGATACAATAAGTATTACAGTATTGTGATATCTTCCTATGTTATCCTGTGTGAGCATTTCTGTAAAAGATACGGTGACAAGCGTTAGCAGCACTAGAAAGGGCATTTATATTAAATGGTGTAATAGAGACCATTTTAAATGGTGTGAGACATTTTAAATAGCAAATTTTCTACACCAAAATACTCCAGTACTGCATTACATTTTATTTTTCATTCATCATAAGCATATTTTGATGGAAATATATCACTGCCATTATTATTACACCAAGTAAAATCAAAGACTTTTTAAAACTAAGAGGTTTCTGCAGTATTTCACACAACTGTTCCATCTTCATGCACATACCTGTATACCAGATGACACATCATCACATCTCAGAAGACATAAGAAATGAACGTTCATATAAAATAAAATATGAGATGTGCTAGTGTTATTGGTATTAGGGACTAGGCTATGGGCTGCATGATTTAATTTTCGGTTCCTGGCAGGGGAAAAAATTTCTCTTTTCCAAAACATGTAGACTGGCTCTGGAGTCCACCTGGTCTGCTGTTTAGTGGGTACCGTGTACTCCTTCCCAGGAGTAAAGTGACTGGGGCATGAAGCTGTCCATTCACCACCACTTGGTGCCAGGTTAAGAAAGAGTGGAGCTACTAGAATATTTTTACTCCCTTGTATATCTTTATGGCGTGGACATGGACAACTTTACTTCCCCCCCCCCATTCGTAAATTAAAATATATGTGTAAAGATTAAACTTGTTTTAAAAAATTATATATTTCTGCAAGTGCTGCTTTAATGATACTTGGGGCTGTTGGGGCAATGGGTGGGCTTATGTATATTTAATGTTCTGCTCAGTTCTCAACAGAGGTACTTTGGATTCACTCTGAAAACTGTAGCACTTCTTAGTTTGCTCTGTACCATGGTTGCAATAACCTTTATTTTTCTAACATATGTTCTTCATGAATATTACAGTCTGAACATTTCATTCACACAATCAGAGTTCCACAGTCAGAGATAAATACACACAATTAATATCTAGGCATTAGTACCTGCTACACAGGTTAATTTTCTTTCTAGAGAGAGGGTAAACCCCAAATATTTGGAATAATATGTAATACAGCTATAAAACTATGCACAAATGACAAATTTTCCTTCTAAACTGTGAATGCTACTACTGTACTGTACATGCTTGCTAACTAGTTTATCGCAATGTACTTTCTGCCCTTACAGACATCACATTTGCAGATCTCATGATAGCCCAACCATTTTCCAACACAGTGGACATAATAGAGCTGCAGGGAAAACATATACTGGAGGTACTAGCGTTCTCAGTAAGCAGATCTTTCGCTCATTATCGAGGAAATGGACGTCATAAGAAAGATTTAGAAGCAAGAGATTTCTATGGTCAGGCGTTCCTACAGATGTCAGGCAAGTCACCTAATGTCTTTAATACCATGAAACAGAAAGCATAGGTGTTAAAATGCATGAAGAAAAAAGTTTAGATTAGGGACTTCAGGGTTGTAACACCATGCAGTCTTGTATCCAGATATCATTACTGTATTTAATAATAACTTGCTGCTTGAGTTTTGAGGTTTTTATGGTTGTGGGGTTGAGGATTCATTTCTTCTGGAATGTTATGCTGCATCAATGGGTAATCAGTTCACAGTGTTTGTTTGGAATTTTGTATCTTCATATCAAGGATCTTGACCTCTAGACCCATTTGACACAGCGTCATACCCCAGAAGAACAGAATTCTGAAGAACACACTGGCCCATCTTTGGGATCAGTCTCACTTTGACCATGAAGATGGAGGTAACACACTCCTCTTAAATGTTGGCATCCATATACAAGACTGCATTCTGAATACTTAACAAAATAAAAACCTGATTACAAATACAGCAAAACCTGGATTTTTATGTTCCTTCAATCTACATCTCATTGATCTTGCTTCATGATGCAACAGCCATAAAGGTCAGTGGTTTGGATGCACTACATTTTATTTCAGAATCATGGCAATGTGTCACAATACAGCAGTATTGAAATGTTTTCAGAAATGTGAATGCAGTTCAGATTAAACTAATAACATTGAAGAGGTGACAAATCTTAGCATAGCCAAAGATGACTGGGGTCAGCTTAAGAATCAGTAACTTACTTTAACCCTTTAAGGACAAAAGTGTATCTGTCTCATTTGAAGACCCAGTTCATACCACGCAGTAAACACTCTCTGCCTTGGTTATAAAAACCAAGTTAAAGCTGTATAGAAAAATAATGACAGTTTGTTATGAGATCCACACAAAACACATAAATGCATTGTGGACAGAACACAGAATTTCTGAATGTTAAAGCTGGTGGTACATAAAGTAAGTCTTAGGTAGGCTTTGAAAGGTTAATGGACATTTGGAAGAATACACTGAAATAAATTGCATTTATAATGTAAAACAACTTTCACTTAGTGCATTTAATGTCAGTAGTTATGTAAGTTTCAGTTCTTTGATTTTTACCTCTTGCTTTATTTTGCGTTCATTTTGAACTGTCTCTTCAGAAAAGTTAAAGTAAATTTCAAGTTTCACTGAAAGTAAGTTACTAATTAAATTATTCGTTCCTCAGAAATATGAACTAAATGTTTGCCAGCAAAATGAAGTAGTCCTTAAACTGCAGAATTTTAAGTTATTCCAATCTTCTGTAAATAATCATATTTAATGTGCTGTTCCTTAAATTTACAAATCTTTTTACAACTGTGTTTGATGTTTTGCTATATTGTAGATTGGGTTTTTACCATACATGTTACAGTGAATGAAGTACATATAATAAGGGTTTTTGGCCCAACAATTTATGCAGTGCCTTACTTTTCTGGGACACACAACTTAAACAGGTGTGAGTGTGGGGTAAGGCAAATTATTTGTGCAGTGGTAATGTGAAATATAAACCTTACATGGATGAGAAGCTCCAAAAAAGTAAGGTAAGAATGCAGTTTTCCACAACAGTGTGTGTTCTATCTTGGTCTTCTGCGTCATTACATTCATACATAGTCTTATACCTAGATACCATCATTGCAGAGGGGCATGCTGCCTCCTTTCTCGGAATTTATTGAGGCAGCATGTTTCTCCAAAATATTGCTGTCCACCTAGATGAAGTCACAATCCAGGGTGATGCAAGCCAAGGATATTGTATATGACGGTAAAAACAAAGACAATTATGAATATGACCATTTTAACATATTCTTATTTATTTTTGTAAGTGACTCAGCATGGATAACTAAGACAGTAAAGTGACAATGTATGCTGTGAACTAAAAGGATTTTAAATGCTGCAGAAGCAGGAATGTTGCTTTTCACCACCAAGACCACGGTTTCTCTAGGTGTCAAGGACTCTTCCCTGGAAATGGAGCTACTATACCAAATATTTCACCATTTATTTCCTTATGGTCCTGATACCTAGAATTCATGCAGCTGTACTTCCACATCCTTTTGGGCAAAAAACTCACTTAACTTTATACTTTAGAATAGAGTCCTAAGAATTACATTTGCAGCCTGAGCTGGGTTATCCAGCCTAATCCATGAGGATGATGGTAATAATAGCTATTCCATCCTTGTAGCATTCAGTGTATATTAAGCTTGTTGTTGTATGTATTGCAGGCATAAGAGTGACATTTGACTTGAATAAGCCTGTAATGGATCAAGTGAGCAGTGTTGCAGTTAGGTGTGCAGAATGTGATGTGCCTCAGTATGAGCCCCTGGACCTGGAGAAATGGTACCGAGTTGCTCTTTGTTCCTTCCTTGTGACTGGAGGAGATGGATATACAGTCATTGCCGATAATGCCCGCAACCATGTCCCAGGTATAAGTTGTTTGGCAAAACATGAAGCTCAGGCACGAAAATTTTTCAAGCCTGTAAACGTAAGAAGGGAGTGGGACACAATGTTCAGTCACTGCTTTGGGCAATTTTGTTGCTGGTACTTTGAGTGTTTAGTGTTAATCCTGAGTTGTTTTGCTCCCAGCAAACCTGTTTTTTTTCTAGGCTTCCTTCCCAGCCATTTTCATATTATTCACAAGAAAACTTTCTAAAAGAAACTAAAAGATGAAAATATTTTTCATATGAGAAGAAAATGTTTTCAAATGGATGCTACAACCCCTATTTATTGACTGAGGTGGAAGCAATGTGGTCAGACTGTGTTCAAAAAGTGCTATTCTTTGTTTCTCTTGAAACCTGTTCTTATCTAGCCATGACTGCATATGCTAACTTGAACAATACAGAGTTATATGAACATGCTCAAATATGATAGTGAATGTGTTAGCAGTTCTACGAATGGTTGCATAATGGAATCAGACAAGAGGGTTAGAAATGAACTGTAAGTTTTGCTCTATGCTACTACCTAACCTTGCAGTCAACACTTCCTTATCTCACTACCTGCTCCTTTTTGCTATCTCACCTCCACTCACCGATCTGCATGCTTTTTCTAATAGCTCATGCATCGGGTATAAACCCATCAAAGAGAATGGTAGCGTAGCAATAATAGTGAGACATATCTTTATGATGTGCTGGTGTGAATCTTCTCTAGGGTACTACCTATTCTAGCTAAGGTTTCCTGGACTTCCTCAAGCCTGTCGACATTTTTCATCCAAATTGTTTTCTACATGCTATTCATCATCATCTTTTGTCTAGTTTTTTCTGTGTGACTTACACAGCTGGAGCAGAGTCTTTAGAACACAATAATCAATTAAATACATTTGTGGCTTCTAAATAGTAGCTTGTAAAATGTACAATTCTTGAGGCACATGTTTGGGTATGAAAAAATCTGCACACTGTTTCATCTTGACATAGCATTTATTTAAGTCTCACACTCTGAGGGAAGAATGTAGTCTGAGAAAGTCTGGAATCAAGTGCTTAAGACAGGATCCAACACGTGAAATTTCTTGACAGTTTAATGTCAGCTTTTCCTGGACATGCAAGGGTTTAACCAACAGGCAAAGTGAACGGTTTGAAGCGTGGGTTACCTCAGTTCTGAAATTATCCATTACCTTGGAACCCTGCCTCATTTTCCCTCAGTACTGCGCATGGTTTTCAGTCAGTCTTAAAGTTTCACATTGCATCGTAAAGTTCAACTTAGCACAAGCCATGGAGGCCCAGATGGGGAATAGAGGTATACTCTGTTCTTTCTTTAATCTTGGCACTAGATGGGTGTGGGTGGTCAATGCCACTTCCCAGCCACTTTACCCCAGAAAAGAAATTAAGTACCCATTGTACCGGGTGGGCCGCAGGGCTGGTCTGGACGTTTGCAGTAAATCTCATGCACACAGGGATTCAATCCCCAGACAGTTCAGCCCATAGCAAGTCACTATACCAACTATACTATCCCACCCTACACATTGCATAGTATGTCAGGGAAGTAACTGTATATACTCAAACTGAATTAAGCCAAATTTTTGCATTCCTTTTTAGAAACATTTTTCAGATGTTGAGGAATTGTATTTCTGTGAACTTAAAGTAAAAATTTGAAAGATTAATACTCCTTCTTTTCATATATATACCTATTTATCCTTCATTTTTACTGTATCATTTATCATGTAGTAGATGCAGCACTTTCAAATAATGTACAAATTACAGACCATGTACCTGGAACTCCATGCCTATCCAAACATCTCCTACTTTTATAAGATTCTGTATGAATGAGTAATGGAAAACATAGTAGCAGTGATGTAACCTGAGGGATTTAAAATGTTACTTTTCGGTTTGTATGGCTCAGTAGATTGACAAAAGTTACACAATATGCATTGGATGGCCATGGTTTGATTCCTAACAAGGATAAAATTTTCCTCTTCATGTCAAACCTAGCTTTGTCCCATCCATTCTTTTGCCCAGTGGGTACCAGGGGTTCTTCACCCAGGTTAAGTAGTAGAACTTCCTCTACACCTACTGTAATACTTCAATAGGATGGTGCTCAAGCACAAGTGCATTCATATACTATTCGTTTCTGCTGATAGTCTGCCCAGAGGTTTCGTATGATTTGTTTTGCAAGCTTGTGACCAAGTGTTGCACACACAAACACTCACACACAAGATTTTTTCAGGCCATAGCTCATGTGTGCTTCACCTCTGTATCTGTTGGGTTATCATACCAGAACTTAATTTATAATGATGAGTATTCTTTTGGGTATTTCCCCGGCGTCTTGTAGTTTGCGTCCAACGTTTCGGAACACCGTATCGGTTCCATCTTCAATAGGTGGTGAAGAGTGAATGTGGAACTGGCCAGAATTG
>Ga0123357_10003920_pt1 | contig 17279 bp, 10 predicted proteins | sample TergutEmb28metaG_FD_89873 | JGI IMG/M metagenome (GOLD analysis project Ga0123357, IMG submission 89873) | Embiratermes neotenicus P4 segment gut microbial communities from Petit-Saut dam, French Guiana - Emb289 P4 | ecosystem: Host-associated > Arthropoda: Insects > Digestive system > Gut ... | reverse complement strand
TAGCTTTTTGCATAAGAGAGGCCGCAATTTCACCTGTAGGCTCAGGAGCCGTCATATGATAAGCCTCACCTGCTATAGCGTAACCTAAAACATAGCCGTAAATTGTTGCCCCTCTTTCAAGCGCCTTTGACTCTTTCTCAAGAAGGGTAAAAGCAGCCCCTTCCCCAAGGGTTATACCCTGACGTCCCGCGGAAAATGGAGAACATGGCTTCGGATCAATAACTTTTAAAGAGTTAAAACCGGCAAATGTGAGAATTGAGAGAGAGTCTGTACCACCGCATAGAACGGCATCAAGTTTATTGGTTGCTATAAGGTCTGCCCCCAATCCTATGGCGGTTGAAGAGGAGGAGCAGGCTGTCGTAACGGTTCCCTGATACCCTCCAATTTCAAAGGTCTTTGCCAATATAGTTGAAGTACTGTCCGGAAGGCTCCCTCTGAGAAGATCAGGTTTTGCCGGCTCTTTTAACAGGTTTTTCTTTAACCACTCTTCAGCCTGCAACATTCCGGCTGCGCCTGCTCCAACAACAACCCCTATGGAGTATGGATCATACTGTTTCTTTAATTCCTGACCTGCCAAAGCTTCCCTGGCAGCTAATACCGCAAACTGATCTGCCCTGGAAAGCTTTTTTATGCCGGGGCGGTCAAAATAATCTTCCGGTTTATAACCCTTTACCTGAACCGCTATCTTACCCTGAAAGCAAGAGACATCAAAAAGGTCTACTTCTCCGGCATTGCTTTTTCCCTCAATTATTGCGGCGGAATACTCTTTAATATTTTTAGCGGCCCCTGAAAATACACCCAGGCCGGTTATCGCAATACGCTCTTTCATACTATCCCGCCGTCAACAATAAGGGTTTGACCTGTAATATAAGAAGCTTCATCAGATGCAAGAAAAAGAACGGCTGAAGCTACCTCTTCAGGAAGACCTATTCTTCCAAGAGGAGAATCTTTTACAACCCTCTCCACAATTTCAGATTTAAGCGATGAAGTCATTTCTGTATCTATCATTCCGGGAGCAACCACATTTACTCTTATCCCCATAGGGCCCACTTCCCGTGCTAAAGCCTTGGAAAAGCTTATTATCGCTCCTTTGGTGGCAGCATAATTCGTTTGTCCTGAAGTACCGATAATTCCGGAAATAGAAGAGAGATTGATAATAGCCCCTTTACGGGGAGCTATCATTTTCCGCAATCCCCATTTGCAACATTGAAAAACCGGTGAAAGGTTCGAAGCTATTACAGAATCCCAATCCTCATCAGACATCATTGCTAAATAACTGTCCCTGATTATACCTGCGTTATTTACCAGAATATCAATATTTCCCTTTTCAGAAGATGCCGTCTCAAAAAGAGAGATCACATTTTCTTTATTTCTCATATCAGCTTTTATGGTTTTAATTGAACCGTGTAAACCCTCGACCTCCTGAATAAGAGAATAGGCGGTTTTTTCATTACTTAAATATGCGGCGTAAACCGATGCGCCGCATCTGGCAAATGCTATTGAAACCGCTCTTCCTATACCCCGTGTCCCGCCGGTAACAACAACTGTTTTGCCACTAAAATCCATAAAATTTGACCTCGTATAAAATGCCACGATTTTAACGGTTATCTTTTTAAAAGTCCAGAAGATGAATGAATCTTCTGAACATTATTAACAGAGCCAGTGCAAAGGGTTTCTATATACAAATTTACTATAAAGAGAAATTGTTATTGCCATATCAAATAAATTATGAGATTATGTTACAAGAATGTAACGAGGCTATTATGAGCCAGAACCCAATAATCTATAAACATATTCTTCAGAACATGACTGAAGGGATTATATTTGTAGACGCTAATGACAGAATAGTCTTTATAAATGGGGCTGCCGAAGAGATCAGAGGGATTGAGGCAGAGAACTTCATTGGCCGTTCCCTTCTTTCCATACACTCACCAAAAACAGCTCAAAGAATACAAACTCTTTTGAATGGCCTCCGTAATGGGAGTATTAAAGAGTCTAAAAGGATTATTCATGTAAAAGGGTTGTATTTCGAAAACTGTTATTATCCTGTAAAGTCACCGGACGGAACGTATGTCGGCGCTTTTATGATAAGTACCGATATTACCGACCGTCAACAGCTTAAATCCGAAAATCAATCATTAAAAGAGAATATTATAAGCAGCGGCTTTAACGGTTATATCGGTATAAGCCCTTCTATGACAACTCTTATTAGAACTATCGGAGCTATTGCTAATCTTGATTCTACAGTTTTGATAACAGGCGAAAGTGGTACAGGAAAGGAACTGGTCGCAAGAAATATCCACAATAACAGCTATAGAAAAGATAAAAAGATGATAGCGGTGAACTGTGCTGCCTTTCCTGAGCACCTGGTTGAATCGGAGCTTTTCGGTTATAAAAAAGGGGCTTTTACCGGAGCGATAAAAGATCATTCAGGGAAATTTCAACTGGCAGATAACAGCACTATTTTTCTTGATGAAGTAGGGGATCTCCCTCTGGCTGTTCAGGCGAAACTTCTGAGAGTTTTGCAGGAGAGATGCATCACCATGCTTGGCAGTGAAAAAGAGATAAAGGTTAATGTAAGAGTAATTGCGGCAACAAATAAAAATTTAAAAGAAATGGTTGAAAATGGAACTTTTAGAGATGACCTTTTCTACAGGCTCAATGTCATTAACATTCCTGTCCCGCCTTTAAGGGAGAGAAAGGACGACATCCTCTCTATGGCAGATTACTTTGTAAAAAAATTCAGCATGCAAATGGGAAAAAACGTAAGAGGTATTAATAAAGAAGCTCAGAATGTTCTGTCACAATATAGTTATCCCGGTAATGTACGAGAGCTGGAAAACAGTATTGAGCACGGCGTTGCCTTCTGTTCAACTGAATTCATTACCATATCTGATCTGCCGAAACAGTTTATTGTCGAAACTTCAGCTAAAAATAGTCCTGATAATCAGTCCCCCATAACACCAAAATCAAAAAAGAGTAATTCAGAGTTTATTTCATTGGCAGACGCAAAAGAGAAATCTGAGCAAACTGTTATCCTCGAAGCTTTAACCCGCACCGGTGGGCGGAAAGGGGAAGCTGCCAAACTACTCAACATTTCCCGCAAAACATTATGGGACAAACTGAAGCAGATAAAATAATCTGCGTTATCTGTTTCATTTTGGTAACATCCAAAAACCAATCGCATACTGAATTAATTCTAAACCCCTGCAAAAAGCGGCATCACCATATTGGCCTGCCTTGTGCAATTATATATCTGTGAACAGATACCATTTAATCAAGAGAGGGGGTGAATTGATGAAACATTTGTTACAGAAGAAGTATATCAAAACAGTAGCTGTAATAGTCGCCTGCCTCCTTTTACTAGGAATTTTTCTTTTACTTGGCCCTCCAAAATTACTGGAAAAATCAGAGTCACCCGGGTTTTGCGCCAGATGCCATGTTATGGAGAGCGAATATACCAACTTCATGCATTCCGGAGCCCACAGGAGATTACAATGTGTCGACTGTCATTTACCACATGAAAACCCGGCTTCACACTATACATGGAAATCAATTGACGGAATGAAAGATGTAATACATTTTTATTCCGGAATAGTTCCGGAACGGATCGAACTATCAGATCACGGGAAAAGAGTAGTTCAACAAAATTGCATAAGATGCCATAGCGAACTGGTTTCACAAATAGATCAGTCAAGAAACTGTTGGGAATGCCACCGCAGTATCACACATATAGGTACCGGAGCAGCACCTGGTATGTAGTCTACATTTTAAGGTTTAAGGAGAAAAAAGATATGAAACTCAAGCAATTTTTTATAATTATCGCAGCAGCAAGCTTCATTTCCGCTCTTGCCGGATGTTCACCTCCGAAACCGGAGCCGGTAAAAGGGGTAACTATCCCTGACGGGACTGTAGACCCAAAAGTATGGGGTAAAGCGTATCCGGAAGAATACGAAGGCTGGAAATCAACTGAACTCCCCACACCTGAAGGGAAAAGCAAGTATAAGCGTGGAAATGACGGTGGGAGAATATATGACAAATTATCTGAGTATCCTTTTATGGCTCTGCTCTTTAACGGATGGGGCATGGGCGTAGAGTATAACGAACCTCGCGGACATATGCATATGTTTCCGGATCAGCATACTGTTGACCCAAGCAGGTTAAAAGCCGGCGGTTCATGCCTTACATGCAAAACGCCTTATGCCCAGCAGCTTGCCGAAAAATATGGCGCAAGCTATTTTTCAATGCCTTATAAAGACGCGGTTAACCTAATACCACCAGAGCATAGAGATCTTGGGGTTACATGTATAGATTGTCATAATAACAGAGATATGTCTTTACGGCTCTCCAGAGGCTTTACTCTTGGGAAAGCGCTGCAAAAAATAGGCGTTAACGAAGCCGACCTTACAAATCAGGATAAAAGAACATTAGTATGCGCCCAATGCCATGTTACATACACCATCCCAAAAAGTGCGGATATGAAATCTCAGGATGTATTCTTCCCTTGGGATGGCAGCAAATGGGGAAATATTTCTATTGAAAATATTATAAAAAAATTACGCAGTGATAAATCATACGGAGAGTGGACACAAGCCGTTACAGGATTCAAAATGGCATTTATCCGCCACCCTGAATTTGAGATGTTCTCTAACGGAAGTGTACACTGGATGGCAGGGGCCTCCTGTGCAGATTGCCATATGCCGTATATCAGAGTCGGAAGTAAAAAGGTCTCTGACCATAGAGTTATGAGCCCATTAAAGAATGGTTTGAAAGCCTGCCAACAGTGTCATCCTCAAAGTGAAGAGTGGTTAAGAAATCAAGTTATTGCTATTCAGGACAGGGCTGTTTCTCAATATATCCGTTCAGGATATGCTCTGGCCACTGTAGCTAAACTTTTTGAAATGACTCATAAGGCACAGGCCAGCGGTAAAACAATAGACCAGAATCTTTATAATCAGGCAAAAGATTATTACGAAGAAGGTTTCTATAGAAATCTGTTCTTTGGAGCTGAAAACTCTTTAGGATTCCACAATCCTACAGAAGCTATGAGGATTCTTGGTGATGCCTCAATGTACGCCGGAAAAGCAGAAGCTCTTCTCCGTCAGGCATTGACAAAAGCAGGAGTTGACGTTCCAGCTAAAATAGATCTTGAACTCCCTAAGTATCTCAATAACAGAGGAGAAAAGAAACTCATGTTCAAACCTGAGCAGGAGATTAAAGATCCATTTGCAGGAAAATAACAAAATGTATTGGTCCCGTAAGTGAAGTTGAAGAGGCGGGGGCAAAAGGGGGGATGAATGATCTTCATCCCCCTTTTTTATTTTTAGCTGGTCGATCAATTTGTTTTTATGACTTCGACTTTGAATCATATGCTGTGGCTATGGGGGCGATCATTGATCGCCCGATAACACGGGCGGCAGATTGCCGTCCCCACATTCTCAGAACGTTTAACGTGGCGCTACCACGCCTCATGCTCTACTCCCCGGCTGCCTTACCTATGAGCCAAAATTATTTGTCATTATGTAGGTACGACTGTCCTCGGTCGCCCGAAATAAAACGCATAGAGGTAACATAGAATATATTGCCTAATTTTATAATTTAGGCAATATATTGAATATTAAAAAATATGGACTCTGATATTTGTGAGCTGAGGTATTACGGTAGCTAATTGAAATAGACGCATAGAAGAATTGAATAAAATAGTATTGCCTAATAGTATAAATAGTAATACCATTAGGCAATCAAGAAAAACTCTGTAGAGATAAAATATACCTTATCCCCACACTCAATAATAAAAAAACGGATGAAGAGGAAACGATCTGGGAAACCCCTTCATCCGTGCCTGCCGAAAGACAGGCCATCTCTCCACAAGGAAAAGAGAGATGAATCATGTAGGGGCGCACTGTGCGCTCCCCTAATGACCTTCGTGGAATGTGGGTTTAACTCCACACTCCACTCTTCACACTTCACACTGCCTTACCAAACGCATCTAAACCCGGCATTGACTTTCCAAGGTACTTCTATTCTCGACCCTTTGATGTATTCGTAGTCAGCGTAGAATTGTTTGTCTCCTGTTACCTGCCAGGTTATTCCTCCTCCTACTTGATAACGATCACCTGCTGAATTCGCTTTGAAGTTTCCTCCGTCTATGTTTATGTCTCCTCCGTTTGTCCAGGTTTGCCCATACATTCCTTTGATGTATGGTTGGATCGTTCCTGCTCTTTCGGTTGTTATGGTTTTCCCTGCTACTATTCCTGCTCTTATGTCGTAGCTGTCACTGGCTCTTTGTTCTACATTTACTACATTTCCGCTTGTTGTGTAACTAGCTTTGGTGAAATGGACATAGGTGCCTTGTACTTGCGGTTCTATATACCAACCTTTTTCACTTTTTATTTTCTTTCCAAGCTCCAAACTTCCCAGTATGCCCCAATTGTTGTATTTTGCTGTGCTGTGGTAACTATCATTTGAGTTTATTTCTGTGTCGAGGTAACCACCTTTTCCTACTGCGTCTAGGTAATATCCTTTGTTGTTTTCCCATGTCCCATATATCCCTCCATATATGGTATCTATGTTGTCATGCCCTTGGTTGCTTCCTATTTGCCTTTTGTCATAGTTCATTCCTGCAAAGAGTCCTGTGGAGAGTCGGCTGTTTTGGAATTGCCAGGTTCTGTCTGTTCCTGCGTCAAATCCATAGACTGTGCTTTTGTAGTTTACTTGGCTGTCGTTTGTGTTTACTCTCGCCTGCCAGCCATACCCCCTTACCCAGCTCTGCATTCCATGGGTTGCTTGTTTGTAGTCGGTTGCTCTTAGTTCTCCCATTCTTTGTAATAGGGTGTCATTTATTATCCAGCCGCTTGCCTGGTCACTTGCTCCCAATATACTGGTTAGCAGATTCCCATAGCTTGGGGCCAGATACCAGTTTGCAGCGTCTGATGGGAGTAAGTTCATCTGCTTACCGCTTAATAGGTTATAGTTATATAGTCCCATTTCTAATGGTCCGTTTGTTAATGTGTAGTTTCCTGTGCTTGCTGTTGGATTACTTACGTTTATTAGTTCGAGGGGTAAGGCTTTGCCTTTTATGTTCCCTCCTGTGTTATTTATTGTTATTGCATAGCTTCCACTGGTTGTTTGGGTGGTTATAAGATCCCCTGTGTTGGCTGCTATGTTGGTGTTCATCGACATTGTGCTGCCATTACTGCCGTTGAAGGCCGTTGTTTGTATTGTTGTATAATCCGCCGGATTGCTGGAGTTTGTTGGTGGTTGTCCGAAGTTTATATGCCCTGCGTTACTTGCCAGGGTTCCTACTATGGAGTTCTGAGTTACGTTCCAAGTCCCTCCGTTGTTCAGGTTAAGGGTTGTTCCCGGTGCTCCTGCCACCTGGCCACCTAATAAGGCGTTTGCCCCATCCATTGTTAATGTCCCTCCACTTATTATTGTCCCGCCTGTGTAGGTGTTGGCGTTTGTCAGTACGAGGGTACCCAAATCTGTTTTGTTGATCCCACCATCACCAGTTAGTTGTGCGGATATGGTGGCTACGTATTCTGCTCCGTCTGTTGCTCCGTCTCCTACTTGTATTACGTTACTTCCTGATGCCAGTTCCAGAGGACCTCCGTTGATTAGATAGCCATTTGTGCCAAAGCTCATTCCGGCGGAGATTACTTGACCGTCGCTGTTGTCTACTGTGACAGTCCCTGCTTGTCCCTGAAATACTGCAAAGGATGGGTTAGGATACGCTCCGTTGAGGCTGCCATCGCTGTTTGTCCAGTTATTGTTACTTTGGTTTGCATTCCATATGCCGTTACCCCCCTGGATTGTACCGTCATTTGGCACCCCGATACCTCCGGTACCTGATGAAGCCGGATCTCCGTCCCAGTAACCAAAGCCCATACCGGCTGTATAGATGAGGTTTACTTGGTTATTTACTGAGGTTTGCACTATGTAGTCTGTTGTGTTACCTGCCGGCATTGTTCCAAGGTTTAGTCCGCCACTATTGGTTAATGTACCGCCATAGTTGATTACTCTGTATATTCCTGGTGTGAATGAGCCTCCTTCTGTTTGGGCTACATTCAGAGTGCCACCGTCTAGTGTGAGGTTACCACCTACGACTGTTAAGTCGTTTGATGGTCCGCCTACTATGTTGGCTGCTCCGAATTGATAGTTCAGGGTTGAACCGCTGTTTACTGTGAGGTTTCCTCCGATGGTTAAGGTTCCTGGCGCACTTCCTGCTGCAGCTCCCGGTGACAGGATGCTCCCGTTATTAAGTGCTACGTCTCCTCCTATGGTCCCTATCCCTCCTAATGTGGCACCCGATTCTACTGTTGTTGGCCCGGTTGCTGCTGCTTGGTTACCGTTTACATACAGTGATCCTTCGTTTATGTTTGTTGGCCCTGTGTAGCTGTTGGCTCCGGTTAATGTTAATGTGCCTGCTCCTATTTTATCCAGAGCTACAGGGCCTGTTATTGTTCCCTCAAATGTTGTGCTGTCTGCTGCTGTTGCATTGTTTTCTGTCAGGGTGGTTGGTGTTGTTCCTGTGTTTGTTACTATCCCTGTTCCTGTTAGGTTGTTTATTTGTTGGTCATAGTTGTTGAGGTCAAGGGTGCCTAGTGCATTTATTGTTACTTGACTGCTGTCTATTATTGTGTCGGCTATTCCTGTTTGTAAGGTGCCGGTGTTTATTGTTGTTGCTCCTGTGTAGGTGTTAGCTGCTGATAGTATTAATGTGCCTGTTCCGTTTTTGGTCAGGCTTGTTCCGTCCCAACCTGTTGCAGAGGCCGCTTGATCTGTTAGGGGTACGCCTACTTCAAAGCTGGTTACTCCACCATTGTATGGGTTTACTGTGAAGATGCCGTTTCCTGTTGTTGTGCCGCTAAACCAGGCCAGTTGATATCCTATGTCGTAGTCGTTGTTGTTATTGGTCAGACCTGATCCCAAGACCAGGTAATCCGGAAGCGCTTGCGCTCCGTTTGTTGTTATTGGGCTTACGCTGTCAAAGTTTCCGGTTATTCCGTCTGTAGCGGAACCTGTTGTGTGGATTAGGTTATAGGCTGCATATAGTCCGTTTGTTGTGTTTGCTGCTGTTATTGATGTCGGAAGTGTACTGTCATCTAAGTTTGATACTGTCAAGTTTCCTGCCAATGATGCATTCACTGCTGTTATGTCAGGCGTAAAGCCGGGATTAGTATCGGGCAGCATGCCGGTCCCAAGAACTACATTTAGATTGCTTCCGCTTGCCTGTGTGAATTCTCCTCCTACGTTTAGGGTTGTTGAAGCTGTTGTTAGGGCTGTTGTTGCTCCTGTTTCTGTTGTGTAGTTTCCTATGGTGCTAAATACTCCGGCTTGGGCTAGTGCTAGTGTTCCCCCCTTTACGTCTACGCTTCCGACGTCTGACCCAAGAGCGGTTAATGTGGTAAATCCGGCATCGTGTAATACCGATCCGGGACCGGTGAGCTGCGGGGTGAAGAAGTAGGTGCCGGTGTTGTCTGTATGGTTAAATACCAGTTGGCCGATTGTGTCGATAGCTACAGTAGGTGTATTAAGGGTACCAGGAGCTACAGGAACGCTTCCATCTGCCGCTCCTATATTTACCACACCACTCACACCGCCGGCCTGACCCACATAGGTAGTGCCGCTAGCATTTACTGTACCGCTGTCGGAAATCGTGAGAGCACCAGGGCCCTGCCAACCCACCACCAAGTAGCCGTTATTGATCCATTGTGACGACGGACCGCTTACTGTCACTGTACCATCACCGCCGGTTACATAACCAATTATCCCATTACTATTTGCCACAGAGCCGCCATTGGAAATAGCCAGCGTGCCGGTGCCCTGATAGCCAACGATCAACTGGTCGGAATTCGTCCATGTTGAGTTTGTCCCGTCGACCATAACTGTACCATTAGCACCAGCCCAATAGCCAAGTATCCCATCGTTTGTAAAGGAGCCGCCACCCGATGTCACAGAGCCGCCATTGGAAATGGTCAATGTACCGTCACCCTGATGACCGATAATCAACTGACCTGAATTCGTCCATGTCGAGCCTGCTCCATCAACCGTAACTGTGCCAGTACCTCCTACGAACCGACCGATACTGCCGGCGGGAGTGGCCGCGTAGTTCTGGATACTGGAAACGTAGCCGCCATTCAAAATATTCAGCGTACCGTCGCCCTGTCTACCGACAACCAAAGAATCGGAATTCGTCCAAGTTGAGCCTGTTCCGTCGACCGTCACCGTGCCAGTATCATTATTCATCCCTATAGTGCCGACAACATTGGAAACAACGCCGCCGTGCGTAACGTTCAGCGTACCAGTACCCCCATCACCAACCACGAGAGCCCCACTGGATCCGCTAGGACCGCCGACAATCGTCAATCGTGAGTTGTTCCCATCAACGTTGACCGTACCCGTACCTGTAGGCGAATAGCTCGCCCCGCCGATATTGACTTCGCTATCAAAATTGACGGCACCGCCATTGGTGATGTTCAGCAAACCGCTGCCGGAACCATTAAACCCAACATTAAGTGTACCGGTACTGTTCCACTCTGAACCCCACCCATCGACTGTAACCGTGCCCTGAGAACCGGAGTTTCTGCCAATATAAGCGACATTATTGCCGGGATTAGGGTCATTTAAGGAAACGACTCCGCCATTCGAAATGGTCAACGTGCCGGTACCATTGCTCCCTATAGTCAGGGAACCAGTCGACTTTAATATTGAACCAGAGCCGTCTACAGTAACTGTGCCGGTGGAACCAGATTGATCACCGATAATGGCACCGAGGCCATAGGCACCAGTAGAAACGACACCGCCGCCGGAGATGGCCAGCGTGCCAGTGCCAGACTCACCGATAAAGATGTAACTCGAATCCGTCCATGTGGAGCCGGCTCCGTTTACTGTAACTGTACCGGTGGAACCGGAAGTATAACCTACATAAGACAAGCTACTGGAAACTGCTCCACCATTGGTGATATCCAGCTCGCCGGTGTTGGGATTACCAACATAAAGTGAGCCTCCAGCTAAGTTTAATGATGTACCATTTACACTGTATGGAGTGTTGGCATTGCTGGTGTCAATAGTAAGATCTGCATAAGCAGCTGAAGAAAAGCTAAGCCCCAGAGTTGCCGCCAGGATTGCCGCAACCGCCAGTTTTCCTCTGCGACCTTTTCCGTGAGCTTTTGTTATTTCCGCTACGGCCATCCAGGCACCTAAAGTTTCATTCCAAATTGTTTTAAATATCTTGTTCATTATTTACTCCTTGTTTTTTCATTTTGTAGATCATTAGCAAATGATCAGCGTTGACATATTTTCGTAATATTAAAAACGGCTATGATATTGGAGACTATCAGGGTCTTATTATATTGTCAAACTTTTTCTTATATATTTTTCACAATATTGAAAAATAGTTAACGTTAGTGTCATTAAAATAGACTAAGTGGAGAACTCAGCAATCCATGCCCCATATCTAAAAACAGTATGTTAGCCTTATACAAAAACCAAAAAAGCTGAAAAAGGAAAATCCCTTTTCAGCTTTTTTGTTGCTAAAATGCCTTCTGTCACTTTTACACTACATATACTCCCCCATTTTGTGTTGTATATTGTTTCAAGCCCAAGCTCACTTTGTTTTGCCTAACTACAGGTGACCAAGATATGTGGAGTATTATTAAAAATTTTAAGCGATCTAATACTTTTTATTATATTTTTTTATTAAATTTTTTCGTAAAAACAAAAATACTAATTCAGAAATGATTAAACATAGGTGAGTAGATGAGGAATAGCCGTCTTTACAAACAGGAGGAATTTGTTTTCAATAACATGGCAATCATTGCCTAATTCTATGAATTATAGGAGTATTATGTAATGCTAATATTATTACGATATATGGTTTTTATTATATGTAAGCCCAGGTATTAAGGCAGGTAATAGAAATTATGTCGTAGAAAAAATGATTAAGACATTATTGCCTAATTCTCTATAACAGTTATGATTAGGTAATATTATTCTTTTTGAGTTTGGAGTGTGAAGAGTGGCAATCCATAAAATGGTTCTGTAGGAGCGGCAATCTGCTGCCCATTGTTTTATTGATTGCAATCGCGGGTGGCGCGGCAGATTGCCGCCCATACGGTCAAACGATATGCAACGAGGCTAACGCCACATATAGTCAAAAGCCTGCGTCATATAAAACCGAAGTCACATTAATTACTTCTTCCTCCACCCTTCCTTGTTCACCTGAGGAGTACGCGCAATAGCCAAAGCATCAGGCGGAACATTTTCGGTAACGGTAGTACCTGCCGCAATTAAAGCGTTTTCACCAATCTCAACCGGAGCTACAAACTGAACATCGCTCCCTACAAATACTCTGTCCTGAATAACGGTTTTATGCTTATTAATCCCGTCATAATTACAGGTAATTGTCCCGCAGCCAATGTTAACATCTTTACCTATCTCAGCATCTCCCAAATATGTAAGGTGTGAAGCTTTAGAACCATCGCCCATTACTGTTTTTTTTGTTTCGACAAAGTTACCTATCTTAACATTTGAACCAAGAACAGTTCCTGGGCGCAGATGCGCCATAGGCCCCAAAGATGTATTATTGCCGACTTTTGATTCAGAAATTATTGTTCCTGCCTTCACTGTAACATTATCGCCGATAGAAGAGCGGCAAATCGTAACTCCCGCTTCTATTATACAATTCTCCCCTATTGTTGAATCGCCTGAAATACAGGTATTGGGGTAGATTATTGTGTCTTTACCTATAATAATCCCATCTTCGATATATGTTGTTAGCGGATCTATCATAGTAACGCCTTCAAGCATATACTTTGTATTAATCCGATTACACAGAACCGCACCGGCTTTTGCCAGTTGAACGCGGTCATTTATACCCATAACCTCATCAGGATCTTTTGCAGGAAAGGCTGCACACTTTAGATTTTTTTCGACTGCCTTAGATACTATGTCTGTAAGGTAATACTCTCCCTGGGCATTATTGTTATCAAGCTTTTTTACAGCTTCAATAAGAAAATCAGCCGCTACGCAATATATACCGGAATTAACCTCTTTGATTTTCCGCTCTTCGTCTGTAGCATCTCTCTCTTCTACAATTTTTACTATCTCCGCATTATCCCCTTTCACTACACGGCCATAACCAAAAGGGGCTTCCTGATATGAGGTAAGAACAGTCAGTGTCGCGCCTGAGTTATTATGAGAAGATAACATATCTCTTAAAGTCTCCGGGCGGATGAGAGGAACATCACCGCAAAGGATCAGCACATTACCTTGAAATCCGCTAAGCTGTGGGAGAGCAGATAAAACAGCATCTCCTGTCCCTAAAAGCTCTTTCTGCTCTGCGAATAAAAGTACCTCATCCCCTGAGAAAAACTCTTTTACCTTTTCAGACTGATGCCCTGAAACCACTATGATAGGGGCTGCACCGACATTTTTCGCAGCATTAACAGGCCAGAAAATAAGGGGCTTCTCTCCAAGCTTATGCATGACCTTAACAAGATTGGATTTCATTCTTGTCCCTTTACCTGCTGCAAGAATAATAGCTGCTACCTTCATAACCGGCTCCTCTGTTTTGAATATGAACTTAGTTACTATATGTTACATTAATAGATATGAAAAGTAATAGCGTCAAGAGGTTTTATATGACTTCGGATTTTGGTGATATGCTGCTTATTCAGTGTGGAGAGTGAAGTTTAATTCCACACTCCACTCTTCACACTCCACACTCCACACTATTCTAAAAGCCTGCGTCACAACAAAATGTTGGTAGAGCTGCAATATAATGCTACTATTTTAATCATGAATATCTGGAAATCCTTCATAAATACATCAGTATGTATAATCTATTCCATGCTGCCCCAAAAAGAAGCTAAAGAGTGTAATATACATAGTTCAGCCAACTCTTTTAAATCAGTAAAGAAACTTATGTTAAGCATTGTTTTTTTTAGGTATTCAAAGGGAGAAGTAACAGTTTTTCTCCCTTTAGTTAAAAGCATAGCAGCCCCATTTATTCTTTTCAGGCTTAAACGGTCAGGGCTTTCAGAAAGTAAAGTTACTGTTGATAAGGAAGGAACATATATCACTGCAAGACATTAAAAAGAGCTGGAATCTGTTCCGGTTTTCAGTTAACTGAAATTTGATTCAAAATTTTTAGATACTAACCCTTTTTCAGTTTCTGCCAATTTATCATACTCTATTTTAAGAGTTTCATAATGTTCTGTTGTTTCTAAAATTGCTTGTTCAAAAACACTCTTTACTAATGGATCTATACTCAGTTCTTCAACATATTCAGTATAGAGATCTAAGCATTTTTTCTCGTCTTGTATGGATAATTCCATAGCAGTTTTTTCATGTGTTCCTTTTGCAACCATATGCAACAGCTCTCTATATGTAGAGTCGTCAAAATCCGGCGGAGCTGCCAGAATATCCTGGAATGTCACAAAAGTATCCCCCTTATAATATCGTAAGAAAGATTCCATATGCCTAAACTCTTCCTCTGCTATACGATTAAACAGTTCTTTTACTTTTGGAGTTGTAGCCATATCCGCTGCCGCAAGATAAAAATCTGCCCTATCTTTCTCAAGTTTTACCGCAGTTCTTAGAGCTTCCTGAAGTGTATAATATTTCATAATATCACCTCCATGCTAATCCATTAATATATGTTTAGTACTATATAACTAATTTAAATAAAAGTAAACAAAAATCTTTATAATTGTGTCGCTTTAAAGATATTATGCTGTGTAATAGTGTTTTTCACCTAGATGCTACGCTGAATTAATTTGAAGTGGAATAATGGTGCTTAAATATGTAGATAAGGAGACTGATTAAAGACATCTTGAGAAGTGAGTTGTGAAGCACATTTGTGGAGTTTATGCTGAGTGTAGTGAATCCCTGCTAGCTCAGGATACACCTGACTTCACAGGTTTTTCATAAAGCTAATGACACAGAGACGTCATTGCGGGCTTGACCCGCAATCTTCAAATAGCAGGTGCGGATCGAGTCCGCAACAACGGCAGCCGAGGAGCAGGGCGTGAAGCGTAGCAGCGCTACGTTGAACGTCCTGAGACGAGGCTAACGTAGCATATGCCCAAAAGCTTGCGTCACAATAAATCGTTAATAACAACTCCGGCCATCGTTAAACCAAAAATAGGTGGGACAACAGACATACTCCCTAATGTTACACGTCGCGACCATTCACCCCTTCCATCAGGCAGTTCTGTCACCGAACCCGGTGGGGTTCCATTAGTAAAACCGGGAAATTCTTCAAGAGAATAGACAACTTTGACGCCGCTCTCTATCCCCTCTTTTCTGAGAAGTTTTCGCATGGAACGAGCCATTCTGCATTTACTTGTCTCAGAAATATCTGAAACGCGGATAAGGGTGGGGTCCAGCTTCATAGCCGCTCCCATGCTAGATATGACTGGTAATCCTTTATTGATACAGCTTTTTATAAGGTAAACTTTATTTGTAAAATGGTCGATGGCGTCCAAAACATAATCAAATTTGCCGGCCAAAAGGAAATCTGAGGTATCAGGCGAGTAGAACTCTCTTATAGGGATAATTTCTGCTTCAGGATTTATTAAAGCCATTCGCTCTGCCATAAGCTCTGTTTTTGATTTGCCTATGGTTGCTTCCAAAGCGTGAAGCTGTCTGTTTATATTCGATTCCGATACATCATCAAAGTCAACTATGGTTAGTTTACCTACTCCACCCCTGCAAAGAGCCTCAGCAGCATAACTCCCCACTCCGCCAAGACCGAAAACTATAACAGAGGATTTTTGCAATTTTTCCAATCCTATTTTCCCGATAAGAATCTCGGAACGGGAAAACCTGTTTAAATCCATTATCTCCTCTTATGAGATCATCATCTAAATTTTTAAGCCAAAAATCGACACAGCATTTTGAGTAGTAATATCCGCCACCTGTTGCACAGAAATATTCTTTATCTCTGCAACAACTTCAACAATTTCCCTCAAATGTGCCGGTTCATTCGGAATTCCACGAAAAGATTCAGGGGAAAGATTAGGAGAATCTGTCTCCAGGACAATATCATCAATAGATATATTTTGTAAAACCCTGACAGGCTTCAAAGCCCCTTTCCATGTTACCGTACCTGCAATACCAATCTTAAATCCAAGTTTAATCATTTCTGTTGCAATTTCAGGGCTTCCTGAAAAAGCGTGTATTACCCCCCTCAATTTGAGGCTATGCACTCTATATAGTATTGAAAGCAAGTCTTTGAAGGCTTTCCGACAATGAATGATAATTGGAAGATCACGTTCTATGGCAAGATCAAGCTGTGATTTGAAAACTTCTATTTGAACCTCTCTTGACGGAGATTTAACCATATAATCAAGGCCAATCTCTCCAACCGCAACAGAATACTTTAAAAGGTCTTTAAGTTCAGACTCTACGCTTGTATTGTACTGATCAGCATATAATGGATGTAGGCCAAAGGCCGGAAAGATATTATTATAATCCTTGGAAAGCTTAAGTATTTCAGACCATTCCGCAGGCTTAACTCCCGGGACAAGAAAATAGTTAACGCCATTTTCTTTTCCTCTTTGGAGAATTTCAGGCAAATGCTCGGCAAGCGATTTAAAATTAAGATGGCAATGGGTATCAATAAGCATAGTTAAATAATACCATAAATATTGTCATATATAAGCAATCAAATAATCTTTTTTTATTGCTCTTTGCGATATGTAATGTCATTATCTTGCCCGGCGAAGGGCTCTCTTCGCCATTATTTTGTTAATACCAGGAAAAATATAAATCATAGTAAAAGATTATTCGTAAGGAGTTACCCGTCATTGCAGAGATTTAACCAGAAAGAGATTGATAAAAGAAGAACTTTCGCTATTATCAGCCACCCAGATGCAGGGAAAACAACCATAACGGAAAAACTCCTTCTGTTCGGTGGCGCAATCCAACAGGCTGGAGAGGTAAGAGCAAGAAAAGCAGCAAGACATGCCACATCTGACTGGATGGAGATGGAGAAACAACGAGGCATATCTGTTACGTCATCTGTAATGAAATTCACATATCATGATTATGAAGTGAATCTTCTTGATACACCCGGCCATAATGACTTTTCTGAGGATACTTACAGGGTTCTTACTGCTGTAGACTCTGCCCTCATGGTCATTGATTCGGTTAAAGGTGTAGAGGCCCAAACTAAGAAACTTCTTGAGGTTTGCCGGCTTCGCCATACACCAATTATGACATTTATAAATAAATTAGACCGCGAGGGAAGAGAGTCTCTGGAGCTGCTGGAT
>Ga0123357_10003919_pt1 | contig 17281 bp, 16 predicted proteins | sample TergutEmb28metaG_FD_89873 | JGI IMG/M metagenome (GOLD analysis project Ga0123357, IMG submission 89873) | Embiratermes neotenicus P4 segment gut microbial communities from Petit-Saut dam, French Guiana - Emb289 P4 | ecosystem: Host-associated > Arthropoda: Insects > Digestive system > Gut ... | reverse complement strand
CTCCCCCCGTTCGCCCTTTTTTTCAGTTTCTCTTTGGCCTTTTTTTTTTTTTTTTTCCTTTTTTTTGAATTTTTTGCTTCTATCAGCTTTCTTTTTTTTTTTTTTTTTCATTATCACAGATCATGACATTCGGTTTATTGTTATGGTTGTTTTTTTCTGTTTTCACTTGTTGATTTAATAATAATAATAATAATAATAATTGTTGTTGTTGTTGTTGTTGTTATTGCTGCTGCTGCTGTTGTGTGCTTTTGGCCATTTTCCTGCCTGTGTGTTTCAGGGCGAAGCCGGCCACTACGTCGCAATGAGCCCAACGAAAGTATTTCAACACGATCAATGTGATGATCATGCTAGCCTTGGATTCATTTCCCGTTGCCGGACACAACCTTCGTCATTCATGTTCATATAACCTATGCAGAGGGTAAGATGCCGTAAAATAAATATGGAAATTCTTCATTAGGCCAATAGCGTTACGCCCGACATTGAGTATCCTTCCTTCAGCATTTCAGTTCCTTAACCTCAAAAATAACAACATGGCTACCCAGCGTCATTCAGTTTTTTTCTTCCCAGAATAGGAAAACGAGCAAATGCGAGAAAATAAAATCCGCTGAAAACTTGCGGATACACCTAAATGAGACCGAAAATATTTGAGGCCTGTAAAAAAGGTAAAGTGTTCCCGTTACAGGTCCGGTGAGGCCCAGAGGGTGGGTAGAGGTATAGCTCTACTCTTCCATGACCGCGGCACTAGAAGGGGGTGAGTGGTCAGCAACACGCCCCAGCCGCACTTTACCCCCGGGAAAGACCCGGTATCCATTGTACAGGAGGCTGGGTGGGCCCAGGGTCGGCCTGGATGGGCTGAAATTCTCGTCCCCACCGGGATTCGATCCCGGACCGTCCAGCCCGTAGTCAGTCGCTATGCCGACTGAGCTACCCGGCCCATATGTGAGGCCTGTAGTTCCCCTAAATAACATACAAACATTCAGTTCCTACTTCACAGAAAACACAAGGTATTTTAGTTACGAATGTTAATAAAAAATAGTGATCATTGGTTTATCCTGCGAATCATACGAAACACACAAATACATTGTGTAATCACGATGTAAAGCTTTTTAATGTTAAAGTAGATGGTATATAGAGTTACCATTGTGTTTTAAGGGTTAAATGGTTAAACCCCCAAAGAAACTGTTGCAACATTCGTGAATAATGATTTTTATCTCAAATCTGTCGATATCTACTAGAGACAGCTTTATTTAAATCAAAAGGTTAAAGTGCGTGTTCAGTGCTTACAGGAGGGACCATGTTATTTGATGGAATTACACGGTCGTAAATGAATAAATGAGTATGGAGCGTTGATGGAATAAGTTGGTTCGAATCTCGGCAGGGAAATAGAGGATGTGCCTTTCAGTACATGGCTGTCTTCCTAAATAGCACAATATACAAGAGAGAAGCGTCTGCACAGACTGACATGTCTGAAATTTAAGATATTTTTGGATATAACGCCGTGGTGTTTGGTAGATACGTGTAACCGGTTCAGAGCAGTTTCTGTCCCTATTTAGGCCAGGAGAGAAATAGTAAGGACACAATATACTACCGGGGACGACGACGACGACGGGATCACGGTTATGAGCGAACTGATACCAGTCCTGAAACAGCTTCACCGCTATAAGAAATTGGCTTAGTTCCTGCAAATCTGTAGTAGGCCTATGCTTCCCGTTGCTGAATCACTGCTATTCACTGTATCACTGTGACCTGTGCAAAGAATGCCTATGCTGAGTGTTGCGCAATACTACCGGCAAACAACGACCTTGTGTGACGTTGTTATTGATTCAGAACGCGGAAGTCGTGGCACGGCGCCAACGTCGGGACGCTACCAACAGGTGTCAAGGTCGCAACTGAAGAAAACCAAGGAGAGAACTGCAGTGGAATTCAAGACAAAATTTTGTTTAATTCCGTACACTAGAAGGTTCGGGTAAGTTTACAAGTTTGTCCAGTACCTGGCCATAAAAGTGTATGAACGTCCGGGATGTACACGCTGTGCATTCTGAACGTGAGTCCAAGACAAGGGTAGGCTAAGCTTAACGCTCCAGGTGTTCAAACTCCGATTTCACTACATGGAAGATAAAGCAAGCGCCTTCCACCTGTCCTTTAGAACTCAAACCGGAGTCTAAGAATATGTAGGATTTTAAGCTTTCATAATGCTTACAATCACCCGAACTTTCATGGGATATCAGTCCCGTTTTCGTTCGGTCGAAATCTTATGTGACGGGAAACTGCTTTGCGTCCATTTCAGGGTGGATGTAGTAACGAACTAACATACATCCAGCTGTAACGAGGCTAAAGCCTTTAGTATAGTCTACAGGGCCTTCTCTTTCTTCTCATCCCTACTGTAATTACTTCTTCCAGGCACAAGTGGTGACTGTACCCTCAAATCTCACTCCGCGAGACAGCCCAACACCTCTGGTTAAAATTCATCTCCAGGCAACTGAATCCGGTGCACATGGACGTAATTAGTTTCAGAAGATACACTTTGATTCAGAAAAACACTGTCATTCGGGAACTGCGTACATGTTCTTTGTTACTGTCAAAGATGGTTACCACACAACCCATAGGATCCGAAAGTAAGTACTTGAGTTTAATCCTTCGCGACGTGAACTTCATCTAAATAATATACAAAGTTTTTGTCACTATTCACAATAAAATTACCGTTTCAACACAATAAAGACCAGCCAGTTCGGGATATTTATGGAGATATTAGCTCTGATATTGGAGAATCTTACTAATTATATAAATATGACCTGTCGGAAAATGCAGGGTCTTTATCATGATAAAGCATGCGGCACAAACAGCTAATCTTGTGCCGCTTAGGGAAGTCGGGATGATTCCGCAAATAATATAAAAGGTACTGCAGAATATATTAAGAATTCAGGGAGAAGAAGTGACAGGAGAATGGAAACAATTACATAATAGGCGACCTCACAGTGATCACCCTTTACCCAGCATTGTCGGGGTGAAATAGGTGTTACAAGTAACACGAACGGAAGAGATGAGACATTCATGCAGAATTTTATTCGGAAAACGTAAAGGAAAGAAACCACTTGGTAAATCTAGTTGCAGAAGGGACGACAATATTGAATTAAGAGAAACGCAGTGAAGCTTGGTGGATTGTTATCAACGTTTAGGAGGAAGGTGTTTCCTACATCTTCATGTTTTGAACTAAACTCCAAAAGTGAGTAATCATAGCTACAGCCGTGAGAAGCTCAAATCCCACAACACAAAACCGGAGCGTAAGAAGTGTGTGACCCGGATATATCTGGCACAGGATATGACCAGTGGTGCGCTCTTTTGGACAAAATAATATACATTAATTTTCCACAGAGTGCCGGGTAATATCTTGAAAATTTCAAGTACACCCAGCTATCAAGGAGAACTACGATCCTTTTTTTTTTTAAGTGGATAATTGCTTAGAAACAATGTAGCAGCGTCAAAATACAAACAACTAGAAGGGTCCAATCGAATGATTTAACAGAGTCACTCGCGTGTCCAGCAAGTTTCAAGATGTTGTCCTCACAACTAAGAAACACAACAAAAGTCGCGGTCCAGTAAGCGACAATTCTGGTTTGAGTCTGGAAGTTGGGTGGTTCAACTTTGTCAGCTAGATGGGCGATATTGACAGGGAAATCTTGTGGTTTCTCTCAGTCCCATCAGGTAAAGGTTATAATAACAACACAAATCAGGCCACGGCCGCTTCCTTTTACTTCGTTACCACTTCATTAGTCTTGCAGTGTTCCTGAAGCCCTTGTTGCGCCGTACCGACATACATGTTTCCTGACCTACCTCTACTTGACGCGCAGTTACCCGTCCGGGACAAGAAATAAGAACCAAAAACAAAACGAAGCAACGCGGTGCAATAAAAAGAAATGAAAGCCCTTCCGGTCAGGTTGGTTTTGCTTTTACGGAACTGTAAAAAGGTAGAGCCCTGAACTGCGCAACGATGGAGTGCAAAAAAAAAGGGGGGGGGAGGGGCTCTTCGTTCCACACATTACACTACAGGCTTTCCTGTTTCCCCTGCCTTTTAGACACATATCCAACAAAACCTAAACTTATTATATCCTGGGATATGAAGGGGTGCAGTTTGGTAGATAGGTCCCGAAGTTTCGGAGGAACATAGTATCTCACACGTCAGGGTAAAGGCACGTTTTTCTATCCTGAAGATGAAGACAGCATCATCCTGCTGCTGCTGCGGGCAGCAGGTTCCTCCGAAATGCTTGTAACTATGTCCCAAAGTGCAAAGCGTCACGTTCGGGATTACCGTAGGCCCACCGTATGTCACTGCACGAAAATATCAAATCTCTGGGGTCAGCGTTAACTCGCGTAGCTGGTAGAACATCTTTAAAGTACGTTGTAAGTCTGCTTATTGCCGACGACGCATTACATCAAAAGTTGTTCTGAAGGCCTTCAGGAATTTTCTTACGTATCCATGGCATAACTGAGAGCGTGAAGGTAAAAGATACGCATTTATAGGGTGGCTGAGTCCTTATGCCCGCGATCAAACACGTACCTGCCGGAAATACAACCACAGCCGTATATTGAGTTGTCAAAACTGTAGGCTACAGTACTTTGTACCTGAAGAGGTAGGCAGTTCATTCGTTCGAAACGCTGGTATACATGTACTGGACTTCACGATTGTACAGGGGTGACGTAAACGGACATGTACCTCGAGGAAGTCTAGGAAAACGGGTCGGAGATGTCAGAATAATATTAAAATGGAAGTGTTCCAGCGCCATTACTTCTCATGAGAAAAGAAGATAATGTTATCTGTGGCAAACCAAGTACTGAGCCATCAATGAGGCTGCCCGAACGTTGGAGTGTCCCCATTAGAATATTTTAAAGAATGGTGGCATCCAGGTCGATAAGCGGTGACATTTTAGACAATGCTCCCGTTTCGCCTCCCTTAGGCTTCATGTAGGAAGTAGCGCGGTATAGCCACATCAGGCGACCCACAAGTAGCTATTGATCGCCTGTCAAGTCTGTCGTCGGCGGGAATCGATCTCCGATCACAAAGATGGGAGCAGTGCGAGCCACTTTTGCACGAAGCAGGTGGGTCCCACATGCACATAGGACTTCCGCTTCTCTGCCGGAGTCATCAGTAGCTCAGACTAAACAGCGTCAAATGGTAAGATGAACTGGAAAGTATTTGGAAGGAAGCTCTCCTAGTGTAACTTGAGTTATTATCTCAGCGTTTGTCTGGACGAACTGAATAAATCACCAAACACAACAGTCCGTTTCCTGGCCAAGATTCTAAGCCTGGAACTTCCAACTAGGAAGGGAAATTAACTAGCCCTCACCAGCGACCATCGGTGAAATAAACAGGAAATTACGTGTGATGTGATCTACATTGATTATGTCGTGAAAAGCCACAATATTACACTCACAACCTTCTAATGTACGATACATTTCAATATTATCTTCGAATTTACGCTCTGTCTCGTGTTTATCAGCCCCATGCACTTCCTCTCCTTCGAAAACGGAGGCGGCATTTTACACCGAAACGTCGACATATATCTACCTGGCCACATTTTATTAATTCTGAAGGATGAAGCAGGCCTGACCAGCCAACACTATGCACAAACAAGTTAAAATCCACTGACCTAATTAAGTCGTTACTTTCTATTATTTTCAGACGTAGCGTGCGGTCTGTGTATCTCACAAGTCTCTTAGTTCGAGTCCCAGGAATCAACCCACGCCATGTTTTTCATTCTAAACGACAAAAGCCTGCAACACGTTACATTTTGGAGAGAAACATTCTAATAATTTTGGTGGGGATACCAAGACGGTAGCGGAATAGATTTATGTGAACCGTAACTTCGCGCACGTGTGTTAATATTGTGGGGTCGTGTAGCACACGCGAGGAGGAAATTACACACAACATTTGATTCAAAATTTCAAGCGTGAATAGATTATTAACCAGGGCAGGGTCGATAAGCGGATGTTAGAGAAAGAGGAGATCACAGAAATAGGGTGTGAAATTGTGGAGTGGATCCATAGGGACGGGGGGTTCTGTGAATTTTATAATAAACTTTGGTTTACATAAAGACAAGGGATTTGGGGAAAGTTGCACGACGATTACTTTATCAAGTGGGACAATGGGTTTATTCTGTTTGAGAATCATGGAGATGTGACACAGTTTTCAGCGGCGGGATTTTGTTTCAGGTGCAACTGTACCTCACCAATAACAACGCAGACCTCGGCATACTGTGTGTCATTCATACAACGTACTGTAAGTTTAAAGAGGTGATCGCTACCTTAGTCATCACCGTCTTTACCCAGCAGACTGGTACAGCGCCGACGTTCTAAACTTACATTCGGCAGGTGCCTGATTTGCGTTTCAGCCGAGACATTTGCTATACTGAGATGGCTTTCGTAGTTTCCATCAGTCCACCTTGAAAATGCCAGGATAGTAGTTACTTCAGTCAAGCCACGGCCGCTTCCTTTCAAATCCTTGCTATTGATGGTGTTTGGCCTTAGAATTTAAAAGGCCCCGTAAAATTAAGTACATTTCATACATTCTACAGTTTGCCGGCACACTGCCTTTATGCGTTGGGTATGATTGTCACAGCAAACAGCGATTACTTCCGTCAACAGCTTTAAACTGTAATGGAGATGCAGTGCGTTTACTGTGAGGTACGAACTGAACTGTTATCTATTAAAGTAAAGTAAAGTGATCCCGTTACAGGCCCGGTGTGGCCCAGAGGGTGGGTAGAGGTATAGCACTACTCTTCCATGACCGCGGCCGCGCTTTACCCCCGGAAAAGACCCGGTACCCATTATGCAGAAGGCTGGGTGGGTCCCGGGGAAGGTCTGGACGGACGGAAAATCTCGTCCCCACCGGGATTCGATCCCGGACCGTCCAGCCCGTAGTCAGTCGCTATACCGATTGAGCTACCAGGCCCATGAACTGTTATCTACTACTCAGATGAAATTCAGGCTTTGAAATGCGTGTTCACTTGGCAAAGCACGGAACACATTTGTTGTGGCTAGGTACGGGGTCGATGTCGCCTACGTCGTCATAACTGAAGCTTCGTTTTATCGTGTTGCTGTCTTCTGTGTCACGGCGTAGCCGAAACGGCCAGCAGTGGCTCGATTCCGGTCCCAAGGAGACTTAACTGGTAACATAAGACATTTTTACTGCGTGACATTGGTCCTCCGACCCACTGTGTCTGCTCCAACTTCGCGCAGTAGTGGTCGCAGTCCGGAGAGAATGTGGTTTTCCGCGCTCTTGACAGTGTTTTAACAGACCACGACCACATCCTTGTTCACATTCATGACAAAAATGAGTCAGTGTTTCAGTAACATTCCACCCGTCTGGTTACCTCAACGTCACGTTTTCAGTTCAGTCAGCGACAAAGTTATCACAGCAGAAGCTCTGGCGATCGCATAGTTCGGAACAAGCATTAAATTTGTTGCAGAGACAATATACAGTCAGCTTAAGAAATCGAGGGACGGTGGTATATTTTGTGTCAGAAAGTGACACAGCCAAAAGATACATGAGGTTATTTTCGGTAGCTTTTAAATGCTGAATTTGAATAGCTGTGTTAACAATCGATAACGTATTGTAAGCGTAATGTGCTGCAGGAGGTGCGCTGACAGTTGAACAATGGCAGCGCTCTGGTGGCCGTATTAATTGTTGTGTGTTTTTCCGAAATGATGCAAGAGTTCCCCCTCCCGAAAAGTAACTGGTTTGGGCGTGGCGTGGCGAGGCGAAATATCGGAGCTGCTGCATGTGCATTGCTGCGGCCGAGCCGTGAAAAAGTGTCAGGGTCAGTCTGTAGCCAGTCGTCTTACTGTTAGGTTGTACAGCGGCGGGCGGCCGGCCGGCGTGGGCCCGATCCATATCCCAAAAGGTCATTACAGTAGCGGAAGTACTGCTGCTGCTGCTGCTGCAATATTTTGGTGGGGGGGGGAGGGTCGATGAGAAGTGTAAGAGTGTGTGTGTGTGTGTGTGTGTGTGAGAGAGAGACACGAAAAAAAAATTGCGTGCAAAAGCCAGAGACGGTGGTGGACATGGATTTCACGGTACCTCTATTGATTAGTTCGAAAATTTAATTGATTACGTTTTGTTTTTATTTCTTGCTGCTTTTTGGTGAAACCTCCTCCCCTCTCTTCCCGCTCGCTAAAGATCGCATCGAAGACGCGGCAAGGCGGTGCAACGTGTTGCGTCATGAGCGGCGTGACGTCACTGGTAGGGTGAAGGCAAAAATGGCGGAGTGCTCGTATGCTCGTTGCGTTCAGGAGCGCCGAGCGATCAAAAAAGAGCTGCAAAGATGGACGAAGAACATGGTTTTCGTAGTAGGTGAGTGCCCCAAGTGTAGTAGCAACACCACAGAAATTTCCCTGCTTCATTCTGAGGCAGTCTGCTGTCAAATATTTGCGACCTGTTGCCAAAAAATGCCTAAAACAATTCGGCAAGGGGTCAGGATTGCAGTTAGCCGGGACACCCCGTTGCATATAGCCATGTTTCCGGTTGCATCTTCGTCCAGGTGCAGTGTAGTCATCAACTTGTGTGTTAGAAGGTGTAGGCAGGCGCGTAGTGCTGTTGTATGTAAACGTGTTTTGTGCAAATTGTAGCGCATTTGTGTTTGGTGTTGAGTGAGGCATCAGCTGGTGTGGGGGGTCGTGCTGCCTGGCTGGAACAGCCGGGCCCTACTTGTCATCGACAGAGTACGTACGTAACTGCTTCTGCCATGACCCACCGCAATATTCGTGAGGTAAATACTGGGTGAAAATGGAAAACTAGGTGAACCAAACGTTATGTGAATTTGTTGCAGCAGCAGCTGCAGGCAGATTAACTGGATTTCAGCACCCTGTTTTGCGATGGGTTCTTCTTCGCGGGTCGTGGAAACAAAAATATCGTAGTCACCTGTGGCTTCCTCTCCTCACGTGCAAATTGTAACGGCTGTATGCATATTGCGTTTGTTGTAGGTCTGGAAAGAGTAGCTGAGGAGTTAATGGGCAGACGAAAATGGAAACAGTACCAAGATACAGTGCTGAAGACACCACTGAAGGTAGACACAGAGGACTGGGAGCCGCAGGACAAGTGCTGTATGTGTGACGGCAGACCCTTCCTAGATTTGGCCACGGTAAGTCGCAGCCTAAACCAAATATTTTATTGTAGTGCCTCTGCAGGGCGACCTCAAGCTTGTGATTTCTATTCAAAATTATGTAGAGCACCTCTGTTACTGCAGTAGGGCATGTAAATAAACTAGTTAAAAGCCTAATAGCGATCTTATTATATGAGATTTATTTTGATTAGTCATGACTTGGAGAATGAGATGAGTCGGACATGTAGCATGTATGGGAAGCTCACAAAATTTTGGTTGGATAACCTGAAAGGAAGGGATCTCTTTGAAGACTAGATGTAGGTGGGTGGATAATATTAAAATAGATCGGAAGGAAAGAGTGTGTGAGGGTGTTGACTGCTGAATGTGTCTCAGGGCAGGGATGAGCAGTGGGCTATTGTGAACATGGCAGTGAATTGTCAGGTGCCATTAAAGTAGGGAATTTCTTGTGTAGTTGAGCAACTGTTATGTCTGAAAGACTGTACTTCATGCACCTAGTTTTAGTGTCACTGCTGGCTGGAGAGTGGAACTGTCAGCCAGTGACCATACTTTTAGCATATAAACAAGATAATGGTTCTGTTTTCTATTTTGACCACAGACCTAACAGGGTAGACCTAAAGATGTTGTGAACTGTACTCTGTATTCTTGCTGGTAGGGATTGTTGCTGTGCTGTTAAAGTGTTGTGCAAGAATTGCAGTATGGTCTTTGTGTGTGATTTGTACCCTTACAGTCCTTTTTTAAAATGCATTGTTAAACTTCAGTTTCTTAATTTGAATGTTACTTCATCTTTAAACTTGTAGCTGACATATGCTGTGATATTAACAAGGAAAGTTATCACATCCCAGATGAAGAATGTGTCCTTTGGATTACATGAAATTATGTGGTTTCCACACCTTTTCATAGAGGGTATTGGGAAAAAATGATAACTTGGGTAATTCAGTTCACATTAACGCAGTTGAGCGAAATATTCCTTGAGAAGGTAATGATGGTTCAAAATAAAATTATGATGGTTCAGCTGTTCCAGAAAGTTCGTTATTATATTCACAGGAACCTGCAAGTCTTATCTTATAATTAGCCATTATCATGTGTTGGCAGTTGTTTGCCTCCATCAAAATGGGGCTGCAAATGGGGGTAGCTGCCTGTAGATGCTGTGTCCTTAAAGGGGAGTGCACGATTGAGTCATCACCATTTATTTAAAATTGAGGATAAAGGACCCCTTCTATGACGCAAAACAACCAAGATGTATGACCCCAAATACAGAAATATGGGAGAAAGTTAAGAGGGAAACTTTGTACCTTGCTTGTCCCAGCTGATTCTCTGCTTATGCCTGTCAGGGTTGATAATCAAGAGTTTAAGATGTGATGCTTCCAAATTGAAGGTAACAGGTTCACTCCTCACACCACTGAGGCCTCTTTTTTGTTTTTTAACCTGTACTTTTTTTTACAGTTTTTATAGATAGTGGTTTATATTATTTTAATGCTACTTTCCTGTAAACATGTACAATTTAATGAAAACTTAATGTAAGAATGCTGTCGACTGTTTCTATATTTACATTTAATATTTAACAGATAATTCTTTACAGAAATGTTGTGACATTGTTTTTCTGATATAATTGTTTTTTATCTCCTTAGGAGAAAAATGATTTTCACAGTGACTGTTTTTATTATTGTAGATGAACACTTTATGCATGTAGCCAATAACTGCTTGCATCAAGTTTAGTGCATAGCCATACACATGTGTGTGGAATCACTGCATGAGGTTAGCATAGCTCACGTCTTACGGCAGGTTCTGTCATTATTGTACAGTCTCAGAAAAAACAGTGACTTAACCGGTGGAACAGGCCAGTGTTAAAAATTGTGTTTCAAACAGTAATAGTATTTTCTTTTATAGCCATCAATATACTCAACATTTAGGCAGAAAAGAACTGGACCGTCAGATAATGGCATTATGTTTGTGTCAGTATATATTCTGTTGTCAGTAAAATGTAAATAAAATAGGTTACTGTTCTCATAGTATTGGTAAAGGGTATATTTATATTGAAAATTAACATTGAAATAATATAAAGGAAAAGTAATAAAATCTTAAGAAAAAGTGTGAAATAATGATATATGTAAGTTAAAACAAAGTAGAGATACTGTTGCTTTGAATTGGAAGTCCCTTGCATTAATCCCTAGACCATTGTTTCCCAAACTTTTTTGCTCGCAGACCCCTTTTGGTTTCAAACAATGACCACGGATACTCATATCTTTGCCTACATAAATATAGTTTCCAGATGATAGGTATCCCAAGTTAAAAATGTGTATCTGAGGATTGATTTTAGATGGCTGCGAATACACCAGTAGCATGCATAAGAATGATTTGACAACTGATTGTCAATCACTTCATTGGTGGAGGGGGTTTCTTCTAGGTATTTTAATGGTTATACAAAATAAACTCATGGCCAGTTAAAGAAGTTCCACAATTATTTGTAACAAAAAATTATTCCTTTGATTAAAAAAATAAGTAAACTTCAAATGAATGTATCCACAGATCCCCTGGGAACTGTCTGCAGATCTCTTGGGATCTGTGGAGCGCATTAGAATACTGACCATTGTAGGTATGGGTGAAGAATGAGCAATAATAAGCACAGTATAATATTTCCCTCTCAGTTTTTTATATATGTGCTAAATATGGTATTGTATGGCTTGGTCATTTTGCTCTGGGGCAGGAGTTCTTGGTCCTCACAAAGTTTAATAAGAGTTAGTGAGGAATGACTTGCAGTTCCCATGTTAATTCCGTAGAATGGTGCCGTACATTTACGTTGTACTGAAGGTAATGGCTGGGTGCCACACTAGTATTATTTCTGTTGCAGTCGGTCATTTGGGTTGTTTGCTGTACATGTTAAAAATATTTTTTCCTATTTCCATAGAGTGTGAAGTACATGTACATGATTTTCTCCACATGTCAACCTCTAAATTCCATGCCAGTATATTGTAATTTTCTAACTTGCATGCCAGGTGCCATATTTCACATATACATGCTGTACATTATTTGTATACCTTGAGCCATACTGATAGAGCATTACATATTTTTAAAGGGTTTTGCATTTATATTATTTGTAAAGGGTATTGCAAATTTTGAAAACAATTTGAATGCAAACTATGTAATTTTTTATATACTTCATCAAGCACACAAGTAATAAATCTTGACTTCAGCCAGTAGGTGCCTGAGTGCATTTCTGTGTCCATCCTGAATGAGTTGAGTAAGATATTTCCCATGCCTTAAGATGTCATAACTGTTATTCCAAAGAACAATGTATGGAAGAATGAATTTCCAGACATGCATTGCTAAAAGACATATTGTATGTATTAGTCAGTTCTGTAGGCTTCTCTTCCACTGCCCTGGAAAATTCTGAAAGGCACTTTACACACCTGTATTCATACCCTAAACTTGATGGCCACCCCATCTCAGCTTTCCATGATATGCTTACTCAATATGTTTACAGCCACCCTCCATGTCTGGGGGGTACATCTTTTATCTCAAACCTGAGGATATGCCACTGCATGGCATTTTACTCTCTGTGATTTCCCAAACATTACATAGTAAGGTAATAAACAGAAGATGATAGTTTTGCTGCTTGTCTTGTACAGGTGTGAAATGTAACCTCTTGCTTTCCAAGTTTCAAGTTTTAAAAATAGCATAGTAAGAATACTGTGAAGGAAGAAGATGAAGGACAGAATGCACCAAAAGTTTGTGAGAAATATTGCCAGCTGTACATGTACTATAGTTGGAATGGAGAATGGCGAGAAAGCATACAGAACTTTAATAGAGAAACCTACTGGGAAGATGGAGATGAAAGAATAATATTGGAATGACTTGTAGTTGAGAGTGTTGAAATATGTAAATTGAACTGGACATTGTAGCATGCTTGCAGAACCATTGTTGCCATGGCAACACAACATTGCATTCCATCATTTTGCTTCATTTGTTGCTGCCAGTGATATGCAACACTCTTAGGTCTTCATGTAGAGTCTTCAGCGTTTTTGTCCAATTTTAATGAAAACTGGATTTTCTTGACAGATGTTCATAAAAGTCCCCAATATCAAATGTCATAGAAATCCATTCAGTGGAAGCTGTCCTGATACATGCAACTGGTGGACATGATGAAGCTAAAAGGTCCTTTTTGCGACTATGCGGATGCATCCAAAAATGCAATATTTGGCCCATTCAACTCTATTTACTGCCACAGCATTTCAGTGCTTGACTGATAAAGGTTAAGGATTAATAATAAAAAATTGAAATTATGGAATGTCACCACTACTGGACAATTCATAAACCAGTTAAATCTAATCATTACTAATTCGCAGATTGTAATATATATCCTGCCATGTGCACAAAAGTCTTCAAGTGATGTCTTCACACTAGACACTGCAGAACAGAATGACCTGCCTGTCGAAAGTTTTTCTGTAGCATACAGCCCCTTTTCAGCTTGCATTTCAAGATAACTAATAAAGAACTAAGCAGTGGCTCATTTTTGCATATGTGTGTACATATGACAAATTGAAATGTATGAAAACTAGAAAAAAGAAAAATGTTGGTCAGTGTCATTGGTGTATGTGTGACATGTTCACAGCCTGGGGTTACACACCTCCAAGCCTGTACTTTTCATTATAACAATCTGAGGCACAAAGCCAACAAAGTATGTTTTGTTATTCAGTGCTTCTTATGGGCCCTTTCCTAAACCAGCTGGATCTAGTTCATATCTCGTATAAGATGCATAACTTTTCATGTCAATTTTCCAAGTTATGTCTCTCACCTTGAGGTTTTCTTCATAGAATTATGCATGCTTATCTTCTGCATGCTGCATATCCAGTCCAACTCCTATTTCTTCCTGTAATTACGAAAGTATATGAAATCTGATACAAGACATTATTGATAGATGGTAATATACTTTTGAACAGAGTGACCAAATTTTCTTGTGGTATCTTGTGGACAACAGGATATTTATGAACAATCACTTCATTATAATTTCATATTCCTCTTGGATCCACTGAAATTAATACCTGCGAAACCCCGAAATTAAAGTGAGATGCTGGTGAGGTTCTGGTGTGCTATTGAACACCACAAGGGACACCCTTGTTCTGTATGGCAGCCACATCAGAATTGTTCCATGAGATATAAAATATTGAAGAGAAATTCCATTTTGTTATGAAATGTGAAAACGGATGGAGGAGTTTACACGTGGTTTCTTCTTGGACTGCTCAACTCTTGAAGATGGGACTGATAAGTTGTCCCAAAATGTCAGTAACTAACTACCAGTCTACACTGCATAACATTCCAGAAGAGTAAAGATCTCTGAAAGAGTTTAATACAATACTACTTATATTCCATTTCTTGGAAATCCATTTTAATATTATCATTTAATTAGCCTTAAGTCTCCTGGATAGGCTGTTTGCATGATGTTTACAAATCAGAATTTTATGCGTTCCTTATTTCTTTCATGTATAATATTTATACATTGTCCTTATCTTCCTCAACATTATTGCTATTGTAAACTTTTAAGTTCCTCATTTGTATTTTTTCATACTTCCCTTATGTTTGTTTGTTTTTCTTAGCACATGTAAGCAACATACCAACATATAACAGGAATTTTTAAATTTCCATAGGATAATGCAGCAAGTGAACTAAGATACCAAGCCTGCTGTACATTGAGAATGTTTTGGTTGTTGTGTTCCTCTTGTAACAGTTTTGTTTGTTTTGGATGGTGCCAGAGTCCAGCAGCATCAGACAGTGGCAGCACTAGTACCAACAGTCAGGGTAGCAGTTCCCTACGAGAGACTCCGCCAGTAACTTTGCCCCACGAAGTGGGCGTTTCCACAGCAGCTCCGAACAACGTCATCCCCTCTCTTTCTTCGTCAGTATCCAGAATGACAACGTTACAGTCAGTCACGTCCATGGCTGCGTCATTGGCCGCAGTCGCTGCTCTTAGTTCTAACATCAGTCATTCTGGTTCTGGTCCTATGACCAACATTCCTGGTGTCCCAACACCTCCCGGTGCTATGCCGTTCTATCCACCCCCACCCCATCATCATGGAGGTCTATTCCCCCACTGGTATCTCTCACCGCCTCATTCCCACCTTTCTGGACGAACTGTTCCCTCACCCACAGTGTCGCTGGCTGATGGTATGAGACTTGAAGCTGTGCCTTCAGTGAAGCAGGATCCCAGCACTACACCCCCCATAGTGATGGCACTACCCCCATCAAGTAGCACGTCAGAGCAGCCTTTGGACCTCAGTGCTAAAGCTGTAGCATGTGCTAGTGAAAGTGCTAGAGACTGTAGTCCTGTGACCACCTCCCTTGACGAGCAGCAGTCCCTGAAGGTTCCAAACATCGACAGCAAGCACATATTCAAGTGAGTACATTTGTATAGTTAATATCTGTGCTGTTCATATCTTAGGCTGTATGGTTGTTGCCGATGAAATGTTTATGGAGTGGATTCAGACTTGGCTTGGATAAATCATTCATGTTATGAACATTATTCATTTACTGAAAATCTGTTTCCTTGCTCCTGAGTGCAGCCAGGTGAATTCCAATCAAAGGATTGAGGTCATAAAAATTTAATGGCTGGTCAATCCTGTCACACAGGTCGCGTCAGCAATTGTTGCTTGAAAGAAGTAGACTGGGAGGAGTGATTACAATGTCTGGAAAGACAACATCCACATTTTCAGTTATTCCTTTGCATGAACTGTCTAAATAGGTTGACTGACAGTCTGGAACAACCCTGAAATAAGACATATGTAAGGTGCAGACTGCCTTAATACCAGAACAATAAATTTCCAGTTCCATGGTCTTAGTGGCAGATATTAGTCACAACAGCCTATTATTTTTATATATACTTGCAGTTCTGTGTTGATTCATGCATACTTTTGTGGTTGGGGAATATGAACAACAGTTTTTGTACATAAGAATATTGTCTGATATTGATGAGAATGTATCTGAGAAACATGTTATTGATAGCAGAATTAGGATCAGAGTACCTCATGACTGTACTCTTGACTCTAGCACTCAGAATGTGTTTTGAAATGTGAATGAGTGTGATTTAATTTTCAAATCATATTATTTTTGGAAAATGTATTTTTTATAGATTGCTTTAGATCAAGGAAGCTTGTGTTTCAAATGATAGCTGTTTTATATAAACTTCAAATTATTATTGTTCTTCAGCATGGGATTAAAGTTGAAAAATTCATGGCAGATTCGTAGGGCCATTTAGAATTTCACACATGCAGGTCAAATGATGTTTTGCACCTCAAATAAGGTGGCATATTGCAACTTACTAATGCTCCGGTAGCCTCAAACTGGGGCTTTTTAAGTACATTATCTGGATGTGCCATAGACTTACTCTGAAAAGTGAAAGCAGTTTTGGAAAGAGTTCTAACAGTTGAGAAACCAGAAGTACAGGAATTTTCTTCAATTTAGGAGAGAATGCAGCATTTTTTATATCACACTGTAAATTAATTTGAGGGCAGTACATTAGAGAATAAACCACTTGGGAACCATAGTTATAGATCAGAAGACTAAAATGTGCACAGTGAATTATCTTTTCAAGGTATCAACTTTATTTTTTGACAGTTTAGGAGAGGAAGGGCCCTCCTAGGTGTACTGAACAACAAATGTTTCCATTCAGTTCTTCATGAAAGTGCATCAGTTTTATCTAGACATTTTGAGGGCTGTGTTATCTGTTTGTTTCGGTCTGCCAAACTTAAAGCCAGCCTGTTATCTCTTGCAGTGTCCCTCCGAACTTTTTATCAGAGTTCAGTTGCATTATCTGCTGATACAACAACAGCAACTTCCTTAACCTGTAATTCATTGCAACTTGAGTCTTACATAACAAAGGAGGTAGTGTCTTGTTTATGTAGTCACTGCACCAAGCCAGGAGTAGTAGACTGACTGACTGACATTACTTTGTTTTATTTACAACTGTTGTGTTCTTTGTTACTTTGTTTTATTTACAACTGTTGTGTTCTTTGTTCCTAAACGGACATAATGTGAACTGCCTAGTCACATCCACTGAAAAGCTGCGTGTGTGTGTGTGTGTGTGTGTGTGTGTGGGGGGGGGGGGGGGGGAAAAATTTTTATTTTGGAAAAATTTTTTGGGTTTTTTTTTTTTTTTTATTTAAATTTTTAATCTT
>Ga0123357_10003918_pt1 | contig 17282 bp, 6 predicted proteins | sample TergutEmb28metaG_FD_89873 | JGI IMG/M metagenome (GOLD analysis project Ga0123357, IMG submission 89873) | Embiratermes neotenicus P4 segment gut microbial communities from Petit-Saut dam, French Guiana - Emb289 P4 | ecosystem: Host-associated > Arthropoda: Insects > Digestive system > Gut ... | reverse complement strand
GGGAGAAAAAGGGCCCCCCCCCCCCCCCGGACCTAATTTTTTGGAGCTCAAGTTTCTAGTATTGTGTTCTCAACAGCCCGCCACTTGTCATTAATCGAAGCGACATAAAAATCCATTCCAATCTTGAAGATAAACTTTAAAGTCAGTCTTCCATCTATGCCTAGGGCTCCCGAGTGGGTTCTTTCTTTCAGGTTTTCCTACCAAAATTCTGCATACGTTTATCTTGGCACGTGTTTTACTCGATTTTACAATATGCGTCTTCGAAAGCACAAATACATATTCTTCAACTGAGATTTAACCAGTTAGAAAAAGTGAGTCTCTCCCAGTTGTTGTACTAATTGCCTGAGCCCAACCATTCAACTTCATGTTGTTAACAGCCTTCTGAATAAAAAGGCCGAACAGTGGAACAAAGCAATTTTGATTCGGGTGTCTCCGACATATTACGTGAAAAACACAGGAAGTTACTGTAATAATAATAATAATAATAATAATAATAATAAAAGTAATATCAATATTAAATAAAATCCAACTAGATGCAACAGTATGCAGTCTGATTTATTTTACTGCAAAATCACTCTACATGTTTCGGGTGTCACCGCGCCCATCATCAGGAGTACTAAAAACTGTAACCGCAGCCTCCGGTACGGGTCATAATTCGGTACAGCTACAGCTACTTCCCTCCAACGTGGCCAGATCGGCCCGACCTAGCCACGTTGGAGGGAAGTAGCTGTACCGAATTATGACCGGTACCGGAGGCTGCGGTTACAGTTTTTAGCACTTCTAATGATGGGTGCGGTGACACCGGAAACATGTAGAGTGATTTTGCAGTAAAATAAATCAGACTGCATGCTGTTGCATCTAGTTGGATTTTATTTAATATTGAATTATGATGCACGGAACCATGAGCTTAAAATTACTCTATTCAATCCAGTAAATCGCACAAAATTATTTCCTTCTTTACACGAATTTAACGCGTAGAAGAAATTTTTTCACCCATATGTTAATACTCTACGGATTTCGACTAAATGTGGTACGCTGGGGAGTCCACACTGAACATCTTACAGAGAATACAATTTAAAGTGAAATTTGACGTTTTCAATGAGGCAATTTTAAGGATTACTGTCTTCTGGGATATTATGCCATTTAGTATGGGCAACATGTACCTTTTCGGAGATATATGCTGCCTGCATAACTAGGATTAAATTTTATAAGTCTTATTTGAAACAGTTTCGAGTATGATAAACTGTGACAAAAATAAGAAGACACGTGGTTCACAGTTCCACGCATCACGAATAACGCTGCAATTACATATGGCATTGTTACAGCCTGAATCATTTTGTGTCGCAAAGTCCGTTCATAGCATCCCACTTACATGCATCATTCAATATTTCCGACACTCAGTTTAACGATACCGGTGGAACAGTTGCGGTTAGGATAGCACAACAGACTTGTATGGCCAATAATAACACAAGTAGATTTGTGTCATCAGTGAATGAAAATTAAAGAAAAGGGGGTAAAAAAACTGAATGTAAAGTAATTTGTGATGCTATACAGTCTGATTGTCAATATATGCTCTTAATTCTCAAAACCTGAACCTAGATCCACAATGATTTCAATCTAGTGTAGTCAGAGTTGTTAATGAAGTTGATTTCACATCAAAATTGCAGGCGAAGTTTTCCAATTTGTGTGAGGAAACAAGATTCATGTTTTAACGACAAATGTTTGCCACCAATAGTGAGATCAAGGCTGTCGCTATGAGACCCGCATTTTTGCTCCCGTTGTGGCCGAGTATAATGAGCTTCTTATATTTAATATTGAATTTTAAGTACTTTGTCCCTATAAAATTCCTTATGGTTCTCTTTAAAATTCAAATAATGTAGTGATGTCAGCTTTAAAGACATTTGCATTCATATACACATTAAAGTCCCCTTTTTGAAAGAATCTATAGTTATTTCAGAACTGCTATGTAAAATCTATGAACTTCACTAAACATCAGGATAGTTCAAGTGTTATTAACACCATACACTACGATTTTTAGTGTATGTGCTACCTACTCTGACTTAGAAAACGCAGCAATTCTGTGCAGAGATTGCGTTAATCATTTTCGTCATACGGAATGGTTAATATCCTAAACACCGTTAGCCGACTGGTCTATAGATGTGCTGAAGTTGTGTTTATTTTGAGAAGAACTGAAATTTTAAAATATTATTTAGAAAATTATCAATCATCAAATACTGGTTTATCAAACCCAGGAAGTTTTATGTCTCTTAAACACATCATTGTAATTATAATTTTCCAAGTTTTACGCAAGCTATTTGAATATCATAAATCCCGTACGATTGTTTTATTTTTATTGTTATTCTTAGAGTAAAAATAGTGGATAATCATTAAACAGCGAATGTTAGTAAGCATTTCATATGAATCGGAGAGAATGCAACAGGACTAATCCGTCTCTGGCGCGTTTATGGGAAAAGTTTCACAAGAATGTCCCATTATTCGCTGCGTCTCTCTGTCCGCGTTTAACAACTACAGAATCGCTGAACATATTTTCACGAACTTTAGTACTGAGAGCGGTTATCAGAACTTTTACATACATTGCATGTTCTGCGGAATCGGGACAACAACAACCATCAGTTTACTGGAAGGCCTAATGCATTGTACATGCATCACGAGCGTAACACAATAAATGTTTAAAGTATGGAAAGTGCTCCCAACAAACATTGTAGGGAAAGATTAAACACATTTCCTCCGTAAGTCTCACTGTTTTCGGAATAATCAGGTTTTAACAAACGGGAAAAGAGGGTGCAGACACTCTTACGCTATAAACAGGCTAGACTTCTTAACATGCCTGTTCCCATTCGGTACGTACATAATATTTCTTAATTTTTATTTTAGGAAACATGCAGAGTAAATTATAGGAGTCTTCAAATTAAGGACGTTTCATGTATACATTAAATATTTAATTGATTCGTACTTAGAGATAATGCAGTAAAGAGCTCAAACATTGTAAAGTCAAATGGCAGATTGATAAGTTAATAACGAACGGGAATGATGCGGAAGGAAACAAATATTCATGGCCTAATTCGTAGTGTCGTCGCCCTGTAATTTTTAAGAAGGGACTGAGAAACAAAATGTCGAATCTTAATTTTGGATATTAAGTATGGAAACCTATATTTGAACCCGGGATCTCCCGGATGCGAAGCGTCTCTTCTGCCATCTCGGCCGCAACGTTTCGAATAGATTGATGATGATGAGCTTCTTCAAACTAAATAAGGTTAATTTCCATTACTGACGTAATACAGTAACGTGAGGGTTGAAATTTTTATGTTTTCGTAAGTCTGTGTCTGTAAGCTGCACATAAAAATACATTTTTGTAACTCGTGGCAGTCGATATGTGAAGCACATTTATATAGATCTGTTATACAAATGAAGCACTTTTGTTGTAACAGTGAAAATTTGTAAAGTCACTACTCACTTTGAGACTGCTTTAGCGGCCAGGATGAAGTGGGGTGCAGGTTCGACTTCAGAGACTGTAAAGGAAAGATCAAAACATGAATATTTTCATACGCATCTTGCACCTCACATACACGCTTTCCTTGCATGTGGGAGAATGTTTATTTCCGGAATTCAAGTGTTAAAACAGTAACATTTAAACTCCTTTTCCTTATTCTGCGTTGTCACTATATGCGATGTCATTACATCCGTGAGTTCGTGTCCGCATGTGTCAGTTGTACGGCAAAGGTAAATCAGTCCCATTACAGACCTGAGGTGCCCAGAGGTTTCCAGGAAATTGAGGATCTCATGTTACGTGACAATGGCCAAGGATCGTGATAAGGCAGTCTGCCTTACGCACCGGCCGATATTTTATCCCCAGGAAATACTCCTGATACTCATTTCTGTTAGAGGCTGAGTCGACCACAGGGTCATATTGCGATCGGAAGGATTATGTCAATGAAAAATTCCATTGACACCATCTGGAATCGAACCAGCGACATTCCGATTTGTAGCACAACGCCTTAACCACTGTGCTACTGCAGTCCCCCTCATGTGTCAGTTGTACCTAACAGAAAGTAAACCGAGTGTTGAACGACCATAAATCTTGGTATGAATACCGCCACAGTTAATTAATATCACAATTGTATATTTCAAACAGCCTACCATCAGTACATACGTATGTCAGGCGTTAGTAGAATTCTTAAAAAGTAGGGACTTTTCTTTGAACTAAGGGTGTGTCCTGAAATTTGGTTATTTAGCGTGTCTTCGCAGGGACAGTCAATTTGCAAAAATCCCCTTTGGAATGTGGAAAATAAATATTCATGGACGAAGTCCACATTTACCTTTCTGTTCCACTAAGAAATTTAACAAGTATATCTGCTCGTGTGGTACATTTCGCACGATTTATAAAAAAAATATACCTAAAAAGATGTGTTATAACTTCCGCGTGTGTTAAAAGTTAAAACATTCCATAAGGTACGTACCTTACGACTTCGCAACATTAGTGAGTTTATGATATTAATAATATATTGTTCCCTTACATTGTCAGAATTATATTTGATAAGCAGCGTTATTGATGCAGCAGGTAACACAACTCCAAAAAATAGGGTAAAGAGGTGACTTTATACAGAATCGAGAAGAATGAGATGGGCTGGGCATGTGGCGCGTACGGGTGAGGAGAGGGGAGTGTGTAGGATCATGCTGGGGAAACCGGAGGGAAGAAGACCCCTGGGGAGACCTAGGCGTAGATGGTGGATAATATTAGGATGGATCTCCAGGAGGTGGGATTTGGGTTTATGGACTGGATTGGGTTGGCCCAGGATATAGACAGGTGGCAGACGTTTGTGAGTGCGTTAATGAGCCTTCGGGTTGCGTGAAATGCAGGGAATTTCTTGACTAGCTGCAAACCAGTTAACTTCTCAAGAAGGACTCTGCACCATGGAGTTAGTAAGTAAGTAAGGTGACTTTATACAAATACGTTTTAATTATATTTAATTATATCTAATTCCCACTAACGTCATAACATTGATTTAGACATAAACACGAAAATAGGTTTCAAAGAACTTGGCAGCCCAGTGTTGGCAATGAACGCTAGGATGCAGGCCATCGAGGACCAAATAATAACAATAGATGAAAGATTACTTAAATACGATGCTTTGTACGACGTCATACGTTGAATTAACTCAATTTTTAGGAAACCTAGCAGGAAATATTCTAGATACTTCGTCGATCAGAGGTCAATTATCTCCATATTTTGATGGGTGTCTGGTGGTAAACTTTCTCAACATTTTTTGTTACAATTCACTGTGAATTATCTCGATTTTTTGCCGGACGCCCCACGGTGTATAATCCCGATGTTTTGCCAGTGGTACATCTGTGTTTTATCGATATTATTTCTGGCACCTCACCGTCAATTGTCTTGATATTTTGTACGGACTTTTCAAAGAGAATTTACTCGGTATTTTTTTTCTGGCGTTTCGCTTTGAAGAATATCGATGTTATATCGCCCATCTCACGTCAAATTTTCTCGAAACATTTTTAGTGCCTCACGGCGAACAACTCGATATTTTGTCGGGCGGTTAGACGGATATTCTGAACTATTTCGGACGCCTCGTCATTGAATTATCTTGTAAATTGGTCGGGCATTTCACAGTGACTTCCTTGATGTTATACCACGCACTTCAAGTAATTTATCTTGATATTCTGTCGGGCTTGTCGAGGTGTAATACATCGACAATTTGTCTGACGACTCTGGGTGAATTTTCCCTATATTTCTGGCCGTTTCATGTCAATTATTAAGGTAATTTATCGAGCGTATTGCAGTGAATATTCTCAACATGTCCGGAGCATTTCAGGTCTATTATCTGGATATTTTGTTGGGAGTTTCACGGTGAATTTTCTCGAAATTCGTCGGTTACCTTTCGGGCATATAACTCGATATTTTGTCGGGCGTTGCACAGTGAATTTTCTCGAAATCTCTAATATTTAAATTCAATATTAATAGATTTGTTTTCAATATTAATTCGCATTTAAATAATTCAGCCTTCCTTGCTTTTGTTACAATTCCTTTAAAATGATGCCATTGTAATGAAAAACCTATCGTTATTTATCACATGAACAGAAATTAAATTCACTTTTTTATTGTTAATGTGCTGGCACAAACGCCGTAAGGCCAATTACAGAGACAGCACAGGAACTTAAGAAGAATACACAAATAACAAAGAGATGAAAAGACAAAAATAATTTTAAAAATCACATATAAAACACAATTAAGAATATTATAATTGTTAAAGTAAACAATATGTAAGAAAATTCGTTTGTTCCTAAATTGATTGAAAGTAATAATAATAATAATAATAATAATAATAATAATAATAATAAATTTGTAATATTGGATTGAAACATAATACTGAGTACAAAAAAATTACACATAAATACTGAGCTTTAAATAATTCGATACCTCAAAGAGTGTTCTATGTTTGAAGTGTACAAAAAGCAGCACATTCATAATTACTGATCAGGCGTGGAAATTCTATCAGCGAAGCAACCGACCATCAAAATATCAGACGCAAATTGCAGACATGTCCTATATGATAAGCTTACAAAACGTTATGAAGTGAAATGAGGGCGAATCAGCAGGTCGTTTGCTGTAGTACACGTGTACAGGAATTTGTAAAGTGTCAGTTTCAGTGGAAGCTCGTCATGGATCATTCCTTGCAACTGGTGGGCTGGTTTACAGTTTGGTTCACTAGCAGCAGCACTGTGTCAGTTATCCTTTCAATTAATGTATTGCGGTAACGTTCAGCACCGGTATACCAACTACAGAACTTGCACGTCGCGTCTTTAATCAAAACAATTCAACTGAAACCGCATTTCTCGACATAAATCTGATAGATATGTGACTGAATGGATTCGTAATTTATTCCATACATTTTAAGTGTGACTTTCAAGGCCTTGCATGTGATACGTTGTTCACGCTTTAAGCGCATAAAATGTTTAAGGTTAAGGTTTAAGAATCTCTAGACAAATTAAATTATTTTATTTTATGTGTCACTTCGTAACTTGACAGTCATAAACTGATTTATTAAGTATGAAGCCCTTTCTTAAATTTTTCTACGGCCAAACCTGTCCCCTGTGGTGTAATTCGAGTCCCAAAACTAATGGACAAATTTTGGAAACTCAATATCAGAGACTCAGTAGCTTTTTTTCGGAAATTAAAATTAACATTCGTTTCGACCTCGAATACAATCCACCTTAACATCACGCAGTAACTTATTTTGTTTTATTCACATATATATATATATGTAACAGTTAATGCAGCTTGATAAACAAATTAAGCAAGCTTAACAAATTTCACCGACAGACGCTGGAGACTTTGTGCAATGGATTATGCAGAAAGCACGCACAGCTCCCTCTCGTATTACGTAGAAAAGGTTCTGTCTTCTTATTTTGCTAGCCTTAAAACAAAACTAAGATCCGTTCTTTTAAAAATGCAAAAATTCTTCTCCTGAAATAAATAATTCAGCATGAACACGTCATAAGGATCACGTAAGTAGGCATATATACATACAGTAGTATGGTGAAGCAGCACAGAAATTTGCCAAGTGTCAGGTACAGTGATATATCTTGGATCGTAATCCTTTGGTACTCTGCTGGTGCAGACGGATAAGGGGGTAATTTACTTTCAGTCAATCCGTTACACCGATAGTGTATGGCGCAGGAAGGGGATCTGGCGCAGCCAGAGCGCACGGGTTTTGTTTGTGTTGGGACTGTAGGAAGAGATGAGATTGTTCTGGCCTTTACCTGCTAGATCCACTATACATTTTCATTTGAAGACACGCCTATTTCGTGCACTCCAGTTTGACAGTTTGTGTATGACACTCTTGACATGACCCATCATTGACCGAACCATTGTATACAGAGCACTGCATTTCGGACCTGAAGATTAGTACAAAGCACGCAGTGCCATGGCTGGTATAGACAGAATGTACAGCTCTCCAGCTCTTCTCGTAAAGGGCCAGAGCCGTTACTGTATGCTGATTCGCCGGCCTCAGGTGTAATAATCAAAACGGGCATAACTGGTAAACTAACCGTCGAAATAACTGTGTCATTTTTAAAGTGTACCCTAAATTAAAAGTATGGCTGAAGGTCGGGTTGGATAACCGCTATAGAGGAATCTTTAAAATATCCACTTTTAGATTCTGAACTTAATAATGCTTAAAATGTGTTTGAGGGCAGCAAGGACAAACGAGTTCAATAATGTACCTCTTCCAAATTCGAAAATATCCAAAATTTTACATAATATTATTAAAAATGAAAATAGTTTCAAGTAACACTGATTTTAAATTCCACAAGCCATCTTGCTTATGCGTATTTCTACCTCGCCAAGGTAAGCATTAACCCTGTAATAATCCGATTTTAAACCGAGATAATTCCAATACCAATCAATTCATTAATCTAGTTATGCCGTAAAGCAATTTATACACCGAATAGCAGCACTTGCTGTTACAACAACAAGCAGTGTGACTGCACAGTGACAATTAGATTCAGTTGAAAACCGATTATCTGACTTAATTGGAGTGCGGGATCCACCTCAGTTTATTGATAATTCGGATCTCAAAATATCAGGAAAATCTCATATAAACTAGAGAATGTATCGTTAGAAACAATTAGCACTGGAATTACTTGTGATTAAAGACTTGTTTGGATAATCCAAAAATCATTTTCGGTTATTAAAATGTTCTCATACAAATAAGCTATCCTAATTGACTCCAGAAATTCATTATCATGTTCACAAAAGCCCACTACTGGATTTATTCCAGAGCCAATTAAATCCGGTCGACATCCGCAAGCTATAGACCCAGAAATTAACCTACCTAATCGACTCCAAAAGTTCATTACCATTTTATCAACAGGCCGCCAGTGGGTTTTATGCTGAGCGATTTCTATCCGATCCGTATAATCACACTTTGAGCTTCGAAGACGGAGGGAGCAGATTTCCACGAAGCGATGGCGCCATCTAACCAACTATTCGTCGTCAGATCACAAACAGTAGAGTTAACAAGCTCAAACACATTGACCTCAATTTATCAGCAACGCAGACTTACATTTATCTCAGTAATTAACCAACTTGATGCACAACATTTTTGTTTTACAGTATGTTTATTTCATGCCCCTACATGTTTCGAGCACATGTGCTCATCGTCAAGAGGTCAAAATTACATTACACAGCCTCTTGTATTATCAAACCTATAGGTGGCCGTCTCGTGCATGAGACGGCCACCTATAGGTGTGAAGATACCAGAGGCTGTGTAATGCAATTTTGACCTCCTGATGGCGAGCACATGTGCTCGAAACATGTAGAGGCATGAAATAAACTTACTGTAAAACAAAAATGTTGTGCATCAAGTTGGTTAATTACTGAGATAAATAAACTGAGATGCAGGTCAACAAAATTCAAAATTTATAGACTTACATGTCTATGACATATCACTCAATATTAATTAGTTTCTTATTAAAATTAGCTCTTATTTATGCAATTCAGATTTCATGTCTGCTGAAATTACATTTATGACTTTATTATTTATTTCGCACGCTCATTGCTTTTTACTATTAAACTTTCTGTGGATTAGTAAATCAGAATGAAGATTTCAAACACATCAGATCTTTACAACTGACAATAAATATTGAGCGACGCTTTCCTCCCTCAACTTCTCTGTATTTCGTCATCAAGAACTTTCATAGTGGAAATGTATTGGATAAGATACCTACTCGGGTTTAAAAGTTCCTCGGACGAAAATGGCGTCAAGGCGAGCGTTTCGTTTTCCACCAGTGACCATTAACCATGAGTTAAACACCTTCCTCACAATATAAATTAATGACGTCCAGCCAGATACACTGAGTTTCGTAAACTACAAAGACGAATAGCATCTGAATGCTCAGATAGGGAATACTATTACCTAGTTCTTGTCCTCGGCTCTGAAATTTAAACAGATGCAAATGAATTCAGGGGCAACAAGAAAATCCGGATATACGGCGTAATCCGTGCCGCTTTAGTAGTTAGCATTAACCGCAACGTAGTAAGAGAAACTACCAACGCCGTCTTAAGGAAATCCAGTTGTGGCAGCTAATTTATGTATTCTCCTTTTTTGATTACTGTATCATGGACTTCTCTTACGTATATTCATATATTTTGCGTGTTTCTTCCTTTTATTTTACTTACAGAATTATGGTGGGATTTAATCGGAAGAAATATGGCTTAAAATGCAAATTACATTCAGAGGGAATGAAATATAGACGGACATTCATTAGGATAACTACAGGATCTTGCAACGTTTACTTTAATTATGCTTTTAAAAGGGGAAACTCCTATTAATTGTAACTATGATAAATTTGTAACAAGAATGTCTTGTTGCATGACGTCATTGCAACAATGAAACTATTTCCTCATCTTCATGCCTGTTTACTTAACACAGCAAAAACATGAACAACAGAGTGCAGTGCTGTAAAACAACATAAAACGTAACCAGTTTTCGGGTTTCAAGCACAACAAATGCCTAAGGTGATGAGAAAGGCAAAGGGGAATTGAGAAGGTATAAAAACGGAAGAAATATAATAAAGAAAAAGAATATAAACGAAGACGAGAGAAAAGACTGTGTGGACAGACGGATAGGGGAGAAAATAAAACAGGCGAACTAATTATACTACAGGGTCATTCATGAATAATGTGTTAACTAGCTCGGTTTAAAACATATGTTTAGCATTTTGTAGTTAAATGTTGAATTATTACTTCTTTATTCTACCTTTCATCTGCCTAGTTCAGAGTACTGTTGATCACACCACTTGAGTGTTGTATATTTATATACAGATGTGTAAGTTACTTCCCAGGCGTATATGGGAGGATAATATTAAAATAGATCTTCAGGAAGTGGGACGTGGGGGCATACATTGCATCGAGCCGGCTCAGGATGGTGACAGGTGATGGACACGTGTGAATAAAATGCGGGGAATTTCTTGACTACCTGAGAACCGGTTAGCTTCTCAAGGACTCTGCCCATGGAATAAGTAAGGAAGAAATGTGTACTTTACTTGAAATTCATCAAACAAAAGGGGTTTAAGTATAAAATGGCTATAATTTGTTCTTTATATTACTGCCTATTACGATAATTGTTGTATGCTTTCTTCTGGGTAAATCCCCACCGTCTGAATTTTATGTGCCGACGTTTCGGAATACTCTGTTTCGATCTTCATAGGCAGGTAGTTATGAAGAATGACTAGGTTTGAGAAATGTTGGGGTATTTATGCGGGAAAAGGTTCGGCTTGAAAATGTTCATTTCATTTCTTCTTACCTACCTGCCTATGAACATGAAACAGTGTTCCGAAACGTCGGCATATAAAATTCAGACGCCGGGGAACTACTCAGAAGGAAGCACACAGCATTTAGAAAGCGGCGAAAATTTGAAATCAACACTGATAATTGTTATTAATTTTGGAATCAGAGGAACACAACAGTGTGTGTGTGTGTGTGTGTGTGTGAGAGAGACAACTGAACAGCTGCAGACTCTCTACGATACGACCCCACTGGCATAAGCGGTCATGTAGGTTTTCATTTAGTATGAAGGGCTTGGAGAAAGTTGTAAATGTACTCGTAAGACCGAAACCCCATGAGGTACCTAAGACAGTCGGCAAGTGTGTCGTAACTGACTCTTTCAAGCGAAGATACCTTGCGAAACGAAAGTCCTTCATTCGTGGATCTTCGCAGTTCAGAACTAGGGAACTGACATAAACAGGTTCCGGTTGAAATTTGTTAAACATTACAGACATAACAATGTCACTTAAAGGGACTTACTCAGACTGAGGCGAATAGGAAATCCAGATTATAGGATGAGTGAACTGCCTCACGCGCAGTATAAGCTTTCCATGTTTTTTCTGGGAACCAGACATAATTAATTAGAAGTTAATTCCCTGAATACAATTTATAGCCACAAAATTGAACTGAGATTGCTATTTTTACTGTATTCTCTGCTGGATAATAGCTTGGAAGATAAATCACTGTGATCGAAAAATGCGGGTCATGCAGCACGCATGGGGAAGAAGAAAAATACGGATTTTACTTTGAGAGACAGATCGGAGGCCCAGGCATATTTGGGAGGGTGATACTAAACTGTATTTTGGAAAGTAACGGTGTTGTGATGTGAGCTGGATGTCTAGAAAAAGGAAAGTTTCTTTGGCGGACAATGACGGGAATTAAAGTTCGGGTTCCAAAGAGGACGACATATTTCTTGAGAGAATTTTAGATTTTTGAAGTACACACCAGTCATGTAGTTACTGAGTTACTAGTTTTTGGGATAATATCCCAGCCGGTTAGAAGATTCAGACATTGAAAACCTACGGTTGTTTCTTCTTTTACGTTTTCGTCACATATATTCAAATGTACCAGATTCAATTTTCGCTGGAAAATTGTCCCTCCGATGAATTTCCAGGATATCACCTTAAAACAGTCGATGATCATGTCTTTCCATATCCTCTCCAATTCAGTACCCAGTATATTCTTGAATGACTCTAGCGTCTAAAGTTCTAAGTAAACTGTACGTGTTTGTTTTCCTCTTTACGCAGAACGAAACGAGTCTGTTGCACCCCTACGTCATGCAGCATAATGTTAGCCCCGTCTTGCAGCTTTGTAGTCGGAACGACAGAATCTCCGCCTATACCTCTCCTGTCGTACGTTAATGCACTATAATAATCCACTTACTCTAACCTTGTTTCTATTCTCTTTCACGCTACAAAGCAATACAGAGAAGGCTAACGAAGTTTTTCTGTTTGTATGGCTGTAACTGTGTGTGTGTGTGTGTGTGTGTGTGTGTGTGTGTGTGTGCATGTGTCTTTCGTAACGACTTTTGCTTCAGTCACCCACATTAAGCGAAAAGTTGTAGAGAACTTAAACAGCAGCCATATAATCGAAGAAAAAGTCACCTCAGCAGGGAAATAAATATGGGAACTCATATTAAGAAACTGCATAAACATAATAATTCCCATAATAAAATAAAATATAATATAACCTGCCTGCAAGGGAACTGGCAGGGACTGAAATTTTGTTTTGTTGCGGACAGGTTCCGTTTCACATATGTACTTGAAGTTTGGATACTCAGGACTGTAAACTTTTCCTTCCCAAGTTCTGGTAAAACAGGTTACACTGTACTCGTTTCTAGTACATAAGCTTAATCACGTCTGTACTGTGTTTAAAGAAAGCAAAACTCGATTTTTCATATATTAACTATTCAGCGTAGGAAGAATTAACATATATATGAGTAAATAAAAGTATTTTGTTACTTCTGTAAATGAAATATTACTTACATAAATGTAATTTACTGCAAGAGTTTAGTTACATTACGCTACGAAATCCCGGCCTGAGAGATGAGCTATTCTACACTTGCTCGCTTTTATAAGCCTGTTCGCTTTATCATAATCTGAAAACGCCATATAGCGGTATTGCTGCCGGATGTTTTTACACAAGTTATTAGTGCCAATATGCATACGTACGCTACGTTCTCCACAATGTGCCACTTATCACAACACCACATCGCAGTCCAATATTCTAGCTATACTTGACAACAAACATTTTATTTCATGTACTTTGTACTTGACCAATTCTGCAGATACATAAATGATGTGTAAACTAGCTGTTTATTGAAACGATTACATGATGGATGACCGATGTGAATTTATTCTACATGATTTATTTATGACTGTAAACAAAACCGTATTCAACATTGTGGGATGAATTAGCATTACAATGGCAACTGTGTATCCCATTGGGTGAAATGATGGTCCTGCAGTCACAGAATGGAATCGACTGAGTAATGCGCATTAGGAAAACACGATCAAAGATGGATTTATCTTATTCAGAATGATACGAGGACAAAAGTCCTCGTATCATTGTCTTTTTGTTTTTAAATGTTGGTTCTGCCGGTAAGATTGAAGTGACTGGGCTGGTGTAGCGGTACAGTGACTGGCTTGCGGTTGGACAACATTAGAATCGTGGGCAAAAGAAAAAACGTTTCTGCTCTCCACATCGTATAGACCAATTCTGGAACCCTCCCTCTTTCCTATTCGATAGATAAGAGGGATTTTTCCCCCGGAAGTAAAGATACAAAGGTGTGAAGCTTGCCAGTCACCTCCATCTAGTGCCTAGGTTAGAATGAGCGGAGCTATACCTTCATGGCTTGCGTAGGGATAATTTTACTTATTATAATAATAAGACAATCAATGTTTTATTCTTGATTCATCTGAGCATGAAGACGTTTTGAAATTATAAACCTCACAGTACAACAACTTCCTCGGTTTTTAAATGTCATGGTATCCAGTAAACTACAATGAATATAGACGGCCTTGAAAACCTGAAGTTTGCAAAGAACAACATTTAAATAATGTGAATGATAATTCATAATTTCAACCCTGTGATTGGTTTTAAGGGAAGAAGCCCATTCACCCTAGCAATAGAACTTCCACGGGCAGACACCTTGCCTTTACAACAAATATTCAACACTTATATATGTTCCAAAAGTCTAATTTGGCTGTACATGTATAAGAGACAAACAGACGAACAAAGGCAGTAGTCGTATTATTTTCAAAGCTTGTTTTATTTAATGAGCTAAAATAAAGAAACTGTAACAACTTTACAACTGAGACACGACTTTCTTTGGATCGCTAATTCGATGAGCCACAGTCCGCCTTAAGAAACTTACAATTTTTTCCTGCACATACCATCATGGCATAAGGCTACTTAGAGGGTCAATTCCATTTACCTCGGCAATAGAATGGCATTGTGACCGGCCACATGCCCCGGCTGCTTAACCCCCGAGGAAAGAGCACATGGTACCCTCTGAAAAGGATGCTAGTTGGACTAAAGCCGAATGGACACGTTCGGATTACAGAAAATTCCTTTGTCCGCTGCCGGAAATGGTACCATGATTGCTCGGCAATCCAGCTCGTAACAAAGTTACTACAGTAACTCTGCTACCTATGTAATGTTATTCTGACAAGCTGACACTCAACTGATTTAAAAAAATTCCCTTCCTTTATAAAGATATATGACATGAACTTTCGTGCTGAAAAGAGCACTCCATCATACCCTAATCTGAGTTAGATAAATTCCGTCTACACAATCACATTCCATTTTCGCAAGGCTTTTTCGATAATCATCCAACATTCACATAGCTTTGCCAAGTGATTATTTTTTCCCTTCAGGTTTTCCGACAAAAATGTGGAATGAAGTTCTAATATGAATACTAATTTCCGTCCTATTTTAGTATTCGGATTTGATACCTTAAACATTATGCTGAAAAGTACTGAAACTATGGAAAAGTCTCGGTCTCTTGCTTGAATTAACCTTTGTGGACAGAAGAAAGAAAAACAGGCATAAATAGTAGACAGAAAATTACGGAACGGAAGATGTGGACTGCGTTTGCATCCAGAAAACCTGTATAAAATTCGAAAAGACTCCGTCTCGTAAATGACACTTCTGTTTGCCCCGAAATGAAGAAGAGACATGCAGAAACCTCAGATTGTATATAGACTACAATTTGATTTCAGACCCATGGAATAGGACTGTATGTGCCAAATATTGCGCAGTAAAAAAATTAGGATGCCTTCATGGGAGCATGACAGTGAAGACCGCCCTCCTTTATCGCACACTTACAGTTGCTCCTCTACTAAATGTATAGACTAAAATTGTATATTAGCCAGCTCATTTCCATAAAGTTTCACTCTGCTGACACAGTTTCTACAAGGTAACTATTCTATTTACCTGACTGATATCCACTCGGTTATGCACGAGTATTTTAACACAGTAATGGACAAATTACAAAAGTCGATAATAGTTTCCCACATGATTTGTTAATTGCATCCAGACAGCGCAGTAATTGTGAATTTCGGTCTCAAAAACTTGGAGAGGTTTTGCGTGTTAAAAAAATTAATTTAAATCTGTACAGAAGGAAAAATCTTTACAAAATGCTGAAGTTAAAAATCTCAGAAATTCGTTGACAGAATTCTGTATCTCAAAACAAAACAAAAAAATGATTTCCCTGAAACTCTATTAACTGCATCAGTTCACAGATTGTTTTCTTTCAATGCCACTATGAAAACCATCTTTTTGGAACTGACGTTTCTACATGCTTCTACATGCTTCTCATGTAACCCTCATGACTTAAATTTGTAGTAACCAATTTCATGCTTTGTATACATGTAAAATAACCCCTACCCCCGGGTAACAACCCGATTGCAATAAATAAATATTATTATAAGGCAATTCTGTTATCTCCTTCCTGATAACAGCATATCAACTATAAATCGGTTAGGCGCTTTAATACAAATGCGAAAATCTACTATTATTTATCTCAGTAATTAACCACCTTCATGCACAAAACTTTTTTTTTTACAATAAGTTTATTTCATGCCTCTACATCATCACACCTATAGGTATGATGATACCAGAGGCTGTGTAATGCAATTTTGACCTCCAGATGATGAGCACATGTGCTCGAAACATGTAGAGGCAAGAAATAAACTTATTGTAAAACAAAAATGTTGTGCATCAATTTGGTTAATTACTAAGATAAATATACTGAGATGCACGGTCAGCAAAACGTAAAAAAAATCTACTATTAGTTTCGTCAGATCTGTCAACCTGTCTGTCCGCATAAAACTACTCGGCTGCAAATGGCAGGATTTTATGAATTTTATATCAAGCAACTTTTCGAAAGTCTGTTGAGAAATTTCAAGTCTCATTCAAATCTTATATAAATAACGAATACTTTGTATGAAGACCTATTTACGGTTATGATAGTAACTTCCTTAATTCTTCTTAGAATGAGAAATTTTTCAGACCAAACTTGTTGAGAAAATCAAGACAAACATTTTATATGCAATAAATTATTTTCCCGAAAATACTGCCGTTTATGAGATAATGTGGAAAAATATGGCACATTCCGTCAGACCGAAGATAGCAATATAATATGGCACATGCGCACAGTATGCTGGATAAATAAGGTTACACACACACACACACACACACACACACACAAAGAATATATAATGCTTACTGCTTTTTCAGGGCAAAAAAGTTTACGCGAACGCGCTGCAATATCCTTTTATGCTTACACAGGGCTTCTTGTTGATTAGGACCTGTGCTTCAAACCACGCTCTCCCCCCCAATTACGGCAGTTCTATCCCAAAAAAAGTCATTGTAATTATACATTGACATAAAATCCTTCCGCTCACACTATGGCCTT
>Ga0123357_10003916_pt1 | contig 17285 bp, 13 predicted proteins | sample TergutEmb28metaG_FD_89873 | JGI IMG/M metagenome (GOLD analysis project Ga0123357, IMG submission 89873) | Embiratermes neotenicus P4 segment gut microbial communities from Petit-Saut dam, French Guiana - Emb289 P4 | ecosystem: Host-associated > Arthropoda: Insects > Digestive system > Gut ... | reverse complement strand
TATAAATTTTTTAATATAAAGTAAAAAATATTAAATGTTTAAAATTATTTTTTTATTTTAATTTTTGTAAAAATGTTAATGTGTTTGTGTGTGTGTGTGTGTTTTTTTTTTTTTTTTTTTAACTATCATTGGGTCAAAATTTTTAAGTGTAAGTATAATACAGGTACTTATTGAACCAGGTTTGTGTCTCAAATAGGTGCTGTATATTTTGGAACACTTTTATTATTTTTGTAAGTTGTTTCAGGAATACAGTTTTACTTCTTATGTGTAATAATGTGTGTATCCAAGCTTTGAAGGCGGTATATCTGGTTATTGTGATTGATTAAATTCAAGAAAAAGCTTTTAGTGTGTATGTTTTGTATTGTTTCAACATGGTGGTTAGTAGATGTGTTAAAAATAATGTGTATTTTGTTTCTGCCTATCCCTCTTACATACTTTTTTATGCTAATATTACATACTCTTTTCATCTGTATTTTATATACTTTGTTAATAAATTAATTCATCAGGAAGAAATAAAAACTAAAATTAAGACTAAAGAACACAATAATAGACAAAACTTTAACTTATGCATCAGAAACGTGGATACTAACAAAGAGCGATATAGAGCAAATAAACATTTTTGAAAGGAAAGTGTATAGAAGAATTTTAGGCCCAGTATATGACAGTGCAAAAGAAAACTGGAGAATATTAACCAATAAAGAAGTTTATGCAATGGTTAAAAAAAACCACTATAACAGAGACAATAAGGTTAAATAGACCACATTGATTTGGGCATGTACAGAGAATGGAAGAAAATAGAATTCCCAAAAAAGTATTATATATGTATTTGTAGTCAACAAGGCTGAGAGGTAGACCAAGGAATAGATGGCAAGATGAAGTGAGGGAGGATGGAAGACTAGTTGGTGGAAAAGGGTGGAAGGAAAGGGTATATAATGGGAATAGAAGAAGCTCCTGAGTACAGCAAGGAATCGTTGTATTATGCACATGCCAATGAAATGAATGGAAGAAATATGGGGTCCGGCAATTTGTCATGAATCTGACAGCTTTGAAATCTATGGCTGGCAGGCTGCTGATTCCACCCACAAAAATTAACAAAAAAAACCCCACACTGGCTCCAAACTTTGCTGTGTCCTTCTTCGAGCAGTTGATGGGTTTGAGCATGTGATACAGTTGTGTGTTATGAACATAAATTATATTTCGTAGGAAATATCTTGAAAGTGAAGCACCTACCAAAGCAAAGCTCACAGAACAGTGGCAGATTTTCCTGGAATGGGATCAGTGATGGCCACAATACTCAAATAGAGATGCATTCAACAGAGACTTGATGTTGGTACCTGATTAGACGCAAGGCCAAAGAAGATGCTACAAAACTGATAAAGCTACAACTCCACAAAGGAAAAGCTGTACGCTGTCCTGTGCTTCCAGGCTTGTAGAGAGAATTTGTTTTGTTACTCCATATGTTTTTGGGAATTTGTGTTTCTGTGTGTGTGGGGCAGAGCGGTATGCTGTTACTGTATGTAAGCACCAACAGTGTGAATTCTTTTGTGTCTTTTGATGTTCTTGTTTCCTGTTATTTTATTTTTCATTTAATTAAAATTTGATATTGAATTATTTCCATGTGTGCTTGTGTGCACACACAGACTTCATGGAGTAGAGTCCCTTTTGAGGAGCTTACAGTTCCTTAGCTGTTCAACAAATTCCCCACATTGTACAGAATTCTACGTTTCCTTACGATATTCAGAAGAACTTACCACTTGTCACCATCATGAGCAAGATTAATGCAATCCATGGCATCCCATCTTATTACTTAAAGATACATTTTAATATTATCTTCCTCCCTATTCTTATATCTTCCCAGTTGTCTCATTCATGTACCCCCACCAGAACCCAGCATATATTTCTCCTGTACACCATATGTGTCACTGTATCCAGTGACAGTTAAGAAAATACAAGAAGATGATGGTGATTCACACATGTGGATTTCTGTTGATGAAATGGCAGGTGTTGTAGTGTGGGACATTGCTACTTTAAACATTGGCAGCTTGAAAAGTCAGTACCCCAAGTACTGTTCATTTTGTTAACACAACACTAAATTTTTGTATCTGAATGGCATTATTGCTATTATTGCTACTGGTAAATATAATTGCATATATGCTTGCAGCAGGTGATCTAAAGAACAGTGAGTGCCTATTAATTCGGTTAATGGAACTGGATAGGTGCCTAAAGCTTTTTTGTTAGTGCCTAATGTCTGATGTCTAGCCATAAGTCACAATTATGTTCAAATGCAGTGTAATCCCCAAGAATCAATTTGACATTTTATAACTGCTGAGATATGAGAATGGGGCAGGGTGTACTCTAGTTGAGCCTGCAATTGCCAAAATTCAGGAGTTTCTGTTGCAGGGCAGATTACTAATGCGTTACAGAGCATATATATATATATATATATATATATATATATATATCAAAACACTGAGCTTGGGTAATGTCGTAGATATAATAAACAGGCTATAGGTTGGACGGTCCTGGGTTAGATTCCGGGCAGGAACAAGAGACTTTCTCTTGGAAGTAAAGTGGCAAGGCATGTTAAGTTCACCACATGCACTCATGTATTGCTGAGGTTAAGAATGAGTGGAGCCATGCCTTTTTTCTTACATCTCAAAAACGGCACGATTTTTGAAAAAGACAACTTATTGAAGACAAAATATGTGTTTTGATTTCTCTACAACTTTTGTCTAAAACATCTCATTCTAAGACGACTTCGGAGATATAAATATACATAGGTCTTCCTGTAAAGCACCCGTTATTCTTGTCAGACTTTAATGAAACTTAAATTTTACTTTAGATCCTCAAATTTCATAAAAATCCGTACAGTGGCTGCTGAACTACTCCATGCGGACAGACAGACACGACAGCTAATGTTTGCTTTGCGCAATGTTGCGAACGCCCTAACCACGGGAATCGAGCGGAACTTGACCTTGGTATGTGTCACATGGTTAGTTGCAGTACAGCGAAGTGGTGACATGAGTGGTTGCTGCATAGTGCTGTACAGTCCTCTGAGTGTGTAGACAGATAGTGTGTTGTGAATGATTTAGGTAGCTGAAACCAGCATGATACAACGGCGGTAACTGTAAATTAGGAAGATGTCGGGTAGACTACAAGTAACTACAGGGGCCCCAGAGCCACCCCCAAGGAGACGGCACTCCTGGACCAGCAGACGACGGTCCAGTGTGATTACAATACCAAATACTCATAGATCGTCTCTTTATGGACCTCTAGAAAGGGTAAAATAATTGTGTGTGTGTAAGCGTTCTAAAGTCTGCGTAGTTCACATTCCAATATTTGTTCATCTAGCCATTGCGATTACTCGTCTGCCGAAGTTTCTTAACCTAGCACGCCCGTTAAATCGAGGTACCAAGAAAATTGCCAATAATTATGAATTTCAGTGACGTCACTCATTTATGTAAAGACAGTTAAAACAAATGGGCCATCTAATCATATCGTTTGGCTTTGGAATTGCTAAGAGCGATAAGACGCACGATAACAGACGTGATCTGTACAATCGACAATTTGACAAGTGATGACGTTCGGTCGGTACGATAGCGGATAATAGCGTTGGGGATGAGTGTGGATGTAAAGCAATGTGTAAGATGTTATTGATTTTTAGATTAATTTATCGGATTAAATGAATGAAATAACATAGTTTGTTTACCTTTTAGAAGTTTTGAGACAATGACTTGACTCACTGTGTTACGATATGGTGGTCGGTGCTAGTTTTTGGACCATTCAGCCAAGGAGTAGCCTTACCCCTATATCTTTGTAAAAGGGGGTGGGAACTGGGTCTTATTAGAGTAATATAAATGCCGTTGGACAATATTGGTAGTAATTTGATGGCCGGAAGAAATGTGTACGGTTATGTGCCATCGGTTGGAAGTGACGAATATGTAAGTGTCGACGTCTGCTGTGATGAGTGAGCATAATATACTCCGCAGAAACATGTGCAGTTAATTTTTATCTGTTGGTTGATCGTGAAGAGGAGCGTTTTAAACCATTTTTTTTTCAGACCTGTTTTCCGCACTCATCTTTCACATTCGGGTTTTACAGTGTCCATGAATGTTTGATGGTACCCAACTTTCAATATCAGGAGCAGAATTCTTCTTGACAAGATACTAGGTCCTCAGCTGGTGAACAAATATTCTGCATTTGGGGAACCCGAACATTCATTGCTGTGTTTACAACGACCTACAGGTGTCTCTCTCCTCATCAAGATGTATGAAGACAACCATCCCAATCTATTTCTTTAAGGTCAATTTTAATATTATCCTCCAATCCACACCTAGATCTTCAAAGTAGTCTCTTTCGTTTAGGTTTTTAACCTCAAGCCTTGTATGCATTTCTCTTCCCATTTCTGCAACATACCCCACCCCCTTCATACTCTTTGATTACTCTAATAATGTTTGATGATGAGTAAATATTATGAAGCTTCTCATTGTGCAGTTTTATCTGTCCTCCTGTTACTTCCTTCCTCTTATGTCAAAATATCTTTCTCAGAACCCTGTTCTTGAAATCGCAAACCATTGTTTTCCTTTTAATTTCAGTGACCAAATTTCATACCAGTATAAAACAACAGGCAGACTTTGCCTTTGTGAGAGTGGTTATGAATATTTGGGTTTTATAAGGCAGTATTTTTTGACCAGCTGCTTCAGGAAGACTTTTCACCAAGAAAGTAGTTTGTTAGGTGTCAGTGGTTTTATAGTAGCAGTAACTTAGTATATTATTGCAAAGGAGGGTCTGATGAGGAAATGTGTGAGGTGAGATATCATTTGCTAATTAAGATTCTAAATAACACAAAGAAAATAGCAATGCTATTTATTTGTTCATACAACTAAGTTTTTTGGTTAATGGTGGATGATGCAAAAGTTTAACTAACTGTTAATGTTTTACATTCATTTTACAGATGGATGAGACAACATTTGCACTGAGATTGAAAGTTATAGCAGGTCATGAATTAGCAAAGAAAGATATATTTGGAGCCAGGTAAAATCCATAGTATTGGTATTGTTTGTCAGTATCTTACTAGATGTTCAGTAGCTATGACAGTCATTGACTACCATATTAAAGGTTTATTCAGAGCATAATTTTCTGGATTTTTACACTCTGCATTGTTGGAGGTTGACACAGATGCTTCAGAGAAACATGCTGCTTCCAACTTCACCATTGAAGGAACTGGGTCTAGGTTTATGTAGAAGTGATTAGGGCAAGGATGTGGTTTGAGAATATAAGTTTGTTGTAAGGAATGTGGCCAATCAAAGCCACAAGAAGGGGACTGATATTTTATGGCCACAAGACTGAGAATTGTGAATAAGAGTAAAGGGGGTTTGGAGTGGAAATTGCATATATGTAGCCTTTCTCTTGGCTCCAGTAGATGGCCAGTAGAAAGTGAGAGGTGACAAGCCCCATTTATAAGGGTGTATGTAAGGGAGTGTTTCTGCTGGTAGGGTGAACTGACCTGTGCTTGGAGGAGATTGTCTGCTTTTGGTCTTTAAGGGCATTGATATGAGGCTGTGGAAGCCTTGTGTGCACTTCATGAAGGAAAGGATCAGAAAGTTGATTCATTCTGTCTGAGCATTTTTTAAATACCATTTAGATAATCAATTATCAAGGTACACAAAGTCTGCGTATAACAACTGCTTTAATTATCCTGTGGTTAGGGTTGTTCTCAAACCTTTCAAACATACAAAATCCAGTGTTAAGTTGTCGGTTACATATATGAATATGTGGCGTCATTTGTCATAAAGTTGTATGGTGCTTGTATGTTACAAATGTGCACCTTGTATAAAATTATTAATATATAGTTAAGGATACCTGTGGGAAGTATACCTGTGTGTAATTTGTTAGTGGGCTAGAATTCTAATAATGTTTGTGTCACTGATTAGTTGCTTGTCAAGGATCTCTGAATATTTTACTTGTCCGTAGATTCATTTACATGGTCATGTGTGTTAGTATATTTATTTGTAATTGCAGCTGTTTATCTTCGATATGGTTGCCAAGCCATGCAGTATGCCATTTTAAAATCTGACATGGGAGGCCGTTGCATCATGGATGGAACTGATACTCTTTTATGAAAGAGTTAAAGAACCATATACTGTTAGGCGACATTTATAAGAAGCTTGGCTTCCTGGACACTGAGTAGGTGCTACATATGTGGCCTCTTGCATCGCACTGCACATCTGACATATGCAACATACAAGCTGCATGTAACAATTTTGTGACAGGGGAACAGCATTGTGTTGTCATCAGTTGAATACTTGGAGGCATATTTTTTGAGAAAGAAATTGTTCATATCTACCATTTTATGAATTAGTGCTGCTGTATGCAGGTTAGTGTTGTGGGTTGAAGGCAGGTATTTGTGGAGTTAATGGTTACGTGAGGAAGTGCAGTTTTCTTTATTCCATCACTCTTTTTGATGTACTGTAACATAAAATATTAAGCAAATGGACTGCTTTGATCACACTGTGTTCCAGGAATTCTTGTCCATAACTGAATGTTCTTCAGCAGATTCAATGTCCAACCACCATTATTTGGTAAAATAGGAATTTTGAAAAGCTTGATTTTTGGTGTAACTTTTTTCTCCTTGTTGCAGTGATCCCTATGTAAGAATAGATCTGAACACCATCAATGGAGATGAAACTGTTGATTCAGTTCTGACGAAAACAAAAAAGAAGGTAACAGAAGAATTGTGTTTTACTGTATCAGAATAAATATTTCATTTAAGGACAAGCTTTGCCTTTCTGTGAGCAAAGTATATTAAAGAACAACTATTTTGAAGCTTATTCATGTCCTATCCCCTTTCATTTTTGTTGTCTGATCCTGATGTGCATTTTCATGTTGTGGAGTCAGTGATGAGCATTAATGTCTGTTTTGCAGACGCTGAACCCACAGTGGAATGAGGAGTTTGTATTCTGTGTAAGTCATTTCAGATTATACTATTGTATTTTAGATGTGGAATCAGATGCAAATAGATCTAGTATCTGTAGGAACAGATCTTTGGTTTGGTTTCCAGTCATGATATAAATGAGGACTTCCAGGTAGCATGTGTTGGACATAAGGTCAAATTAGTGCATAATCACCATTTTTGTAATGGTTGACTTACAAGCGGCATTTCACGCATGATGTGTAGGTAAGTTGGTCAAACTGCATACCAAATTTCACATGCCTAGCTCCAGTTGTTCAATAATTATTACTGTCAAACTGGAAGTTAGCCAGGACTGCATTGTTTGTATAGTGACTAGGCTATGGCCTGGACAGTCTGGAGTTCAAGTTCTGGCAGGAACAAGATACTAGTCTCTTTTCTAAATTGTCCAGATGGGCTGTGGGGCCCACCTTGCCTGTTCAGTGGGTACCAGGGTTCTTTTTCCAGGGTAAAATGCTGGAACGTGATGTTGGCCACTCGCATACACCAAGCACCAAGGTTAAGAATGAGCAGAGCTATACCTTTGTTCCTCCTCTGTGCCTTCATGGTATTGAAAGGACAGCTTTATTATACTGAAAGTTAAAGGAAGGTTGCCACCATGTTATTTTATGTTTTACAAAAGTACACTTGAACAAAAGTTACGTATCTTTCTAAGATCTATTACAATATTTCATTGCAGAACCTGAAAAGTAAGTGATGCTAGTGTTACACTCACATCACAAGTTTGTACATTTTTCGCATAGTTATTACTACCTGTAGAAAATTGATAAATACACTGGTTGGGTGGTGTGGGACAAGGTTCGCACTAGTTTGTTAAAATTTTTCTCCTGCTTAAAACGTTAAAATATGACACCCCCCCCCCCCCCCCAAATGACACACACACATGCATGTGCATGCAAATATTGTGATCATAATCATGATCTCAAGAATGTGACTTACATCCCTTTTAGGAATGAAAGTAGGCTACATGCTGTCACAGTTTTCTAATGAGAAATGCATTGTACAGGTGAAACCTGCAGAACATAAACTTGTGTTGCAAGTGTTTGATGAGAACCGTCTGACTCGTGATGATTTCTTGGGAATGGTTGAGTTAAGTCTACATAATCTACCCAGAGAACAGGAAGGAAGAGCTGTACTACCCAAGCAGTATATTCTTCGCCCTCGCAGGTGGTTACAACTATATCACATGCTTTAAGATAGGATTCATTGTTACTTGATACCTCACGTTCTGTTGGACACAGGTGGTGAACTGCACTGCATAATTAATTCATGCATGAACTGAGGAAAAATGTAACTTTTAGTTTTACTTTAGTTATATCAGACCTGATGTGATGTCATAGGTTACTGTGCTGTGATGACTGAGTCAGTAAAATGGCCGATATGCAACGTGGTTTTTAAACATCACAAATTACAGAGTGAATTAAGTATTGTTAGTATAAAGTAATACTCCAAACATATATAGGAAGCAAGTTACTGGTTCGTGATATTTTTTATACAGGCCGACCTCCGTATCCATGGTTTACCACGGCCCGAAAAAATTTGGAAAATTGAAGAAATATGCAGTTCATAAGTTTCAAAACGTGTGCCAAGCGAGAATGGGCCGTAACATGGTGAAATCCAGCAGCCCAAATGCGGCCAGTACGTGACTCATCTTCCTGTGTCCCCATACCCATGCTTCCCCACAAACTTGCCATCATTCTGGTTCTAGCGTTCTCGCTATTCGAATTCATTGCATGTTATCACAGTGTTTGTGTTCAGAAAGCAACAAGAAGAATTGAGAAGTTGGTGAATACCCACAATAGGCTAAGATATTTTTTAACAAATAAAATTTTCTTATTACAGGTTATGTACAGGTATGTACATATGATTTTCATTGTTAATGTGTAACAGTAACATATTTTTTCATTGCCTATGCAGCGCTTTGATGGAAAAGCATGATTTTTATTGTTCTGTCATCCCTTGAAACTGTACATGACACTGTACAGTACAGGCACTGTATTTTTTCATTGCTGTATCGTCTGTTGAGGATTAGGCTAAAACGTCAGAATCCCTTACTTTCATATGTACGAGGGAGAAGGTACACTGTAGTGTACAGTACACTTTATTATTACTTTATTTAATGTTGGTTGTGTCTTACTGTGCATAATTTATCAGTTAAACTTTACCGTATTTGTGTGTGCTATGTGACTATCACTTTATATCATGTTATACATAGTGCTTGGTATTATCTGTGGTTTCATGTAACCATGGTAGGTCTTGAATGTATTACCCATGGATACGGGGGTCCGCCTGTAATAGTCACAGCTGATGTAAATTATATTGCATTGAACGTAATTTTGTCATAAAGTTTATTCTAGTTCTGTTCTGTTTACTTTGAAAGCAATAAAGTACAGCAAATTTTAATGACTAGGAACATGTTGAATAAGTGATAGAGTGTCCAAGAAACTGTAAAATGTGAACCTGAAAGAAGAAGAGGCCAATTCAGAGGGATGATAATGGTTTGGAGGAAGGATGTAAGTGAATTACACTCTTGGTTTAATATGTTCATTAGCACATTTTTGGCCTGTACCAACACTGTTGAGAATGGACAACCATGGCATGAGACAAAAAGTGTAATGAGGAAAAGTCAAGTCAAAGATACAACTTTCTGTCACTAGATTTGTACTTGAAGTTCTGTTTTATGACACAGTGCCAGATCTCGCGTAAAAGGTCACCTGGAGTTATACCATGCTTTTATTCAAGAACCAGCAAGAGGAGGAGAGGTAGTGAGATCTACTGAAGAGGTGTCAAGTACACAGCAGGAATCAGATCCTGACTGGGAGATTGTTGAGAATGAGTCAGCCCAGTCAAATGTTGAATCTGCTGTTCAGGTATGAGCTGTCTTGTCACTTTTGGGGTACTTCTGCGAATTGTGTTTCTCTGTCTTCAGGACCCTGTTAACAACCCTTGCATGTACCTTGTCTTGTTATCCATCCTCAGCCAGATTCAAGTGCAAACATAAATATTGAGATACTAATTGACTAACTTTGTGAAATTCAGTATGAACATCATGTCACTGGATACCACTTTGTACTGCTGCTTGTAACATGATGCGATCAACAATATTTGGATCTTAGGGTAGTAACACTTCCCTCCATACCAATACAAGTGCTGTTGCAGACTGTGTCTCTGGCCCACCTATTAATTCAGAGTCAATACAGAAATGGCAGAACGTGATTCAAAAGAAACATTATTTTGTTCTAAACTGATCGTACACAGAAACCAAGAACAGGTAGTAATTTGGCCCTCATTCAGCAATATAAGAAGTAATATCTGACCATTTTCTTCACAGTCACTCATTGTAGCTTGAATGTATAACACCCATAAGATGCTTTAAATCTCCACTTTTTCGGACTGTTAAAATGGATCATGCTGCAGCTTAACAGTCTCCAAATGGCCATCTAAGAGGACATTCGTCCATGATGAAAATTTTACATATAATTTGGGTTTAGCCACCTGGAAGTAAATATGGTGTAGAGAGTAGGTAAAATTCTTGTAATTAACTATGCAAGCATCTGACTGTAATGAAACCAAAGTACTATTAAATTAAATGTAGAAACTTAAAAAAAAAAGCCTTATACATCCAACATTTGGGTGTGTTGTCCCAGTTGCTGTCCAGTTCTAATATATGTAACCTTGAACTTCCAAGTGAGATGTAAATTTTCTTACCAGCTTACATTAATTCAAATTCTATTTCTCTCTTCCTCCTCCTACCCCTCCTCCTCTGTCTTTATGCAGTACCTACTTATGGCAGCTCCAGTAGATGGATGCTAGCTGATGCTTTTTGAGGTTTTCTACACTCTTGCATGGTTTTAAGTTACACATTTAACACCATGAGAAGGTGAACAACTTAACACCCCAAATCCAGGTCAGGTTCTATGTTCTGTACAAATAAACTAATATCCACTATACTGACCTCTTATTACCAGTTTTCTTTCCTTGCAGCATACAGTCCCTCTTACCTACTAAACTGTCTTTATCATCTACATGGTGTGAGCCATATAAAGTCTTCTCACAGGGACTTTTCTCACTGCTTATCAACAGCACTACTGACTTTTGTCCTTGTATTATGTTAGTGATTGACTTTCTTTTAACATTGATGGGCCTGGTTGATTCCCCAGGTCCACCTGACTGGCAATTTGGAGCACCAGTGATGTCATAGACTTATATTTATGAGTTGCCCTGTTCACATCTCATTTGACTTGCTGGCTGTCCTGATGGAAGTTTTATAGTCTCTTCGAGCAGATTCTGGAATGGTTCTTTGTTTATTTTATGACTGCTTGCTTCCAGATCCTCTTCCAATGTATCATTCATTAATCACACCATCACACTGTGTGTTGTGAAATTCTGATGTAGTGTAATAAGGCAGTGTGAAGGGGGCTTTTTTACCACCATCAGGCTGATAAAGTGATATAAATGTGCATTATTTGAAGAGAGTTGTATTTTCTTCTACCAGTATGTGACAGCATACTGATCTAGAACCTCTCCACTCCATTTACAGTGTTATGTTGTTAGTTTGCCATATGAATGTGTAGGAATATCCATCCTATTACATTTTTTGCAGTTAGGTTATCAGCGTCATTCCAAAAAGTGGTATGGTCAATTGGCAGCATGTTAACTGTTTTGAGTGAAAAAATGTAGCTGGGTAGGATAGTGCAAAATTGGGTTTCCCTGTCACAGTGGAGGCTTCTGGGAACTGTATCTCCACATAAAGCTTTAGATCATATACATCTGCACACTGCTGTACTGGTCAGCATGTTGGACAGCCTGTTGTGTTGAAAAGACAGAAATATATTGTGCTGCTAGTCTCGTTTACATTTTCTGCAGAGTTGTACCTCACTCCATTGCCACAATCTTTGATAGTGTATTGTTGTTCTATGGCTGTGCAGTGTCTGCTTTTGTCTTAAAATAACTGAAAGCTCTGAGAACAATATCTATAACTATAACTATATCTTGGGCCTTTTTCTCCATGGTCTCTATTGCCATAAATTGACACTAAAATCATACTGGTGACAATGGTACAGTGATCCCTATTCAGTGTGGGGGTTAGGGGGAGTAATTGCAGCAGGTTGGGCGAAACCTTGTTGCACAGACTTCCTGTGTAAGCTTGGATGTAACCCCCCCCCCTCCAATCACTTAAAATATATTTTTGGATATTATATACCTACACAATGTTTTGGTAGCTGATGCTGCCAAATTCCATAGTGGTTGAGTGAGTGAATGAGTGCCCACATATCCACCTTCATTTAAGTTATTCAGTGTTTGGAAAATTTTTCCTCATATATCTGATCGTTTTGAAATATCATGTTTTGAAATACGTAGTAAAAGTATTTTTTCTTTGTCACTTTTTGTTTCACTGAGATGCCAGTATTATTCTACTATGTTGTGAAAGAATTTGTGAAATATTATTATGCAAGCAGTAAATTACCTGATACAATCATTTTGCAGTATTAGGATTTCAACTGCATTGTCAGTTACACATAACTTTTCTTTATGTCATACATTTTCAAATTTGTGTGTTCAGTTTTGTGTTTGATTTGTTGTCCATGTGTGTTTATAAAAATTACACTTATATTAATCCAGTTTAAGTGTAATCCTTGTTTTTATTACATTTGACATTTGAGGCAGTAATAGATATAATATTATTTCATTTTTGTTTGAATGAGTTGAAGATCTGCTTGTTGTCTAGCCGGTGTTTGTCCAGAACCAGGAGCAGTTGCCGCTTCTGCCGCATGGGTGGGAAGAGCGACAGGATGCTAATGGTCGCACCTACTATGTGAACCATATTGCACGTTCCACTCAATGGGAAAGGCCTGCCTTTAGGTAAGGACTTTTGTTTTCATTGCCTGTAATAACTTATAAAGTTATCAGCTAAAAATGAAATTGTGTTAGTTCTGATCAGCTCATAAAGCAGTAACTGAACTAAGTATACCTAATAGTATACCCTGTGACACTGCTTGTGCAATGAATGATGCATAATGAAACCATTTTCTGGACTGTATTCAAAATCTGTAATTTCGTGGTACTGTAAACTACACACTAAGTAATTTGTTTTGTGTTCCACATGTTAGGAAAAGGTTAGTATGGCTTAAGCATTAATCTTTATGTCTTTACATTTTTGAGGGGGTGCATAGTTTTCCCCATTTGATTCATGCAGTTGCCAGATTATGGCCTTTGATTAAGCCAAATATTGTATTTACTTGAATGCAAGATGAGATTTTTTCTTAAATTTGGCACTTAAATTTGTGAGGTCAGAAATTCATGTATGAAGCCTCGAACTGGACCAAGCAGAGCCAAACAAAGTCCTGCATCAATAAATCATCGTGTGAGATCTGTGCTGTTCTGAGATATTACGTGGCATAGAGTTGTAATTCCATACCAATGTTCTGAGACAACCTATTAATCCCATCTTCAGGGGTCAAGAAATCCATAGGAGAGAACATTGCACAACTAAGTTAACTGACACGGTGTTCTTTTTTGGGACTTTGTCCATTGCTTAATTTTTTAAAGAAGCACAATGTTTTGGAAGCCGGCTGTGTTTCTGTTTAATCAGGCAAAGAAGCACCTAACTTGGGTGACCCTGTAAATTGATTTATATTCAATCACTGGGCACCATAGAGACAGTAACTTGTTAATTTATGTACCTATGAACTCATCTAGTCCAAGAGGAAAATGGCTATTGCGAAATTAAAAATTAATGACAAGACTCATTAATAAAACTTGGACCAATCCACAAATTAAAAACTATAAAAAGAGCCGTCAACTCAGACAACAGTCACAACAAGTGTTTATGTCCATTGCACTGGTTGGGACTGATGATGATACATTGTGGAATGACAGTAAAAAGAATGGGGATGTTAGGAGTGAATGTTAAGAAGATGAAGGCACTGACTGTGAAGATGGAGACAGTGACACTGATTGGTAAAGGTACATAGAATCTGATATGCTTTGTGGAGTAAGTGTATGAAGTGTTGTAGTAAATGTTCTCTGTGATATGTACCATGTTTGATACTTTCACAGATATGTACTAACATTCATATCTCAACAGGACTTTTCTTTTGCCCTGATGTCACTTAACATATGCAGAATTCTATGGTCTTCTCGCTCTTCCCTCTTTCTAAACAGGCTCTGTCCATTTGTAAATGATGAATCTGTGTTCAAACATTGTATTACCTATGTTTGTGATGTAAAATACTGTGTCAGTAAATGCTGTACCTCAGTAAATGTGTAATATAAAATCGCATAGCTGTGGAGCCAAAGCTTTCCTGTTGTCTCTGTCACTCACACACACACACACACACACACACACACACACACACACATACATATGTGTGTGTGTGTGTATATATTCATGGATGTCTGATTGTCAGACCTTGGGTACATTAATACTCTGAAGTCCATTCATTATACTTCTGTTATATTTATTTTTCCTCCCTTTGTCTAGTTTGTTACACTACTATGTTATGAGTTCTGTCTTAGCTTTCACAAGTCTTAATCTTCATGGTGCACTTTGACTACTTGTTATTCTTACCTACAGATACTGAAAATAGGATTTAACCATCTTGAAGTATTGGATTTGGTCAGTCTATGCATCACATATTATTACATAGCTCCAAAATCTGGCAGTGAATGGTTGACTGCAGGTATGTATTTTTATTACAGCAATGATCAAGTCCGTGAGCGTAGTCTAGAATCTGCAGCTACAGAATTTCAAAGACGGTTCCACATTAGTGTAGATGATACTGAAACTAATAGACGAGAAAGTAATGCAACAGTTCATCAGGTAAGAGAAGGTGAAAGATTGTGCATATTTGGAAACATCAAAATACAGGGTGCGTCACGGGAAACGGACATTTTTGAAATAAATATTACTCCATTAATTTTTAGTGTAGAATTTATTTAGTATCATGAAATTATGTTATTACATGCCATTTTAGGCTGTTTATGTACGAAAAATTATGTCACTTAAATGATGACCATTTTGGAGAATGCACATTTGTAGTCACTCCTGGAAGTTTGCTTCTGCTCTGTCCGACAGTTTTTGGTTAATCATCCATATTTGCTTGCAAATGGTGCCCTTCAGTTCCTCTAATGTTCATGGCTTTCCTTCATATACACATGACTTGAGGTAGCCCCACAGATAAAAATCGCACATTGAAAGGTCGGGTGACTGAGGAGGCCAGGGAACATCACCACATCATGAAATGAGGCGATCAGGGAACATGGCTCAAACAACAGCCATTGCGGCTCTGGCAGTGTGAGCGATGGCCCCATCTTGTTGAAACCACACATTTTGGTTATTAATCCTTCGGCTCCATAGTTGTGGTTCCAAGAAATTGTTGATCATATCGATGTACTGAGCTGCGTGTACAGTCGTGGTAATCCCATTTTCCTCAAAAAAGTACGGACCAATGACGCCAACTTTACCAATAGCACACCCAACCGTCACTTTTGGGCTGTGCAACAGTCTTTCATGCACGTCATGGGGATTTTGTGGGCCCAGTATCGGAAGTTCTGTTTGTTTACTGAACCGTTTAGGTGGAAATGTGCTTCATCACTCATGATGATCGCGTCCTCATTTTCTTCGATAATTTCGAGCATTAGCTCGGCAAAGGCTGAACGTTGTTGATAATTCCCTTCGTTTAGCGTCTGAACGATCATCATTTTGCAAGGATGGAATCCCAAATCTTTGTGTAAGATTCGCTTTACTGTTCTTTCACTCATTACCAATTTGACAGCATGTTACTGAGCAGAACAGGTTGGACTCCTCACGATGGCCTCTCTCACTCTTTCCACGTTCTCCGGGGTTCGTGCAGTTGTGACAGGACTAGGTGGTTTCGTCTTCATTATCATTCCCCTTGCTCGAAAAGATGTGACCCACCTCAAGATGGTATTGCGACTTGGAATGTTCCCATGACGCCCAATATTGAAACGGCAACGAAAGAGCCTCTGAGTTTTAATAATCGATTCACCACATTTTGTGAAACTGTCATATGTGAACACACGATGCTCTAATGTCCACTGTGGCATGACGTCAACTGAAATGGCATGGCCTGACAAGTTTCATTGCCCCCTACCCAAGCCTCTACCCCCTCTACCTGCTCTGTAACATCCATTTCAAAAACATCCATTTCCCGTGACGCACCCTGTATAAAAAAAGTATATTTGAATAAAGATGTACATGTTGGTTGTAGTTTGGTGTCAGCATTGTTTAGTTAACTGCATTATGTAAATGTGAGGTGTACAACTTGGAGGTGAACGTCTTGAATTGGGTAACATTTTAAGAGCTGAAAAATGATATCCAGTGTAGTATGGTGCTAGTAACCTCTTTGTTAAAGATGGGATTTTAATGCCATGTTTACTGGTGAGTAGCAATCAACAATTCAGAGACAAGTAATGCCTGTATGTTCAAGGTTATGCCAAAGACAGAAGGAGTATGTTCCTCCAAGACTTGGGTAACTATTTACCCATCAACACAATGTAATATCTCAGAAGACTTGAATCCTTAATCCTTGACACCCCTGTGAGAACCTCATACCTCACAACCTTAGTGTTACACTTATAAATTTGTGCCCAGTAGCAGATCTTAGCACTCAGATGTTGTAAGCATATGCAGCAGACATGGTAGTTATAACACATACAAAAAATCTGTAATCATCTTAACACCAAATTTAATGTTAGAGGTTATGCAAGAATTGTAAGGTGTTGTGTAAAAATCTTATGACAGGCAACTTATCTGTACCTGAGATAAGCGGCAGACATTGATAACAATCAACTGTGCTGCATACTTCTGTGGGTGGGAATTGTTTACTTTGGTATTTGCGCGTGTGATGGCAGCTATTATCCCTTGTGACAAGCTTTTGGAAAGTACATATTGTTATCTCTTGCATTGTGCCCATCATGCCCGTCATTGGTCCTTATGTGGTAGTTCCTGCTTCACCATGCTTTGTGCAGTATCTTCATTCCATACTGATGACGGAGTGGCAACTCCTGATGCTAGTTTGGACTGTGTGTGCAATTATCTCTACTATCTGACATTGAGAATGCACAGCCTCCTTCATACCACAGTGTTGCAGGCCATCTTTGCTAAGTTAGTCATTTCCTGTTGATCCACAGCTGACCTTAACCTATGATCCCACTCACTCGAAGAGCTTGGACTGCAACATAATTTTTGTCTTGCAATGTCATTTCCATTTTACGTGCTGATTTTCCCAGACACTAGTAAAATCTCATACCACAGAGTTATGTCTTCTCCAGTGTTATGCCATATTGATTG
>Ga0123357_10003915_pt1 | contig 17289 bp, 7 predicted proteins | sample TergutEmb28metaG_FD_89873 | JGI IMG/M metagenome (GOLD analysis project Ga0123357, IMG submission 89873) | Embiratermes neotenicus P4 segment gut microbial communities from Petit-Saut dam, French Guiana - Emb289 P4 | ecosystem: Host-associated > Arthropoda: Insects > Digestive system > Gut ... | reverse complement strand
TTTTGTAGGTCTACGATTGGCAATTTATTTCTAGCCTCAATATTAGATATTAGTAATTATATCAAGAATGTTAATTGACTGCATTTAGCACGAGAAGGGAAATGAAACACGCAAGACAACTCTATAAATTGTGGGTTGTGCTAAATTTATTTAGAAATGTGATATTGATGTACTTTCGCGAACACGACGGAGGAAGTATGGCCTCCACAAGTGCGGATATTGTGCTCACAAAAAAAAAAATAACTACTAGACCTTCACATGCAAAGTGCAGAGATGACTGGCAATGATTGATTTGGAATTTTATAAGACCCACATTTTGTTCTCGATATATATAATTCTATACAAGAATTATGAATCCGTATAAGCATTACACAATCAAACTGCTGGTAAATAATTTAAAAGGAACACGGCTTGTGTGTAAAGGGAAGAGGGAGAATAAGAGAAAAGAAAGACAAATTTGAGAGCAGACCAACTCGGTTCAACTTGGCTACTCTCTGCACGAACTGTTGGAACAGAGAAAGGGCCAGAGTTCGTTCAAGACACTTGTTCCATTGCGTTCCTGGGGGACATGTAAAGGAGAAATTCTATCCTAGTCGTGTATTGGATAAGACGCCGTCTGATATATGGCGTTCTAAAGCTTTGCCACTGACAGAGAAGAACAGACGACCTGTCACTGACACTCTCACGTTATGCACCAGAAAAATCACCAGGACTATTTAAAGGCAAAGCTAGTTTAAACAGTGTAAAAAATTGCCCTATAACAGGTCATGAAGGCACAGACGGGGAATAGAGGTGTAGCTCTACATGTTCTGTAGCCGCGGGGTTAGATGGGAGTGGGTGGTCAACGCTACTCCCCCGTCGCTTTACCTCCGGGAAGGATCCCGTACTTATAGTAAGCTGTAAATTGTAATCCCGCGACAATGTTCTCCATAGTTTTTGTTTTATGTCACAGAATTTCTTCGATTTTCTCTTACGGAAGCCAACTGAATTCTGCAAGAATTTTAGGAAGTGAACGGGATCCTAATTTCTACACACCTATAAATTTATGTTTGGAATTGTTGTTCTTGTCTTTTATTCCGTGTCGCTCTGTCCTTGGCTTTCCATCCTACCTGTGTTCATACACCTCGCAGCAATATAAATCAATCTAAGTTTATATAAATTTTAGTGCCTGTGATGGATTGGTGTGATTAATCTCCGCGATTACTTCCAAATGTCACGCTGGAATAAATAAACGCCGCAAATAAATTATCTTTATCGTTGCACCGTGTATTTCGTAGAGTCATTTAATCAGCACACCAACTAATGCACATATATAACATTTTTTACCTTAAGACTCTTAAAATCACTCCAACGTATTTCGATCCTAAGATCATCTTCAGGGAGCTACACTGTTCCTTGCTAAAGTCACATTTTTAAAAACACTCACTGATCAATTCCCTTATATTAACTGGGTGCTGTGGCAGTATGTCGTATTGCATAAGTCGTACACTGCTGAGAATGCGCCTGACTATGGTGTGCGTCACACACCACAGTTAGGCGCATTCTCAGCTGTGTACGACTTATACAATACATGCTGCCAAAACACCCAGTAATGTAAGGAAATTAATCAGTGAGTGTTTTTAAAAATGTGACTTTAGCAAGGAACAGTGTAGCACCCTGAAGATGATCTTAGGATCGAAACATGCTGGAGCGATTTTAAATGTTTTAATGTAAAATATTTTATGTGCGTGCATTAGTTTGTGTGTTGATTAAATGCCGCAAATAAAGTTAACCTGTTAGAACAATACCCAAGCTGACATTAGTCGAAACCGAAATGCGCAGTATCAATTTACCCTCATAAAGACCGCTGAGCTGATATTATCGGTAACAGATATCTCGCTGAAAACACTACGTGTAATTTATTAAAAACACCTGTAGCGAGGAATATCTTAGTCTGGTTATTGTCTATACTTGGAATGTCCACAGCGTCCAACAACCGTAACAAGCAAAAGGACAGCAGCTCTAACAGTGTAGACCGGAAGCTGCTTCTGGCATCATAAAAGAAACGAAACACATTTAGTAGGGATACCCATTAGAGCAAGGCCCGGAAATATGCATGCATTAAATAGGTTGCGATTTGGATAATTTTTTTTCATTTGTAATTATTAAAGCTTATAACAAATATGTTATTTAAAATTTCATTCTGTAATCATTTACACAACTCACGGACTTTTAAAATGCTTTAAAATGTGCTTTAAATAAATATTATGTACTTCATGTTGTACTATGTATTTAATGTCACGTAATAATTGCGTTTACTTTTTTTAGGAAAATATTTTATATCTTGATTGGCATTTTTATTTCACTTTTCCACTCTCCATGCACTTTTTATATTTTATTTCGAAGCGCTGTTTTATCTGAATAAGATTATTGACAGTCAAAGAGGAAGAGGATTGTTAATTATAAATTGCAAAAATGTAAAGGAAGAAAATAACTTTTCAGTCAATGTCTCTTAATTTTCGTGAAGGTACGGGGAAAAATTACAGAACATTTTCGGGGTATAGATTTCTGTTCCAAGAATCTAACCTGTATACTCCGAAAACGAAGCAGAACTACAAGGCAGTTAAGGACAACTAATGATCATTTTAAAATTGTGTTCTGGGCTATTACACCTAATTCAGTCACAGTGAAGTGGAAGCAGTACGTTGCCTCCAAGCGACAGAACGAAATTTTTATCCAGGACGGTACAACAACCCAGAAGACTATCAGCTGAGTAGTACCAGGCATGAAACCCCGAAAACTTATAACGATCAATCTTCTCTATTTCGTGGCGAAAGTAAGATTTTCTAAAAGGAATGTAAATATTTGGACATATACGAATATGAGCCTTAGAGGAAAGACAAGTTCAAAAACAACCGATAAAGGAAAAGAAAAAGAGATTTCGGGAGTTGGTCTACTGGAACGGCAGGAGAATTGAAAAAGAAGCAGGAACATGGCGGAGGGGTTGAGTCGGAAAATGTCTTCTTCCTCTGGCTGATGTTAAAATTATGGTACTTCTCGGAAGTCTGGTCTAAAACTTTAACATCCCAAACTTTGCTGTATCGCTACACCCACAGAAACCGCAGAAACTCACTAGCAGACTCCAAGATAAACTCTAATATTATTTCCAGGAAATTTCTACCTGGTGTAGTGTACTTGTGCTAGGCTTATTCGTGACAAGTATATCTGTAGCGAATCGCAGAAAATGATTAAATGTTCTAGTAAAAGCATAAATATCAGTGCGCATAGAAATAAAAGTATGAATACGTGCCAATTTGAACGACACAAACTCGATTGCCTGGCCCGCAATCAGCTCCGTGTTGTCTTGTTATATACCACAATTTATTCTGTTTACGCGGAGACCTGTTTCTATCACAGGGCATTTCCCTTTATCCTCGCAAGGCGTGACAAAACCCACAGCATCAAATGTCCTCAAGCTTTGGTAACTAATTAACTCCATCTATATATTATAAAAAAATAGATCCCTTCCTACACGAAATATACTTCGAATCTGATAGGAATTATTTCTAGCCCCTAAACACACCTTAAACCTTCGGCTGATGTGCGTAGTTACTGAAGTCAATGCAGGCTGCAGAAAGGGTAGTTCATTTTTATGTGATTGTACTCCACGTTTCTAAGGAACCTGTACTATAAAAAGGTTAGTGGTGAGAAAGAAGTTCTAATATAAGTTATATTATATCATATTTTCAGGATAGGGTATAAATGAAATTTTGTGTGTGCGGTTTAGAAAGCTTTCAATAATTTTACTTTAAAACGCATCATCAGTATATTCTTTATGACATATGGTGTAGTTTAATTATTTCTTCCTTCAGCCTGAATATTACTTGATGTAACAAACTGAATATCTACAGCAGAATGGTTAATATTCAAGCTCAAGTGAACTTAAAATATGTAATGTCCAACATACAAATGATATATGGTAAAGTAATAAGCATTATGTTTAAAAAAAAAAACTAATGCGGCGGCTGCAGAGGGTAGAAATGAAGCCTAAAATAAACTCTCTAACTGCAGGCTTTATTTCCATGTTTTCAACATAAGCTTTAGTTGTGGCATTAATATGTAAATATGTAGAAATTTGAAGTGAAAGGAAATTATGAATTTATCGTATGTGCTGTTAATGCTCAATTTTTTGAACAAGAACGTAAGTAGACCTGCCACAAAGAGTAACAAATTACTTTGGGTGTTAGTGAAGGAAGTATTGAAGCGATTAAGGACAGAGGGAAAAATCCAAATATAAAGAGAATGTGGCAAAAACGATCAATTTGAAGCCATAAAAACAAATCACATACGTTTATTTAAATGAAATTTTATTAATGCAATTAATTTTACCTGTTTCATGTGTGTAAAAATTTGGTATTTCACACTAAAGAACGCGCGTGTTTGAAGAAGCTATTACAACAATATGTGCACTTATGTCTTGTAACTACACCCGAACTTAACCACGTTCCTGCCAGTACAAACTTATCAAGCTTAACGTTAAGTCCAGTCAAAAACTGACCAGATTATTTTTGTTATCGTTTGAAGAAACCTGAGAATTTCTTTTTTTCCATTTCGGATGAAGAACTTAAATGTTCCATAGCCGTGCATTAAAGAATATTGTTATACTTACGTAAGAAAGGAACAAATGCACATCGATAAAAAGATAAAACATGTTTTATCGATGCTCATTTTGTTAGTTTTTTTACAAACGCGTAACAGGACAAAGACTTCGGCCCGAGTTGCTTGCACTGCAGTCTGATATTTACACCTATAAACTGGCATGTGACTGCTTTAAATATGACTAAATAACTAACTCACGGAAACAGAGTCTTGTAATAAAACCAACTAGATGCACTAATTTATCAAATTTATTTTTGGAATAAAACTCTTCATGTTTCGGACATTTCCTATGTCCATCATCAGGACTTTTTCACTGCACACACAACAATGGTATATGTCATACAGGTTTGCTGACAGCTGACAGCTGTCAGCAAACCTGTATGACACATACCACTGTTGTGTGTGCAGTGAAAAAGTCCTGATGATGGACGTAGGAAATGTCCGAAACATGAAGAGTTTTATTCCAAAAATAAATTTGATAAATTAGTGCATCTAGTAGGTTTTATTATAGGAATTTATCACGATGCACGGTCACTTGAACGTCAAAAAAGAGCAGAGTCCTTCTTGAAAAGTTAATCGTTCCTCAGCTAGCCAAGATATTCCTCTTATTTCTTGGAACACGAATGTTTATATCCACTTACATAAGAGTCCGCCATTTGTCCATACCCTGAACCAGCTTAAAACATGAGGACAGTGAAGTACAAAACACAACAATCTTAACAAGCATGGCCTTTAAGTTGAATATTTGCTCTTCTCAGACCGGTGACCACAAAATACTGCCATTTAGTATGTAACACCATAACACTACGCCTAAGGCTTCATTATATCAGCACAACTGAATTCGGTAGGACACAACCAAAGGTGAAGACATCCTTACAACATGGCTGTATATGTTTTTCAGAACAATCGTGTCAATTTATATCTTGCGTTTTGTGTACAAGAGTCAGTGCTAATGCATTTTTCTTGTACCTGAAATATCTCGAAATTTCTATCCTCTCATCTTCACTTAATTCTTGAAGTTAGTTTCAGACTGTCTGCCTTCCATTCGGTAAGACATGAGACGCTGATTGCAAAATTTAATGCAGGGGCTGTGATTGCATTTATAGTTTGCACTCCGTCTAATTTCATCACGCTGACTCAGTAAAAACGAGGGATTGAAATACTAAACACATGCGATAAAGGTAAATCGAATATTCATTCGAAGACAGAAGGTGTGAGTGACGTGCACAGACAGAATTTAAACTAATTCCAAACTATCAAAACTGGCCGAAATTAATAAAGGAGTACGCGAAGGTTGCCCTCTCTCGCCTACACTCTTTAATGTGTACTTCGACGAAATAATAATTAAATGGCAGAGAGAAAACGTAAAAGAATTCCACTTCCAAAAAACCAACATTTGTTAACGTTGTTATTTTCAGACGATCAAGTTACAATACTGAACACAGAAGAAAACATGCAGGAAGCTGCGTATAAATAAAATCAAACAATAACAGAACGTGGTGTAATTTTATCTGCACAGAAAAGAAAACTGGTGGCTTTTAAGGGACGAGATCCAGTTAGAAGTAAAATTTTAATAGAAAACAAAATTATAGAACAAGTAGATTCCTTTAACTACTTCGGAAAATTGATATCTTATGAAAGAAAATTGGACATTGATAGCAAATTCAATAACTATTTGAAAATAACAGGCATTATTAACAGTATGTTTAGACCACAGAAACGGAATAAAACTACACAATGCACTGGCCTTTCCAGCTATTAAACCGTAGTGAAAATTGGACCATTAATAAAAAAGGCGCTAGAAGAATAACAGCAACAGAGATGAAGTATAGGAGAAAAAGAGCACGATGCAATGGGGCAGATTTTAAAACAGATACAACGACTGCAAAAGACCTCTATATAACCTCAGTTTGGACAAAATACAGTAATACAGAAGAAAATGGTAGTAATAAATAAAAAAATTCCCCGTAATGGATTACTAAAAAACCACAGACCAACAGGCAGCAGAAACCTTTCAAGGGACTTCTACACATGTGAGAGTGGAACAGGTCAACAAGTGGCCCAACTCCATGTTAGCTTGATGATGACGATGATGATTAAACTGACCCAAGACTTTCGATCTGTGTGAAACCAGTGAGCCTCTCGGCTTAAGAATAGATACACAATTTTGAAGACAACTCTCTACAGAGAAGTTCATAATACAGCATTGTTGGTGGGTTTCATATGGAAATACGCCACGTCAGAAATGTTTCCTCTCGGATCACCAGTAATGCAGAAAACTATCATCTTTTACAAAATTACCCATGTATAAGTAATGAACAGCAAGCTTCTGCAACTTAACCTTTTGGCGCCGGAATTATTTGTTTAAATTTTAGCACACCTTGTGTATAAAATATGAATAAAACAGGAACCAAATATGTTAGAATTATGAAACAAACTACATTTTGAAGAGGAAAAAAAAACGAGAGTATATACTATGTTTAAAATATTCAGTACCTGTATTTGTTGAATAAATATATAAAATGCAATGTTTAGAGGTTAGCGATGCGGTACGACCACTATAGGGGTCGTTAGGCGTCAAAGGGTTAAACATGTTGATTACGACTTGCGGTGAAGAAATATGATAAATTAACAAAATTACAGATCGATAGGCAGAAGCATGGAAACAGCTAATGCTTCGCTGAGAAACGTTAGAAAATCACGGTTATACCCTGTCATGCCCTAACAGCTGTTTGGGGTCTTTGCCTTTCACGTAGATACAGGGGCATGCCGCATTCTATAACCATGGCGTCACAACCAATGTCCATTACCAACCACGGAACGAGAGAGGTTATTAATTCAGAAACGTAAAGCAGTTTCGGATTTTTATACGACATTTCATGTTGAAGTCTCTCCAGGTGTTTTCAAACCCGTTTTTCACGTTTCGTAATGTCGTTCCTAATTTTCAGTGTCACTCCAGCGCAGTGTCTGGAGTGGAAATGCGTAAGGAAGTGGGCAGAGGTTCTGGTGCGTCCACATGTTGTTTGCTTCAAACATTTCAAGAAAGAAAAATGTAGATACTGTGAATTTTAAATGTCTACTTTGGGAGTTTTCTCCAAAAATCTCTTTTAAAATTCAAACAGCCTGATATTTATACGTATAAACCTCAGCAAAAGTAGCAGAATTTCCAGAATCGAGTCCAAGAGACAACAAGTTGAGTTATTTATCTCAGTAATTAACCAACTTGTTACACAAAATTTTTGTTTTACACGAAGTTTATTTCATGCCTCTACATGTTTCGAGCACATGCGCTCATCATCAGGTCAAAATTGCATTACACAGCCTCTGGTACCAGAGGCTGTGTAATGCAATTTTGAACTCCTGATGATGAGCGCATGTGCTCGAAAAATGTAGAGGCATGAAATAAACTTATTGTAAAACAAAAATTTTGTGCATCAAGTTGGTTAATTACTGAGATAAATATACTAAAATGCACGGTCAGCAAAACGTCAAAAGTTGAGTTATGTTCGCAAGGAATATGATTGTTAATTTACTAAGTTCCCCAAAACAATATAAATATAATTAGCTCTTTTTATTAACTTGATACGAAATATATTCCAAAACACAAAACTTAAATTTTCAGAAAATATGTTTAGTTCTGCTGTACGGAGTTAACGAAACTTCAAAGAAATGCAAAATACTGTGTTGCAGACTTAAAAAGAAGACTATAAACTTGGGAAGAGACATAACTAAGAAAAGAATTTATTAATTGATGAACGTTGTAAATTTAACAATAAATACAGAAAACAAAAACTTTATTTGATCCGAAAATGGCGCAATTAAATTAACTCGATATCTGATTCAGAAAATATTGACCTGAAAATCAGACTCCATTACGAATATAGTTACCACATATTATAGATGTATTTTATATTTCACCACCGAAACTGATAAACATATATTAAGGAAAGTTGATACACAAGGACTAAACTAACCCGCGTAGGGATTTTAATTGTAGTTCATTATATTTAATTAAAGCGTGATCGACTTTCTTAACACCTTACACGCTATCAAGTTATAAAAATTCTGCTTAAAACACTTTTGGTTAGGGCGAAATTTAACCTTTCATAGACGCTGGAAATTAATTTCCAATTACTGCTCAGAACGTACCGGATTTAAATGCGTGCTGTCTTCTAACGCATTCACGATATTACTGTGCACCGTGCACGGCAGCAAGCTTCGTACATTGCACCATGGCCGGCAGCGTGCGCACTATTAGCTATCCCTACGGTCACAGAAACTACAGAAATAGAAAAATGTAGTATTACGAAGGGCCAAGGAGGAGAGGAATGTCCTAAAAGCAATAAAAACAAGAAGGGCTAAATCTATTGGTCACAACTTGCGTAGAAACTGCCATCTAAAACACGTTATTGAAAGAAAGATAGAGGGAAGGATTGAAGTGACGGGAAGACGAGGAAGAATATGTAAGCAGCTACTGGAGGACTTTAAGGATAGAAAACAATACTGGAAAATGAAGGAGGAAGCACTCTATAGTACCTAATGGAGAACTGCTTTGGAAGATATTATGGACGTCTAGTGGGAAGACAGACTGGGGGATGGCGAGTCACAGAGGGTGACCTTGAAGAGCTAATTGAATGTAAGAATAGTAATGTTCAACGTTTTGCAGTGCAGCCCGAATTTCAGAGCATGAGACCTCGTAAATATAAATTTCAATTGCGGATTGAAAATTGGTTATCTTGGCAGAATTTTCGTGCTTTTTCGCAAACATTTGCCGGGATATTAGCTTTAATTAAGCCTCGAATGCTTCCCTCCACTTTCGTCATATTCAATTATTCACCAGCCATCTTGTCAATCGAATCTGTTTAATCTTCGCTTTCTATGACGCCGTTAAATGAAAAAAATAAATAATAAATACATAAGATCTGCGTCTGCAATAGAGGAACACTAAGACAAACAGGGTTATGTAACACAGTGTGCAATCTGTGTAGAATATTAGCCTTATGAACAGCACTGTTGTTCGACTGCACATTTCAGACATTACTTTCACCAAGACGAATATTTGTTTCATATGGAAGATGTGAGAATTCATAAGTTTCACTTATTTGTTTCTTTATGTATTATTTATTTAACGATGATGTGAGTAGCTCAAAATATATAGCACCCAGACGCGGTGGAGACTTCCAGTCTCGGCGTCTACAATAGATCACAATGTACACGAATATAATCAGACGTTTATAACCCTATGAAGGCTGACCTATTACAAATACAAATATTCACCATGTACTTCACAGGAAGCACAAACAAGTAACAATCGATTATGGCTGTTTGGTGAAGAAACCGCTTTTCATTACAAGAATGACATGAAACACATAAATTGGCGGATATTCTGTGAGCACAGTGCTGTTTCTCATGCCACAATAGGCGTCACGTAGAGTGACCACTGGACTTTAAACACTTAAGCATACAAATTCTTGAAACTCACAGTGCTTAATAAGTTTAAACTGAACTCAACTTCACAGACAAAGTGCACTGTACACAAATCAGAATTTCAATTGCAGATGTACATAAACTACGAACCACAACAAATCGGCTGGAAACTTTATTTGAAAAAAAATAGAATGTATAAACACGCCCCTGGAATTAGCCAGTAGTGCGCTTGTTGTGTCGCTGTCCTGAACACTGCGGCCGACAGGTCATTTTACCGCAGGGGCTGTCACGATCGGTACCGCGATGGAAGATCGATGGAATAAGAGCGTGTTTATTTAACGACGTTTTCTAAACTACAACAGTTACATGTTTGACATTCACATGACCGTGTATCGTGATATATTCTTATAATAAAAGCCAACAAGACGCACTATTTATGAACTTTATTTTGGTACATAACTCTATATGTTTCGGACAGACTTACTGTCCATCACCAAGGGTCTTAATACTGTATTCACAGCAACTGATATTTGTCATATTAGTTATGTTGCTTGTCTGCTAGCGACGTCGGGATGGAACTCCATCCTGGCCCCGCCAGCAGACAGTCAACGTAACTAGTACGACCAATACCAGTTGCTGTGAATAGAGTATCGAGATATTTGGTGATGGACAGTAAGTCTGTCCGAAACATGTAGAGTTGTTTACCAAAAATTTGATAAATAATGCATTTTGTTTGCTTTTATTATAAGAACAGTTACAAAGAATCCATTTATAAAATGTTTATTAGTGTTGAAATAGGGTGTTATTCGGCATGACATTAATTTACTGAAAGATTCTCAGTCGTCAGGCACTCTTTTGAGGACATTGAAATGAAATAAAAGAAAACACAATAGACTTGGTGGATTTGCACTCCAACTGTGATATCTGATTTCCTGCAGTTTTGCTCTGAACGCTTTTAACTAAATTGCTATTAGTAATTTAGTTAAAAGCATGTGTCCGGATTGCAGGCTAAAGCCTGCAATCCGGACACTACTCCAGCCAGTTAAAAGCGTGTGTCCGGGTTACAGGCTAAAGCCTGCATCCCGGACACCACTCTAGCCTAACCGCACCTAACCTCCAACATACAGCAAACCAAGAATGAAACGACCAATGTGGTAATCAAAATTATAGTCGCGAGCTCCTGATGATTGGCATAATAGTGCCCGAAACATGTTGAGCCTATAAGAAGTACAATAAAATAATAAATGGCATCTTGTTGGTTTTTATTCTTCACAAGTTCTTTCTTTTAAGGAGTTCAACCAATTATGTCCTAATTTAATACTACTAAGTGTACAGTCATCTATCTTAAAACTCTTTATTGCTTATGTCAGTGACGTTGCTACATGTTTCGGTCTTTTCTGGGACCATGATGATCAAGCAAATTCTTGTATTTATTCACGATGCCAGCTGGAGAAGCTGTGACAATTTTAATGGAGTTCATCGCGTTATGTCGTGATTCAGTATCATTCAATGAAATGCAGTCGAAAAGAATACACTTCGTTGCTTATAAAAATGTTGCTACATGTTTCGTCCTTTTTCTCCGAACATCTTCAATTCTTTTACCCACTTTTACTGAAGTTTTAACTAATATCAAATAATCAGTTTCACACTGAACAACCTTGTTTCCAGAAATAGCCTGTACCACAAATATTCTTCTTTTCCACCTGCAGACTGCAAATGAAGCTACTCCTTCCACACGAACTTTTTCGTGCATGTTTCGTTCTTGCATTCTTTAGTGTCAGTACGGGCGCGTTTACTTCGCAATGTAGTACATGATTTTTCAGAGACTTGATTAGCTTCTCAGCCTGGTCTTTGGCAGGTTGTGGGCTCCGTAGAGTTTTGTTTTTGTCTTGGAACTTTCAGTAATTTTGTTATAAGGTAAACAGAAAGTGGCAGCTGCCTGCTTTCACAATTCAGTCTCACGACATCGTCATTACCTTTATGTCATCGCTCTTTAGATCACCGGTTTTTTTGCAGCCCCCAATACATTTACAGCATAGAACATGATCCTCACAATTTTCGGCATAGGGAAGTCGATAACACTGGGTGATCTTAAAGCTCTTGGATGTTTTATGACACAAAACATTCTGTCCACGACAGTTACTGAGGCAGACAGTATCAAGGATTAAAAAATGAAGACAGACATTTACTGATTTAAAACATATTAATTTAACTTGGCCTCCGGTGCAAGTAATTAAAATTCCAAATATTTTCCCTAAGTATACTTTCTTTTACGTCTTCTAACTCCGAGACATATTTGGCTCCTTAGCATTCTTTGTACTCTGCAGCTTCAAGTTTGTTAACTTAGAGCAGAATAAATTATTGACACTTGTAATATTCTATTAAACGTGGTCAGTAAAAGAGACCAGAACCTAAACCTCCACGAAGCAGGATCCTTTGCTGCGGTCAGTGAATTGGCCGGTTACTTCTGTAAGACTATTCTTGAAAGCCTTTCCCATTAGACCAATCAGCTCTTCGAAAAGTCTGAACGACGAATTTGAGCGAACATATGCTTATTTTTTGACGTTTTGCTGACCGTGCATCTCAGTATATTTATCTCAGTAATTAACCAACTTGATGCACAAACTTTTTGTGCACATGTGCTCGAAACACTTAGAGGCATGAAATAAACTTATTGTAAAACAAAACTTTTGTACATCAAGTTGGTTAATTACTGAGATAAATAAGCTTATTTGTTTATAGGCTCCTTAAGTTGCGTCCTAAGCCACAGTAATTATTTGAAGAACAATACAGTTATTAAAAATAATAAAATACTCAATCCAAAGGGCAGAATTATCTCAGTCAGGGCTGCCGAGAGTGGGTTCGGGCCCCGGTAGAGAAGATTTTTCGGGCCCCTCTCCCGACAAGGCAGGAAAGGCTAAACATCTTTAGACTAAATTGGAAAGACTGATCTTCAGTTGCAGAGTGACTTGGGTTTGGTCTTTAAGGGTTCGTTTGTACGATCGACTTCTAATGATACACCAAGAAAGATAAAAGCGTATGCAACATAGTCGGGTCCTGGGCCCCCTTCCGGACCACCGGGTTCCTGTAATTCGTACCAAAATATAATTATGTTGATGATGAAGGTAACGATGATAATAACAAAGCTTCAACAGCTTATTAATTACTCAGGTGAAGTATTGACAATAAACACATTAATGAAGTGTTTTGTTATTTTTATAATTTAAGATATTTCCGCCTCACAAAAATCGTCTTTCTATGAACTGTGTTGCAAAAAATCGTGTTTGCAACATCACCCTGTGAAGAATTCTTATATAAATATTCAACTAATTTCCCAAAAATCCCTTACTAATTATTGGGCGCGTCTTATACTTTGTAACTACTTTGGAGGCAGGAAATTATAACAATGTTAACATAAATTAAAATTCTTAATTAAGTGAAAGACACACATTCTTATGGTGACATGTAACTTCGGTTTACTAACACAATTGTGACGCCCTACATCCTATAATGGTTTGCTTGATTTGAACTGCGCCTGAATATGATCAGTTTGTTTCGAAACACTTCGGGCAGTGAATACAGATAGCAGGTCAGGAATATAAAGTGTGCATACATACATAACATTTAGGCAAGTAACGTTTATGCTTAATTTGTTGAAAATAACATATGCTTAAGTTATTAACTGCCATGAATCTGTTCATATGTCATTGCAGTCCCACAAACAACACTCATATCTTCATTATTAGGCCTATTCTACGTGTGTCTGTCTGTCGTTCCGCATGGAATCACTCGGCTTCCAAAAGATAATTTTTTATGAAATTCCATATTTGAGTATTTTTTAAAAAACTCTGTGGAGAAAATTCAAGTTTGATTGAAATATGACACAATTAACGGTACGTTACATGAAATGTGACAAATTAACGGTACATTACATGAAATTTGACACAATTAGCGGTACGTTAATGCAATGTGACACAATTAGCGGTACGTTAATGCAATGTGACACAATTAACGGTACGTTACATGAAATATGACACAAAGGTACGTTGCATGAAATGTGACACAATTAACGGTACATTACATGAAATGTGACACAATTAGCGGTACGTTAATGCAATGTGACACAATTAACGGTACGTTGCATGAAATGTGACACAATTAACAGTATGTTACATGAACTGTGACACAATTAACGGTACGTTACATGAAATGTGACACAATTAGCGGTACGTTAATGCAATGTGACACAATTAACTGTACGTTGCATGAAATGTGACACAATTAACAGTATGTTACATGAACTGTGACACAATTAACGGTACGTTACATGAAATGTGACAAAATTAGCGGTACGTTACATGCAATGTGACACAATTAACGGTTAGTTACATGAAATGTGACACAATTAACGGTACGTTGCATGAAATGTGATACAATTAACGGTACATTACATGAAATATGACACAATTAGCGGTACGTTAATGCAATGTGACACAATGAACGGTACGTTACATGAAATGTGACACAATTAACGATACGTTACATGAATACCTGTGCATATTTGTAATGCTATCTCATTGAATTCCGCTGAGAATGAGACAAAATGTCAGACGAAGTTGTAAGGAAAATAAAAACACATATACACACTCCGAATGTGGAAAACGTATTGCTTTTCCACGGCAAGAATCCTTAGGCAAACGCTGCTTCATAGTATGTTATATGTTAGTAATTGCTTATCTTGTTTAAAAATGACATGACAAACTCTTGGTACGGGGCAGAGCGTTAAAGAGCACAGGATAAGAATTCATCACTTTGAGTGTTTCGGTTCTGCAAATCCGGGTGTACTGATGGATCGACTGCCCGAGGAAAAGATGTCACTGCTGATTCAAAAATATTGAGACCGTGGTGTAGGTAGGTTACATGTTATAAGTGTACTAAATAAAGGAGGAAGAAATGGAGAAGATGAAACAGAGACATACACAACAAATTTTAAGAAGGCAAGAAAGTAATTGGAGGAGGAGTTGAAACAGGAGAATGAATGTTGGAGAATATACAGATGATAGATAAATGAAGACACAAGTTCGAAGAACAGTAAAGTAAGAAAATGGACGATATAGTGACAGAAAGTAAAAAGATAAAATTATGTGGGAATGATGTAGAGGCGTAGACGAGTGAAAGATAACATACGAAGAATGCAGTAAAGAAAACTGTAGAAGAGAAGTGTATACAAAGAGAAGTAAAACGGAAGAAATATAAGGAAGTAAATAAAAAGTTAACTCCAATTAACAGGACAGCATAGGAACACTGCTGCATTATTGATTGCTCGCATGTGGAGAAGATGTTTGTCGTTTGAACTTGTTTGTCAGATCCAATATATTTCTGACCTGGATAGGTCTTTCTTATTGAATTGTATCTTGATAAAATCAGCGAAATAGCGAAGGAAGTGCACAGTTTGCGCCCAGCTATCCTATTGATTGCTCTGTTGGCATGGCAACTAACCACCTCTAACCGTGGCGACAGTAAACACAAATCCAGGTTCTGTGGTACAGCAAAAATATTTCTCAACTATTCAAAACAGCGATTCCATTTTCGTGAGTAAAAGCTCCACATTCTTATGCTACGAGTATTACTCACTCACGGCAATTTATTCCTCCATGGATTATAAATTCTACTAAAACAGACATTTAATTGCGACATGTTCGCTGTAGGGAATATCGTGTGCATTGCACCGACTCGCAGCATGCTGGGACATACATGTACCTGTGTTGAGGCTGAGAATTAAATCGAGGGTTCTGAATTTCGTCAGCTATTATCGACAGCCACGATAAGGCTCCAACAGTATAATGAATGACCGGTTGCTTTCAAGAACCTCCGAGCTCCTCTGGTACGCCTTACATTGACAACAACACATAAGAGCGGATAACCGATAAGTGTGCCCAAGAATATAATTTCCATTATTACAGTAAAGTTTATACGTATATTTACTCAAGCAAGTACGAATTTACTTGAAAGTATATTATCAAAATCCAAGACGTAGCATTAAGATTTACGCCTTTGAAGGTCAGAGGCAGTGATTATTTCATTTTACCATTAAGTCCTTGGGCTTTGTTCGTACCTCAAGTAGTAGAGAGCCTCGAAACCAGCAAGTGTTCAACTGCAGCACACATGAAGCACTTGTCATCAACCGTCATATTTAGTGACGTACCCTAATTTCGTCTTTCAGAAATTCCTCATAATATCGTAAAGTGTAACATCAAATAAAAACTACGCCTAGTTGGCTACAATACTAAGCCTTATTTATTAATGGTTTATTTAACATTTCTCTCAGCAGCTCACAATGTTGAACGTCCAGAAGTAGGGAAGTTAATGAATTATGACTTGAAAATGCGTGAAAGCAAGCTATCGTGGTCTAACGTAAGGCGGCATTCCTGCACGGACTGAGAAAAAGCACACAAAACAGAATCGGTATAGACGGTTTCCTAGCGGACATTTGACAATGCGTTGACTGATTGAGAAGTTCTAATGGAGACTTTGCCAGGAGGGACAGCTCAGAATTTAAATAAATCTAATAAAATGTAATTATTTGTGATTAAAAGCATCTTCATATATCTTCTAGCCCTTCTTGTTACTTCAAGAGGTCGTATTCATTTTATTCTAACTTGTCCAAATTATCGTCTACAAGAACTGGGATTCTATAGAGGATTTCATGAAAAGAGTAAAAAAAAGGGTAAACACGCAACGGATTATCTTCTTTAGCCATACGTACAACTTGCTGTCTCTTACATCTAACTTTCATTGATGTAAGTTTATTGTGGTTACACCAGTACAGTATCATAATCCGCTGGATGAGGAATCATACTTCACTGATCATCGCTAAATATTCACAGTATTGTAGAATGGTTCAAACTGAACTGCGTATCACAACCTTATTTCCATTTCACTTTATGAGCTCAAAATATATAAAACGAAAGATTTCTACGAAGTTCAATAAAGTGGGCTGCACCTAAAGTAGGATTTAAGCCGCAAGAACATTAAAAAAATCTTGAGGTTTGTTTGACCGTGCATCTTCCTCATGAAATAAAGTGAAATGCCAACTTGATACAACTACGTAATTTTATTGAGGTATTCTTAGCTCGACATATTTCGGGTAAATACGCCTTTCATCAGGAGCATTAGATGTTGAGTTGCAGCATACGGTTTTCTGCGCCGAGTTTTTGGATCGGT
>Ga0123357_10003914_pt1 | contig 17291 bp, 14 predicted proteins | sample TergutEmb28metaG_FD_89873 | JGI IMG/M metagenome (GOLD analysis project Ga0123357, IMG submission 89873) | Embiratermes neotenicus P4 segment gut microbial communities from Petit-Saut dam, French Guiana - Emb289 P4 | ecosystem: Host-associated > Arthropoda: Insects > Digestive system > Gut ... | reverse complement strand
GTCGAGCGGGTGGTGAAAGTGTTGCCACAGGTGCATGTGACCGTGGTCTCGTGGTAATCGGGGTGGATTCCCTGCTTCATGGTTTTCTCCTTAATTTCGAAGCCCGGGTCGCTCGCGGGAGAACCGCGCCGGCATTTTCACCGGAACGCGTGAACCGGGCCGTCGAGCTATTATACCGGCGATGCGGCGCCACTTCTAATCGGCGTTCCAGCCAGTTCCTGCGACTACGCTACGCTCCGCGCAGGATGACGGGGTTTGGGGCGTGATTTCTAGTCGGCGCCGGGGGTGGTCTTCGAGATGACCACCAGGAACTCCGAGTTGTTCTGCGTCTTGCGCATGCGGTTCAGCAGCATCTCGAGGGCCTGCTGGTCTTCCAGGCCCGCCAGGACGCGGCGCAGTTTCCAGATGATGTTCAACTCGTCGGCGCGCATCAGCAGTTCCTCGCGGCGGGTGCCCGAGGCGTCCACGTCGATCGCCGGGAATATGCGCTTGTCGGCAAGTTGACGGCTCAGCTTGAGCTCCATGTTGCCGGTGCCCTTGAACTCTTCGAAAATGACCTCGTCCATCTTCGAACCGGTCTCGACCAGGGCCGTCGCCAGTATCGTCAGCGAACCGCCGTTCTCGATGTTGCGGGCGGCGCCGAAGAACTTCTTGGGCGGGTAGAGTGCCGCCGAATCGACACCGCCGGAAAGGATGCGCCCGGACGCCGGGGCAGCCTGGTTGTAGGCGCGCCCCAGGCGCGTGATGCCGTCCAACAGTATGACCACGTCGTGGCCCAGTTCGACCAGGCGTTTCGCACGCTCGACGGCCAGCTCCGAGACGATCGTGTGATCCTCGGCCGGGCGGTCGAACGTCGACGCGATGACCTCGGCCGTCGTGTTGCGCTGGAAATCGGTGACCTCTTCGGGACGCTCCTCGACCAGGACGACCATCAGGTAGACCTCGGGGTTGTTGGCGGCGATGGCGTTGGCTATGTTCTGCATGATCATCGTCTTGCCGGCCTTCGACGGCGACACGATCAGGCCGCGTTGGCCCTTGCCGATCGGGGCCACCAGGTCGATGATGCGGCCCGTCATGTTGGTCGGGGTCGTTTCGAGGCGCAGGCGTTCCTGCGGGTACAGCGGGGTCAACTTGGCGAACTCGACGCGCCCCTTCATCTGATCCGGCTGGACACCATTGACGGTGTCGAGGCGCACCAGCGGGTTGTACTTCTGGGTGCGTTCGCCGTCGCGCGGCATGCGGATGGCGCCGGTGATGACGTCACCCTTGCGAAGCTCGGCCTTGCGCACCATCGACAGCGACACATAGGCATCGTTGGGGCCGGGAAGGTAACCCGACGTGCGGACGAAGGCATAGTTGTCAAGGATGTCCAAGATGCCGCCGACCTCGACCAGAACATCGTCCTCACGAACGCCGGCCTCGGCTTGGGCCTCGATGTCGTTGCCGGCGCGCGGACGACGACCGTTGCGGTCACGGTCACGATCACGGTCGCGGTTACGGCGGCGACGACGCGCCCGTCCACCCTCTTCGTCGCCGACGGCCCGTTCGACGGCTGTCACCACGGCCAACGGCGGTTCGGCGGGGCCGTTCTTGGCGCGGCGCTGGCGTCCCTCTTGGCTCAGTTGCTCAAGACGGGCCCCCACCTCGTCAGCCACAGCCTTGTTGCCGGAAGGCGCGCGGGTTTCGCCGCCATCACGGGACGACTGGCCGGCATCGGCCTTCGGCGCCTCGTTGCCGGCCGCCTGTATCGCTTCCACGAGATCCTGCTTGCGCATCTGCGCCACGCCCTTGAGCCCGAGAGCCGACGCGGCCGCCTTGAGTTCTGGCAACTTCAACGCCGAGACGTCGCCGGATGAAACCTGATTTTCGCTCACTGATTAGTTCCTTTTCAAGTACATGAACCGCTGGACGCACAAGTGCGACGTACCGACGATTTCATGAGATTTCGCCGCGAACCATGGCCTAGACTCAGGCCCTGCGCGACTGGTTTGAGTTGAGGCCCACCCGTGTGGCAAACCCTGACGGGCACCTCCAACGCCGACCATCCTAGCAAAGACAACGGGGAATACCCAAACGCAGTTTTCCACAGATGGCGTCGAATCACGTCATTTATCCACAGATTGCCAAATCGGTGGCGATTTTGGGGGTGCGACAGCCATATTGTGCGCATGAAACACATATTGCGAATGACCATCGCCGTGCTGGCGGTGGCTGCCATGGCCTTCGTCGGTGAACCAACCGCCTTGGCCGACACCGGCCACGTCTGGCCCATCACCGGGCCGGTGGTGCGGGGTTTCGACCCGCCCCAAACCAGTTATGGGGCGGGCCACCGCGGCATCGACATCGGGGCGCCGGAAGGCACACCCGTCGCGTCTGCCGCCGACGGCGTCGTGACATTCGTCGGGGTGATCGACGGAGTCTCGATGATCACGGTGACGCATGGCGACGTGCGCACCACCTATCAGCCGGTGGCGCCTTCTGTGGCAACCGGCCAAACCGTCGCCGCCGGACAAGTCATCGGCACACTGCTGCCCGGCCACGGCGAGACCACCAGCCTGCACTTCGGCGTCCTACAAGGCGACACTTACCTCGATCCGCTGTCCTGGTTGGGCGGCCAGGCCACCCAGCGGGTGCGGCTACTGCCCGACGGAACCGCCGTTCCGGCCATCGCGCGGGCGGCGCCACAAAATTCGGGCGTCGCCAATGGTTGGCCGGTCAGCGGGCCTGTGACATCAGGCTATGGTTGGCGCTTCCACCCGATTCTGCACACCTTGCTGTTCCATGCCGGCATCGACATCGGCGCGCCCTGCGGCACACCCGTCACGACGCCCTGGCCGGGCACAGTGGTGACTACCGCCACATCGGCGTCTCTGGGCAACTACGTGGTTGTCGCCAACACCAATGGCATCACCTCGATGTATGCCCACCTGAGTGCGATCAGCGTGCGTGTCGGCGCCATTGTCGGCGGCGGGCAGCAAATCGGTCTGGTCGGCACAACCGGGCTTTCCACCGGCTGTCACCTGCACTTCCAGACCGAACGGAACGGTGCCACCTTCGACCCGCGGACGGTGTTGCCCTAAGCGTGTCTAGGCGCGGGGGTGGGCCTGGCGGTAGGCGGCGCGTAGTCGCTCGTCGCTGACATGCGTGTAGATCTGTGTGGTCGCCAACGACGCGTGGCCAAGCATCTCCTGGACGCTGCGCAGGTCGGCGCCGCCTTCCAGCAGGTGGGTGGCCATGGCGTGGCGCAGGCCGTGCGGGCCGACGTCGGGGGCCTCGGGCACGGCTGCCATGGCCGAATGGACGATTCGGCGGGCCACCCTGGGGTCAAGGCGGGCACCCCGTTCGCCCAGGAACACGGCCGGGCCCGAGGCAGATGCGACGAGTTCCGAGCGTGCTTTCAGCCAGGACGTCAGGGCGTCCCGGGCCGGCACGCCCAAGGGCACGACCCGTTGCTTGTTGCCCTTGCCGGTGACGCGGATAGTGCCACGAGCCCAATCGATGTCGTCCACGTCAAGGTTGCACAGTTCGGATACGCGCACACCACCGCCGTACAGCACCTCGAGGACGGCGACGTCGCGTGTGGACATCGGGCCGTCCTCCTCGCCGGCGCGCGTGATGACCGCCGTCATGACGGTGGCCATGTCGGCAATCGACGGCGTACGCGGCAGGCGCCGGGGAAGCTTGGGCGAACGCAAGCTTGCAGTCGGGTCTGCCTCGACCAGCCCGATACGACGGGCCCAGCCGAAAAAGGCATGGGCGGCGCTGCCGTGCCGGCGCAATGTGGCGGGCGCCGCGCCGTCCACCTGGGACGCCGCCAACCAGTCGCGCACGTCGGCGATGCCGATTTCCGCCAGGTTGGTGACGCCTTGGCCCGCCACAACCTGCAGCAGCGAACCGGCGTCACCGAGGTACGCTTCGACGGTGTTGGACGACAGCGCCCGTTCCAAGGTCAGGTGATCGCGGAACCGGGCCAGCGCAGACGCCAGTGCCGACGGAAGTTCGTCCACAGCAACTGGCGCGCTCATGACCACCACAATTGCCGTCCGGGACGCGCTCCGCAAGTCGGCGCGCCAAGGTAACCTTGAAGGCGAAGGAGCAAAGTTATGCCAAGTGCCGCACAGTGGGCCGACAAGGGCCACGTCCGTCGCATCGTGTCGTGGGATGAGCCGATCATGCACCAACCGACCCGTCCCGTCACCGAGTTCGGCCCGGCATTGGCCGATCTGGTGGCTGACATGTTCGCCACGATGGCGGCCGCCGACGGCGTCGGCCTGGCGGGGCCACAGGTCGATGTCGACCTGGCGATTTTCGTCTACAACGCGCCCGATGAGGACAACCGGCACCACAGTGGCGTCATCTGCAACCCTGTCGTCGAACTGCCGCAGGACAAGGATCGCAACCTTGACGCCGCCCAGGAAGGCTGCCTTTCATGGCCAGGCGCCTATGAGTTGTTGGCACGCCCCGACAAGGCAATTTGCCGCGGTGTCGACGAAAATGGCCAGCCCGTCGAGGTTCACGGCACCGGCATCCTGGCCCGCTGCCTGCAACACGAAACCGATCACCTTTCGGGCACAGTCTTCGGTGACCGGCTGTCGAACCGTTCGCGCCGCAAACTGAACGACGAGCGCGAACGGCTGCGCCACCTTTACCCGGACGATTGGCCGATCACGCGTCGGGGTGCCGGAGACCCCTCATGAACGTCGCCGAGTTGACCGGCGTCACCGTCCGTCGGGGTGCGTCGGCCGTGCTGTTGTCCGACATCAACCTGACGATCGCGGAAGGTGAACGATGGGTGATAATCGGTCCCAACGGCGCCGGCAAAACCACCCTGCTATCGGTTCTGTCGACGCAACTTTTCCCCAGCTCCGGCACCGTTTCATTGCTTGGCGAGACGCTGGGCAAGGTGGATGTTTTCGGGCTGCGTCCAAGAATCGGCATCGCATCGCCGTCGGTCGGTACCCGCATACCCCGCTATGAGGCGGTGCGTGATGTGGTTCTTTCGGCCGCCTACGGTGTGGTCGGACGCTGGCGCGAACAATACGACGAAATGGATCTTGCCCAAGCCAACCATCTGCTCGACGCCTGGCAGGTCGCCCATCTGGCCGGGCGCACCTTCGGGACCCTCAGCGACGGTGAGCGCAAGCGCGTCGAAATCGCCCGTGCGCTGATGACCGACCCCGAGTTGCTGCTGCTTGACGAACCTGGTGCCGGCCTCGACCTGGCTGGCCGCGAGGGCCTTGTGCACTCGCTGACCGATCTTTGCCTGGATCCTGATTCACCAACGATTGTGCTTGTCACACACCATTTGGAAGAAATCCCGAGAGGCGTCACCCATGCCCTTCTGCTCAACCATGGCCGTGTCATCGCGGCCGGGCCGATCAACACGACCCTGACCGGCCCGAACTTGAGCGAGACATACGAGATGGCGCTGACGCTGCGCTACGACGACGGCCGCTGGGCGGCTCGCAGCATCGCCTGAGCACATCGGCTAACCTGGGGACGTGGCCGAATTCATCGAGATTGACGATGCCGCCGACCCACGTCTGCGCGACTATTTCGGCTTGCGGGAAGCCAGCTTGCGCCGCAGCATCGAGACCGAGCAGGGCATGTTCATAGCCGAGGGCGAAAAGATCATCCTGCGGGCCGCCGAGGCCGGGTTTCAGGCACGGTCGTTCATGGTCTCGCCACGTTGGGTGGCCGGGTTGAAACCCGTCCTTGACGCGTCCGACGCCCCTTGTTACATCGTCGCCGAACCGCTTGCCGAGGCGATCACCGGGTTCCATGTGCATCGTGGGGCATTGGCCAGCTTTCTGCGCAAGACCACCTGGACGCCCGAGCAGGTGATCGACGGCGCGCAGCGCCTGGTGGTGGCCGAGGACATCGTCGACCACACCAACGTCGGCGCCATCATCCGCTCGACGGCCGCTCTCGGCTGGGATGGTCTGCTGCTGGCACCACACGCCGCCGACCCGTTGTACCGGCGCGCCATCAAGACGTCGATGGGGGCGGTCTTCGCCCTGCCTTGGGCCCGGCTGGCCAGTTGGTCCGATGGGCTGGCAGATCTGCAAAGCCGGGGGTTCACCGTCATCGCATTGTCGCCGCGCGACGATGCCATTCCCTTGGCCGCATTGGCGCGACAGCTGGCGGGCAACCCGCGTCCGATCGCATTGTTGGTGGGCACGGAGGGCGCCGGTCTCAGCGACCACTGGATGAATCAGGCCGACATCATCGCCCGGATACCCATGTGGGCCGGCGTCGATTCACTGAATGTGGCCGCCGCCACCGCCATCGCCTGCTACGCGCTCGGAGCGGCAAGCAAACGGTGATCATCTCAGCCTACGGTCTTAAGCAAATACCCCACCAGGCATCGCCAGTTCCTGCACTAAGCTAATCGGCGACACGATGACGAACGTCACCGGGAGCACAACACAAACACACAGAATAGAAGGTGCGCAATGAAATCATGGCGGTTCTATGGGACGAACAAGCCAATGGTGCTGGAGGAAGTGCCTGAGCCGGTAGCAGGCCCTGGCGAAGTCGTGGTCGACGTCAAGGCGGCCGGGCTTTGCCATTCGGACGTGTCGGCGCTGGACGACCCGGGCTGGATGCCCATGTTCTTCCGCATCCCGATGACGCTCGGGCACGAGAACGCCGGCGTCATCAGCCAGGTCGGCGAAGGCATGGAGAAGGACTGGAAGGTCGGCGACCGCGTCGGTTTGTCGCCCATGATGTCGGACGGCGACGCCATCGGCTACGGCAAGTGGGACGGCGGCTACGGCCCCAAGGTGCGGGCCACCAATGACAACCTCGTCAAGCTGCCCGACGAGGTTTCTTTCGAGCTGGGCGCTATGGCAACAGACGCCGGTTTGACGGCCTACCACGCGATGGTGGCCACGGGCGGCGCAGCCAAGGGCATGCGAATCGGCGTCATCGGTTTGGGCGGCCTGGGCTACATCGGCGCGCGCGCCGCAGTGCTGCTCGGAGCCGAGGTCTACGGCGCCGAGGTCAGTGCCGAAACCCGCAAGCTGGCCGACGAGATCGGCTTGGCCGGTGTGGCCGATTCGATCGAGGCATTCGCCGACAAGAAGCTGCAGTTGATCGTGGATTATGCCGGGTTCGGCACGACGACAGCCAGCGCCCTGACCGTCCTGGACGAGTTCGGGACGCTGGTGCAGGTCGGCATGGGCAAACTGGAATCGACCATCAGCACATATCCGCTGATCATCAACCAGTTGACCGTCAAGGGTTCGAAGTCGGGCACCAAGGAAGACCTGGCGGCTCTGTATGAGTTGATGCGCAGCGGCCAGCTCAACCCGCCGATGAACCTGATCACGCAGGCCGATATCGCCGACTGCTTGGACAAGCTACGCGAGGGTGGCGTCGTGGGGCGTTTCATCGCCCAGTACAAGTGAGGCTAACGCCTAACAGCCAAGTGTCCCCTTCCCTTTGGAAGGGGACACTTGCTATTTCTTACCCTTCTTCGATTTCTTGGTCTTCTTGGCCGTTGCCTTCTTGGCTTTCTTCGCCTTGTCGACCTTCTTCGCCTTGTCCTTCTTGGCCTTGTCCTTCTTCGACATCTTCTTACCAACCTTCTTCTTGACGGCCTTCTTGGCCTTCTTGGCCTTCTTGGCCTTCTTGGTTTTCTTTGTCTTCTTGGTGCTATCCGCGCCGGCGCTGGGATGTGCCGCGATCGCCGCGTCGCGCCCAAGGTCATCGTTGTCAGCAACCGGCTCTGACACCCGACCGGGCGACCGGACTGCCACACCGGCCTGTTTGAGGATGCGTTGAACCAGCCCGTACGATCGTTGGATTCCGGCGGCCACTGCACGGATCGATTGACCCGAGCGATAGCGCCGGATTATTTCGGCGATCAGATCATCGCGCGACTGTGGCGGATTGGCCATGATTCCCCTTCCCGAACGGGTAGTACCTCAAGCCTACGTCCACCGTCGGACGGACGATGAATCCTAGGCCAACGAGATCAATTCGCCATAGGAATCGTTCCACAGGTCCTCGACACCGTCCGGCAACACCAGAACACGCTCTGGCTCCAAGGCATGGACGGCGCCCTCGTCGTGCGTCACCAACACTATGGCCCCTTTGTAGTCGTGAATCGCCCTCAACACCTCGGCCCGCGACGCCGGGTCGAGGTTGTTGGTCGGCTCGTCCAGCAGCAGAACATTGGCTTGACTGACGACAAGGGTGGCCAGCGCCAGACGCGTCTTCTCCCCACCGGACAGCACATGGGCCGGCTTGTCGTCATCGTCCCCGCTGAACAGGAACGAACCAAGCACCCGCCGGGCCTGCGTCTCGTCCAACTGGGGCGCCGCCGCCATCATGTTCTGCGCGACCGTGGCAGACATGTCGAGCATGTCGTGTTCCTGCGCGAAGTAGCCGAGCTTCAGACCATGCCCTGGCAGTACCTCACCGGTGTCGGCCGGTTCCAACCCCATAAGCAGGCGCAACAGCGTCGTCTTGCCGGCACCGTTGAGCCCCAGGACGACGACGCGCGACCCCCTGTCGATGGCCAGGTCGACGTCGGTGAACACTTCCAGCGAGCCATAGGACTTCGACAGGTCGCGGGCCATCAGCGGCGTCTTTCCGCACGGCGCCGGATCCGGAAGCGATATCGCCGCCACCCTGTCCGCGAGACCCGCAGCTTGCGTCGCCGCCAGCAACCGTTCGGCTCGTCGCGCCATGTTCTGTGCGGCGACGGCCTTGGTGGCCTTGGCATGCAGCTTGTCGGATTGCAGCATCAAGGCCGCCGCTTTGCGTTCGGCCGCCGCCCGTTCGCGCTTGCGGCGCTTTTCGTCGGCTTCCCGCTGGTCGAGGTACAGCTTCCAGCCCATCGAATAGATGTCCAGGACGGCGCGGTTGGCGTCCAGATGGAACACCTTGGTGACGACATCCGCGATCAGCGCAGTGTCGTGGCTGATCATCATGACGCCGCCGGAGTACGACTTGATGAAGTCGCGCAGCCAAACGATGGAATCGGCGTCCAAGTGATTGGTCGGTTCATCCAAAAGCAACGTGTCGGCCTGGCTGTAGAGGATTCGCGCCAGTTCGACCCGGCGACGTTGGCCGCCTGAAAGCTCACCCAATGGTTGGTCGAGCACCCTTTCGGGCAACGCCAGATTGGCAGCAATGCGCGACGCTTCGGCGGCTGCCGCATAGCCGCCGGCCGCCACCAGTTCGGCCTCAGCGCGGGCATAAGACGTCATCGCCGATTCAAGAGCTTGCCCGGTGGCGCTGGCCATCGCGGCTTCCTGGCGGCGCAAGCGCTCCATGATGCCGTCGATGCCTCTGGCGGACAAGATTCGCGAGCGTACAGTGACGGCAAGGTCGGATTCGCGGGGGTCTTGCGGCAGATAGCCGATGCGCCCGCTACGGCGCACACTGCCCGAGGCGGGCAGCACTTCGCCCGCCATGATGCGCATGGTGGTCGTCTTGCCGGCGCCGTTGCGTCCGACCATGCCAATCTTGTCACCCGCGTTAACCTGAAACGTGGCGCCCTCAAGCAGCAGACGGGCGCCCACGCGCACCTGAAGGTCAGATACGCGCAACAACGATGCCCCTTATGTCTGGTTGGAGGTGGAACTGCCCCGAGGCGTGCCGACACGCCTAAAAGCCGTCGCGACTTGGCGTCGCGACGGTTGGCGCTCGGGTGTCAGAGAACGGAATCTGTAGCGTCGGCCCACAGGCGGGCTTCGGCGTCAGCATCCCGCTTGGCCTGCAGGGCCGACAAGCCCAATGCGACACCGACGAGAGCGAGAACGAAAAGCAGCTTCTTCATACCTCCACCTTACCAACCCGATCAGTCATTCCACACCTCTTGTCGTCTGTTGTTGAGCATCTCCTTGGTCACGCCGCTGACGACTGAAGGATCATAGCCCTTCCGGGCCAGGGCACCGGCCAGCCGGCGCCAGGCTGTGGCATCGTCCAACCCGGCCAACCGGCGAATCTGACGGGCCGCCACCTCACGGGCGCCGGCCCAGTCGGATTCGTCGTCCAGATCGTCGGTAGCGGCCGAGACCACGTCGGACGACAACCCCCGGCGTGTCAGGTCGAGGGCGACGGCTCGACGCGACATGTGCCGGGCCCCATGCTTCATCTCGACCAGATCTGCGGCATAAGCTTGGTCATCCAGCAACCCAACTGCGGTCAATCGAGCCAAGACGTCGTCAACGACCTGGGCGTCGGCCCCTTTACGCACAAGTACAGCCGCTAACTCGGCGGTGCCGTAGGCGCGGCGGTCGAGATGGCGCAAGGCCATCTCTCGCACCACCTCGGGGTCGTGAGCCGGCTCAGAAATCGATCTCACCTGTCGCTGGATCGACGCCGTCCGGCACCGCTTCAGGCGCGGCCGGTGCGCCATCGGCCATGCCGATGTCTTGACGGATGCGGGCATCGATCTCGTCTGCCATGTCAGGGTTGGCCACCAGGAATGCCCGGGCGTTCTCTTTACCCTGGCCCAATTGCGTGTCGCCATAAGTGAACCAAGCACCGGCCTTGCGAACAACGCCCAGATCGACACCCATATCCAACAAGCTGCCCTCACGCGAGATGCCCTTGCCGTAAAGGATGTCAAATTCGGCGACCTTGAACGGTGGGGCAACCTTGTTCTTGACGACCTTGACGCGGGTGCGGTTGCCGACCATGTCGTTGCCGTCCTTCAGCGTCTCGATACGGCGGATGTCCAGACGCACCGATGCGTAGAACTTCAGCGCGCGGCCACCTGTCGTCGTCTCCGGGGAGCCGAACATGACGCCGATCTTCTCGCGCAACTGGTTGATGAAAATGGCCGTCGTGTTGGACTGCTTGAGTGCGCCGGTCATCTTGCGCAGCGCTTGGCTCATGAGACGGGCCTGGAGGCCGACGTGGTTGTCGCCCATCTCGCCCTCGATCTCGGCGCGGGGTGTCAAGGCCGCCACCGAGTCGATGACAACCAGCGTCAACGCCCCTGACCGCACCAGCGTGTCGGCAATCTCCAACGCCTGTTCCCCGTTGTCGGGCTGGCTGACCAGCAGCGAGTCGGTGTCGACACCCAATGCCTTGGCATAGGCCGGATCGAGCGCATGTTCGGCGTCGATGAAGGCACAGATGCCACCGTCTTTCTGGGCGTTGGCGATGGCGTGCAGCGCCACCGTCGTCTTGCCCGACGACTCGGGGCCAAATACTTCGACGACGCGCCCGCGCGGCAAACCGCCGACGCCCAACGCCACATCGAGAGCCACCGACCCTGTCGGTATCACGTCAATCGGTTGAATGCTCTGATCCCCCAGCCGCATCACCGAACCTTTGCCATACTGTTTGTCGATCTGGGCAAGCGCCGATTCCAACGCTTTCTCGCGATCCGTCCCAGCCATCACAAAACCTTTCGTCTTTGCCCGTCCCGCCACTTTGACGGGGCCGTGTAGCCAAACAGGCTATGCACACACTTTAGGAACACCCACCGACAAATCGCCAAAGAATTTTTGGCCTGTGGATAACACCTGAAAAGAAATCATATACGAACAAATGTTCGAACCTTGGCGACACGCCGGAAATACCCTGAAAGAATACGACGATTAGGTGAGGGGGGCGGGGTGTTGTGACCGCCCCGCCCCCCTCGGCGAACCGGCTATCCGGGGGATTGGTCTAGCCGGTACGTCGTGACAACCACGGTTGTCACGTCTGCGACCTCGCGTGTTACGCGTCCGGCGCCACAAGCGTAGTTGCCGATTCCGCGCAATCAAGGCCGAAGTTAACCTGCCGGCAACGCCCCACGCAGTCACGCTGGCGGGGATGGGCAGCGCGAGGCGTCAGCCGGCAGCACCACCGCGGTCGCCGCAAAGGGAGAAAGCTGCGACGACCGCGGTGGCGGTCTAATCAGCCGCCCACACGCAGGCGGCGCAACAAGAGCATCGCGCCGGCCATGCAGGCGACGGCCACAGCCACCAGTGCCAATTGCGACCCGGCACCGGAGGCGGAAATACCGCCCGTTTGCACCGTCACCGCGACGACCTTTGCGGCCGGCGGGTCACCGTGCAATATTGACGTGCAAGAAACGTCGTCCTTGCAAATGCCGGGAACATCGACGCCCGGCACATTCGGGTTTGTCGCCTTGCCGACGACGTGGTTGACCAGCGTGTCTTGCGGCGCGATACCGCCGTCAATCTGCACCTGATACGTCAGGACGACCGTTTGCCCGACGGCCAGCGGCCCCGTCCACATCAGCTCGGCACCGTCGACAGTCGGGGCGTTGCCCTTCGATGCCGTCATGTTGCCGGCCAGCGTCGCGTGTTGCAGGACGTTCGACAAATCGTCGGTCACCACCGCCGGGCTCAGGTCGAAATCGCCGTCGTTTACGGCCGTCACCTTGTAGGTAACAATCTGGCCGGCGCTGACCTCGGACCCGGTCACCGGGTCGGAAACCTTGGTCAAATGCCAACCCGATTCGCCAATCGGCAGCACCGACGAGCATTGCGACTCAGTACCGGCCACACAGGTCGACGGCACGTCCTCGCCTGGCACGTTGGGACTCGGGGCCCTACCAGTCACCGTGTTGGTGATGCTGTCACCCACTTTGGCATCCGAGTTCACCTTCACCTGATAGGTCACGGTGACCGTCTGCCCGGCATCCAACGAGCCCGTCCATTTCAGCGTCGTGCCTGAAACGACTGGCAGATCGCCGGAGGTCGTCGTCAACGAACCGCCGACAAGCGTGGCGTTGTTCGACACGCCCGACATGTCATCGGCAAGCGTCACCGAATCCAGTGCGATTTCGCCGACGTTCTCCGCCGTCACCTGGTAGGTCACGACCTGGTTGGCCGCAACCTTGGTGCCGGACGGCGGGTTGGACGTCTTCGTGATATCGAGCCCAACCTTGGCGACCGTGTTGTCGGTGGAACAACCCGGCTCGGTGCCGGTTTGGCAGGTGTTGCCCGGCGGCACATCCGGATTGGCCGGGTCGACTGCCGTGGCCACCACCTGGTTGCCAAGCGACTGCCCCTTGACCGCGTCAGAGTTGACCACCACCTGATAGGTGATGGTGACGACCTGGCCGGGTTGCAGTGAACCGTTCCAGGCCACTGTCGACCCGTCGAGAGTGGCAGCCGGCCAACCTGTGACGGTGACGAGCGAATCTTTGACCAGGCCGGCGTTTTGTAGGACACCGGAAAGATCATCCGTCAGGGTGACCGGATCCAGCGGAACCTCGCCCGTGTTGGTGCCCTTCACCGTGTAGGTGATGGTCTGACCGGGCGTCACGATGCTGCCGGTGGGCGGGTCGGAGGTCTTTGTGACATCCAAGTCCGCATCGCCAACCGTCGCATAGGTGACACAGTCCGGGCTGCAGTCGCCGCCCGTCACACGGTTTTCCAAGACGGCGCCCTCCGTCGCATCCGGATTGACCTTGACGCTGTAGATCACGGTCACCGTCTGCCCCACAGGTACCGAGCCGTTCCATGTCAAGGTGTTGCCGTCCAAAGTCGGGTCGGCGCCAAAATCGGACGTCGGCGAACCGACCAGCGTGGCATTGTCCAAGACGTCCGTCAGGTTGTCGGACAGTTCGGCGTCGTCGTAGACCACGTCGCCATTATTGGTGGCCGTAAGCGTGTATGTCACCGTCTGGCCCGGCGTCACGAACGAGCCGCTGGGCGGGTCAGACACTTTGTCGACGTGCAGGCTCTTGTTGACGACCGACAAATCCGATGAACAGCCCGGTTCGAGACCGGTGACGCAGGTCGAATCCGACGGGACGCCGGGGTTGTCCGGGTTGGTGCCAGAACCGACCACGTTGTTGTGAAGCTCGGCCGGCGGTACCGCGTCAGAATTGACGACGACCTGATAGGTGACGGTGGCCGTCTGGCCTGGTGCCAACGGCCCACCTGTCCAGCTCAGCTTATTGGTGGAACTGTCATAGGTCGGCTGCGCGCCGACATCACTGGTCAACGACGAGGCGACGAGCGTGGCGTTGTCCGCCACGCCCGACAGGTTGTCGGACAAAGTGGCCATTTCCGGGACGTCGCCCGAGTTGGTGGCCGTCAGCGTGTATGTCACCGTCTGGCTGGGTATGACCGAAGAGCCGGTGGGCGGATCCGACACCTTGGCCACGCTGAGGGCCGACGTCGCACCGGTCAGTGTGCTGGAGCAGCCGGGTTCGCTGCCGGTGACGCAGTTGGACGCTGCCGGCGTCGTACCGTCATTGGCGTCGGTGCCCTGGCCGATTATCTTGTTGGTCATTGTGTCGGCCTTGGTGACACCGGCTTTGATGACGACGCTATACGTCAACGTGACGGACGCCCCGACATCCAGGCTGCCCGTCCAGGTGAGCGTGGTGCTGCTGACGGTCGGCGCCGGAGACACCGTCGAGGTGGGCACCCCGGACAATGTCGCGTCGGCCAATACGCCGGACAGGTCGTCGGTGAGCGTCACCGGGTTGAGCGGGACATCGCCGCTGTTGCTGGCGGTCACGGTGTAGGTGACCGTCTGCCCTGGCGTCACCGAAGCCCCCGAAGCCGGCACGGACGTCTTCGAGACGGTCAGGGCCGGGTTGTCGAGGGATATGCCCAGATCCAGCGGCACGACGGCCATCGGGTAGAGCGACATCCCGTCGATGGCGACGTCGTTGCCGTTGCCGCCGGCGGCATAGTTGCGGGCGCTGACGGTCAATGTGCCGGAGGCGCTGGCTGTGGCGATGCCGGAATCAACCGACCATTTGGCCTGATCATTGGCGCATGCCGTCTGGTTCGCCAAGGGCTGCGTGGTGCCGATCACCGTGCCCGTCTGGTTGGCCGCCTGCTGCACATACAATGCAGTTTGCGGCAGCAGTGTGTTGGCCTTGTCGTCGGACAAATTTGCCACGTTCATGGTGACCAGATACGGCTGGTTGGCGTTCAGGCCGGAAACCGTGGTGGTCAACAGATTGTTCGGCGAAGCCATCGTCGTCGAACCATTGAAGATGGCGACCTTGCCGTATTGGGCGGCCGTGCCCGAGTCGATTCCAACCATGTTCAGCGACCAGTTCGAGCCGCCGGGGCCGGCGGTGTTCCAATAGGCGCAGACGTTCGACGTCGAATATTCATCGCTTGTCGGCGTCGTCGGCATCGTGTTGGTGAGACTGCGCAGATCGGCCCAGTGGTTGTTCAGGTGCTGGGCAGCCGGCCCGTTGATGTCGGCCGTCGGCCAAAGCGAGTATTGCCCGTCGCAGGGGCCGTACTGCGCGCTCTGGCAGGTGGTGCCATTGGAGTAGAGCGTCGTCGGGTCGTGATAGGCGTACTGGGTGTTGGCTGCGGGCAGCGACGGCGTCGACTGGCCCAGGAAATCGAAGGTGCCGCCGTCGAAATCAGTTATGAGGTTCGGGCTGCCCATCTGGCGGCCGATCGAGACCGTCGCGTTTCCAACATAGTTGGCCGGCGGCTGAAGTTGGATTTTGTTCGTCTGAAGATCGGCGGCGGGGACGGTGTAGATGACCGGGTCAGGTGACGACGGCGTCATTACTGTGCCATTGTCCAGCACCGTCCAACCAGTTGGAATGTCATACAGGTAGTAACTGTTGAACGTCGCTTTTGACGTGTTCGAGTCTTTTACTGCCAGCGTGAAGGTACCCCCCTTGTTGGGCCTCAGCTTGGCCGGTGATGCCGAAATAGAAATGCCGTCGGCGCTGTAGGCGACCGGGGCAGCATTGGCGGGCGTAGCCTGCCCGACCATCGGGACGAAAACCAAAAGGAGCGCCAGAGAAAGCGCCCATGCAGAGACCTTATTACCCCCGCGATGCCCGAGCCTTCGGCCGTTCGAACCAACGGCCAACCCCCGGAGCAACGGGCGCCCCCCGCGTTGCAGCATGCCACATATCCATTCCATCCCCCGGTGTTCCGAATATTTGGTCGAGCACAGGTTACGTCTGAGTTAAGTAGACGTCCCTCCACCCGTGGCAGCGAGTATATGCATACTTCACTGACAGAAAAAATCAAGTCTTGAATACTGATACGACACCTGCTACCACTGCCCCGCTGACGCTAGCGGTCGCGGGGAGGCAGCTCCAGCCACTCCCAGGCCGCCCGCCATATCGTCTTGCAAGGCAGACCGGCTTTCAGCGCCTCGGCGACGGTGCGCGAGCCGAGCGCCGGCAGGGCCACCTCCCGGGCCCAGACCGTCGCGTAGGCGGGGCCCAGTGCCGCCGTCAGTCGTTCCCACAGTTCTGTCTCGCGCACACCAGAAGCCTATATGGAAGCGCTGATTGATGCTGTGCCGAGCGAGGACGTGCTGGGCGGGATGAGATGCAACACCATTCCTGGTACGTGTACTGGTAGTACACGTACCAGGAATGGGGGAAGCAGATCGCCCGATCCAGCACACCGCAGCCGGTGCATGATTAAACAGTGTTTCCATGCGGTCGGTGGAATAGACCATGATGGATATCATGACGAACGACGTGGCGAGCCCGTCCATCGGGATGCCTGGCAAGGCGAAGGAAGGAGTGATAGCGGGCCTATCGCGACTGACGACAACGCAGCCAGGCGCCCTGTGGCGAGCTCGCTTCTGGGCGCCCACCCTGGCTTGGTTCGATTCTGCTTTCGCCGGGCCGACACCCGTCCAGGTGGCTACTTGGACGGCATTGGCCAACCCGGGCGGCGCCCTCGTCATCGCCCCCACCGGCAGCGGTAAGACGTTGGCCGCATTCCTGCTGAGCATCGACGCGCTGGCCCGCTCGACACCGTCTGGGCGTCCCAGCGTGTTGTATGTTTCGCCGTTGAAGGCGCTGGCCGTCGACATCGAGCGCAACCTGGAGGTTCCGCTGGCGGGCATCCGTCAGGCCGCCGAGTCGATGGGGCTGACGATGCCGGATATTCGCGTCGGGTTGCGCAGCGGTGACACCACGCCGGCTGGACGGCGGCGCCTGGTCGTCGACCCGCCGGACATCCTGATCACCACACCCGAGTCGCTGTTTCTGATGCTGTCGTCGAAGGCGGCCGAGACTTTGAACGGCGTCGAGACCGTCATCGTCGACGAGATCCATTCGCTGGCGGGCACCAAGCGCGGGGCGCACCTGGCCGTCAGTCTTGAGCGCCTGGATGCCCGCCTGGGGGCCGCCGGACGCCCAGCCATGCGGCGCATCGGCTTGTCTGCGACCGTTCGTCCACCGGAGGCTGTGGCGGCGTTTCTTGGTGGCGGGCCCGTCAGCGTCATCCAGCCCGCGACGCCCAAGGAGTGGGCGTTGGACGTGCGGGTGCCGGTGGACGACATGGCCGCGCTGCCGCCGCCGCCCAACAAGCCGGACGCCGCGACGCGATCGATCTGGCCGTTCATCG
>Ga0123357_10003913_pt1 | contig 17292 bp, 21 predicted proteins | sample TergutEmb28metaG_FD_89873 | JGI IMG/M metagenome (GOLD analysis project Ga0123357, IMG submission 89873) | Embiratermes neotenicus P4 segment gut microbial communities from Petit-Saut dam, French Guiana - Emb289 P4 | ecosystem: Host-associated > Arthropoda: Insects > Digestive system > Gut ... | reverse complement strand
CGCAGGTCCAGACTGCGGCACGGAGTGAAAAGATCATGGTACTGAACAAGCCGCTCAAGCCCGCGGCGCTGCGGGCGCTGCTCGGACAGTGGCGCATCCAGCACCGCGCCACGCCCTGAAACAGCGGCCGACAAAACCGGCCGCTGCGATTCCCGAGCGGGATTTGCAGGCCTTGCCCTGGTGCTCCGTTCCCTGTCGCGCCTGTCGCTATTGCGTTTTGCCGGGGATCGCCTGGCGCCATTGATGGCCGGAAATCCGGGCTGCGGCGATCACCGCCTGGGTCCGGCTCTCGACACCGAGCTTCTGGAGGATCGCCGAGACATGGGCCTTGATGGTGGCCTCCGAGACCCCGAGTTCATAGGCGATCTGCTTGTTGAGCAGCCCCTCCGACAACATCATCAGAACCCGCACCTGCTGCGGGGTAAGCGTGACCAGGCGATCGCGCAGGCGCGTGATATCGGGATCCACGGTCTGTGGCAGATCCAGATCGGCCGGCACAAAGACCCCGCCATCCATCACCTTCATGATGGCATCCCGCAGGATTTCGATGCCGAAGCGCTTGGGAATGAAGCCTGAGGCTCCGAACTCAAGGGCACGCTGGATCGTGGCACTGTCGTCACTCGCGGAAACGATCACCACTGCGGTCGCAGGATATTGCGCCCTGAGATAGATCAGTCCGGAAAATCCACTGATCCCCGGCATTGAGAGGTCGAGCAGGATCAGTTCAATGTCGGGATGCCGCTCCAGAAGCCCGGTCAGTTCCTCGAACGTCCCGGCCTCACTGATCGTGGCCTGTGGCAGAACGCCGGCTACCGCCTGACGCAGGGCATCGCGAAACAGGGGGTGGTCATCGGCAATAACAATATGGGTTGATGCTTCACTCATTTCACTGTCGCCGTCTCTGGCATGCGCGAAAAGACCGGGAGCGCCATGCCATTACGTTCTGCGCAGCATTTGCGCAAGCTGGGAGATGCGGTCTTTTTGCGTGCGCGAAGAACTTCACGGTCTCGCTGCATTGCAACAACGGTGGTCAAAGCCGAAAGTCGTATTGGGTCGAAGTCAGACACGATGTTACCAGAGAATTAAGTCCCGCTGTCAGCACGGCATCCGGGAACAAGCGCCAACTTTCGAGGGAGCAAACACAGAGATGTCCACCGCAGCCCGCACCGGCGGCATGACGAAAGACGAACGCTTCGTCATCCTCGCCTCTTCGCTCGGTACCGTTTTCGAATGGTACGACTTTTATCTTTACGGGTCGCTGGCCGCGATCATCGGAAAACAGTTCTTTTCCGCCTATCCACCGGCCACCCAGAACATTTTTGCTCTTCTGGCCTTCGCTGCGGGCTTCCTGGTCCGTCCCTTCGGCGCCATCGTGTTCGGGCGGGTCGGCGACATCGTCGGCCGGAAATATACTTTCCTCGTCACCATCCTGATCATGGGCCTGTCGACCTTCATCGTCGGCCTGCTGCCCGGCTCGGCCCAGATCGGCGTCGCCGCCCCGATCATCCTGATCTCGCTGCGTCTGCTCCAGGGTCTGGCACTGGGCGGGGAATATGGCGGCGCCGCCACCTATGTCGCCGAACACTCGCCCAACGGCAAGCGCGGCTACTACACCTCCTTCATTCAGACCACCGCAACCATGGGCCTGTTCCTGTCGCTGCTGGTCATCCTTTTCACCCGCACCTGGACCGGGGAAGCCGGTTTTGCCGGCGAGCCGGGAGCCTATTGGGGTGGCTGGCGCGTCCCCTTCCTGGTTTCCGTGCTTCTGCTCGGCGTCTCGCTGTGGATCCGGCTCAAGCTCAATGAGTCGCCGGTGTTCCAGAAGATGAAAGCGGAAGGCAAGACCTCCAAGGCCCCGCTGACGGAAGCCTTCGCCAACTGGAAAAACGGCAAACTGGTGCTTCTGGCCCTGCTCGGCGGCACCATGGGTCAGGGCGTGGTCTGGTATACCGGCCAGTTCTATGCACTGTTCTTCCTGCAGTCGATCCTCAAGGTCAATGGTTACACGGCGAACCTGCTGATCGCCTGGTCGCTTCTGCTCGGCACCGGCTTCTTCGTCTTCTTCGGCATCCTGTCCGACAAGATCGGCCGCAAGCCGATCATCCTCGGCGGCTGCCTGCTCGCCGCTCTGACCTTCTTCCCGATCTTCAAGATGATCACCACCCAGGCCAATCCGGCACTGGCGAAGGCCCTCCAGACCATCCAGGTCAGAGTTGTAGCCGATCCGGCAGGCTGTGGCGACCTCTTCAACCCGGTCGGGACCCGCGTCTTCAGCGCGCCCTGCGACACCGCCCGCGCCTTCCTGTCGACCTCTTCGGTGAAATATACCACCGAGAACGGCGCGGCCGGCTCCGGGGTCAAGATCGCGATCGGCGACAGGGAAGTCAGCTATGGCGACGCCAAGACCGGCAACCCCGAGATCACCGCCGCGCTGGTCGCCGCCGGCTATCCCAAGGCCGACAACGCCGACATCGTCAAGATGGCGCATCCCTTCGACATCTTCAACGCAAAGACGGCGTCGATTATCGGGCTGCTCTTCATCCTGGTGCTGTTCGTGACCATGGTCTATGGCCCGATCGCGGCGATGCTGGTCGAGCTGTTCCCGAGCCGCATCCGCTACACCTCGATGTCGCTGCCCTATCATATCGGCAACGGCTGGTTCGGCGGCCTGCTGCCGGCCACCGCCTTCGCCATCGTGGCAGCAACCGGCGATATCTATGCCGGCCTGTGGTACCCGGTGATCTTCGCCGGCCTCACCGTGTTGATCGGTGTGTTCTTCCTGCCGGAAACCAAAAATGTCGATATCAGCGCCGACTGATCCGGCCTGAAGAGGGTGAGGGGCAAGGCGGCCGCGCCACAAGGCGCGGCCGCCTTCTTCTTTAGCGGCAAAGCCGGACCCGCCCTGGATTGCACCACGACCGCCTCGACGATGCGCCCATGCAAGGCGCGGTTCGATCCGATTCTCGCCTTGCCTCCCCAGGCAGCGCAATCTGCAACCGAGCTGCCGCTTCCCCTCTCTGGGATCTGTTTCCAGCCCTGTTCACTCATTGCCTGCAAGGGGGGGCATTCGACCGGGCTGACCGCCGCTGTCTGGCTCCGGCCCGACCCCGGCCGGCGCGCCAGCGCAGGTTCCCGGCAGAAGGTCACGTCAGCCGCAGCGCCAGCCTGGACCGCGGCCACGGCCTCTGGCCTGCTTTTCAGCCCGCGTCACCGATGAACTGCACCACCACCTCTCGGCGATGGGGCCGGTGCCGGTGTTCGATGAGATAGACCCCCTGCCAGGTGCCGAGCACCAGCGCCCCCTCGAGCACGGGGATCTGCAGCGAGATGCCACTGACCATGGCCTTGACATGAGCCGGCATGTCGTCCGGCCCCTCACTTTGGTGGCTCCACGGCCCCTGTTCCGGCGCCAGTCGGTCCAGAGCCCTGGCGAGATCGTGCAGGACTGCAGGATCGGCGTTTTCCTGGATCGTCAGCGAAGCCGAGGTATGGCGGAGGAACAGCGTCACCACGCCTTCCCGTGCGCCGATCTCGGTGACAAAACCCGCGATTTCGGCGCTGAGGTCGACGAAATCACGCCCTTTGGTGAGGACCGTGAGCCTCGAGGTGCGGATCGCGCCAAGCTGCGCGGCGGAGGGGCGCGAGCGCGACAGGGAAGCCATGGGCGGCGACCATCTCGCTGTCAGATCGGTCCTGAACCCTCTTTTTGCAGACGATTCGCCATCCCCATGAGCTTGCGCCAGGCGCGCTCAACGAAGGTCATCATGCGATCGAGTTCCTGCTCACTGGGGAGCGCCAGTTCGGCTTTCGGTGGCGTTTTGCCCGCCGCCTGGTCGGGCGCGGCCTCGGTCCGGCTTCCAGCGGCAAGCTCTCCCTTGAGCCTGTCGACCTCCGCCTGCAGCCGGACGATCTCGCCATCCAGCACCGCGCGCTCGTCGGGCACCGCATTACAGCTCCAGCCCTGGGGACCTTTCGTACAATTCGACACCGCGCCCGTGCGACTGTCGAGCCGCAGCCCGCCATCCGCGGTGGGAATCATGCTGTAACGGCCATTTTCACTGTCCGCGGCGTGTAGCGATGGCGCCACGGTGATGGCACCGATCACAACCACCCCTACAGTGCTGACCCGGATCAATATCCTGCGAAAGGCAGATCTGTGCATCGGCTTGGCTCCGCTTTTCCCCAACCCAGGCCATCGGCCTCCGGTTCCATGCGCGGCGGCAGAACCGGCCTTGAGTCTCATATCAGAAACAGGACCTCCCGCCAAGAAGACGTAAATCCACCAATCGACCCGGCTGCCGGCGCAGCCTTCAGCCCGCCTCCCTTCATAAAACCGCAGTTCATCAAGACCCTGGCTGTCGCGAGCGGCGACCTCCCGGCACCGTCGAGCTTGCGGATCGATCCGCCCCTGCGGCCCCTTGCCGAACAGCCCCGAAGCCATCAGGGCGGAGATGATGGCGCAGGGCAGCGCCCCCTGGCGGCGACGAACATCCTCAGGACGCCGATTACGGGCCGGTGCCGGATTTCAGTCGCCCCGATCGGGCATCACCACCGCCCATGACGGTCGCGACCACGTCGATCAGGGCAGCGCCGTCTTCCCGTGCAGGTGGCGCTGCCCGGGCTTGTCCACCCCTTGTCCACCAGGCTCTTTTGCGCAAAATTCACATCCTGGCGCAGCATGATTGCAAGGGATTGCAGCGCGCCTCCGGCAGCACCGCCGCACATCGAAATACTGCCGTTGACATCAACTACTTAATCGGATGCATGACAATCCTCGCGCGGCTTGACTTGGCCACATGCCCTCAGTATGGTCCGCGCGGCTTTCAAGGGTGGCGGGCGTAATTTCCATTCAACCGCAGCGTTTTGGGTCCCTGGTGCATGGCAAAGACGGCATGACAGAGGTTCCCGGAAACGGCAGAAATGGAAATGGCGATGTATCGCCTGAAGAAGCCGAGCTTTCGGCAAGGCTCGGACGTCTCGATCAGCGGTTGTCTGAATTTCAAAACCGCGAGATCAGGACCGACCAGAACAGTAGCGAAAGTGGAGACGGAGCGGCCAGAGCATCCGCGATGGCGCTGGGCTTCCGCCTTTCCTCAGAGCTGGTCGCCGGTGTCGCTGTCGGAGGGCTGCTTGGCTGGAGTTTCGACCACTGGCTGTCGACTTCGCCTTTCGGACTTATCGTATTTGTCCTGCTCGGGTTTACGGCCGGTGTGGTGAATGTGGTAAGATCGGCGGGTGCGGGGCGAGGCGCCTGAAGCGGTCGCAAACGCTCCGCCATTTCAGGATTGTCGCATCGCTCAAAGCCGATGCGGGCCGGCCATTCCCGGCCAGAAGCGAGACCATCCGGCAAAGCGCCGGTCAGAAGCAAGAGATGCCGCGCTGATGACACTCGACCCGATCCACCAGTTCAATATCACCCCCCTGTTCACGATTGGTCATATCGGCAACCAGACCATCGCCTTTACCAATTCGTCGCTCTACATGCTGATCGCGGTCGCCGTGATCGCGCTTTTGACGCTGGCGAGCGGCCGGCAGCTGATCCCCGGGCGCCTGCAGTCGGTGGCGGAAATCAGCTACGAATTTGTCGCGGTCACCATCCGCAGCACCGCAGGTCAGGAGGGAATGCGGTTCTTTCCGCTGATCTTCTCGCTGTTCATGTTCATCTGCGTGTCGAACCTGGTCGGCATCATCCCCTATACCTTCACGGTGGCAAGCCACATCATCGTCACCGCGGCGCTGGCGCTGATCGTCTTCTTTACCGTTCTGATCTACGGCTTCTACAAAAACGGCCTGAAATTCCTCAAGATTTTCATGCCGTCGGGGATTCCGGTCTATATTCTGCCGCTGGTCATGGCGATCGAGGTGCTGTCCTTCTTCCTGCGCCCGGTGTCCCACAGCGTCCGTCTCTTCGCCAACATGCTGGCCGGCCATATCGCGCTCAAGGTGTTCGCGGGCTTCGTCGGCGTGCTCGGCGTCGGGCTGGGCACGCTGGGCTGGGCCGTTGGCGTACTGCCACTGGCGCTGGCCATCGCGCTGACCGCCCTCGAATTGCTGGTTGCGTTCCTGCAGGCCTATGTGTTTGCGATCCTGACCTGCATCTATCTCAACGACGCGCTTCACCCCGGACACTGAACAGGTCCGCAAATTCTTCACCCCAACTGTTCTTACCTTCAAGGAGTCAAAAATGGACGCAGCAGCAGCAAAGGCCATCGGTGCCGGCATCGCATGTATCGGTATGGGCGGCGCCGCCGTCGGTGTGGCCACCATCTTCGGCAATTATCTTGCCGCCGCGATCCGCAATCCCTCCGCCGCCCAGGGCCAGTTCGGCAACCTGATCTTCGGCTTCGCCGTGACCGAGGCGCTCGGAATTTTCTCGCTGCTGATCGCGCTCCTGCTGATGTTCACCTGACCCCGCCTGGGCCGCGCACAAGTGCGGCTCCCCATGTGACAGCAACAGGAGAACTCCATGGCTGAAAGTCATGGTGCAGCAGCCAATGCCCACACGGAAGCGGATGGCAGTCATCACGGCGGTTTTCCGCCGTTTGAAAGTCATACTTTCGCTTCCCAGCTGGTGTCACTGGCCGTTGCCTTCGCCCTCCTCTATGTGATCGTGTCGCGCTTCGCGGTGCCCCGTGTCGGCGGTGCCATCGAGGCGCGGCAACAGAAGATTGATGGAGATCTGGCTGAGGCCCGCAGACTGCGCGACGAATCGGACGCTGCCCTCAAAGCCTATGAGGCGGACCTGGCGACGGCACGCGTCCGCGCACAGAACATCGGCAACGAAGCGCGGGAGAAGCTTTCGGCACAGACCGACGCCGAGCGCAAAACACTGGAACAGCAGCTGGCGCAGCAGCTCGCGGCGGCCGAACAGGCCATCACCGCGACCCGTTCCGCTGCCATGGCCAATGTGCGCGGTATCGCCGCGGACGCCGCCGGTGCGATCGTCCAGCAGCTGTCCGGCATCGCCGCCTACGGCACCGCGCTCAACGCCGCGGTCGATGCCTCCTTGAAGGGATAGTGCGATGTACAGCGTCCTGACCGGACCGGAGTTCTGGGTCTTCATCGCCTTTGTGGTGCTGATGGGCGCCTTCGCCTATCTCGGCATCCATAAGAAACTGCTGACGGCGCTGGATCACCGGGCGGAACGCATCCGCTCGGAACTGGCCGATGCCCAGCGTCTCAAGCAGGAAGCAGCCGACCTTCTGGCCGGTTACAAGGCCCGTCGCGCCACTGCCGAACGCGAGGCTGAGGACATTGTCGCCAGCGCCAAGGCCGAAGCCGAGCGCATCGCTGCCGACGCCAAAGCCAAGATGGAGGATTTCGTCGCCCGCCGCACCAAGGCGGCGCAAGGCAAGATCGCCATGGCCGAAGCCCAGGCACTTGCCGAGGTCCGCGCCGCCGCCGCCGAAGCCGCCGTCCAGGCCGCAACTGCGGTGCTGACGAAATCGGTCAAGGGCAAGGTGGCCGATGACCTCCTCGCCAGGGGCATCTCAGAGGTCCAACAGCGCCTCAACTGACACCTCGTCAGTCTTTTCGAAATCAGTTCCGGGGGTGACTGCGAAAACGCAGTCTCCCCCGTTTCTTTTTCTGCAAAGCGCGAAGCCCCGCCCCCCCGAAACCTGGCACCACCATCCCCCGACAGCCGCGTTTCGCGACATTGATGCGGCAGTCGTCCGTGCCAGGCACGGCGGCGCAGCCCGATCGCCGCAACCCGGAACAAGCCGTGAACAGATTGATCCCGTTCTCTTTTTCTGAGGCTTGACGATGTCGGGGGGCCTCGCCCGCTCGCCCGCCGACTTTCCCCGTCCCGAGGCCATGACATCCCGAGACCATGACATCCCGAGACCATGACAGCAGAAGCCCGCGACCGCTCCGTGGTTCCCGGACGACGCGGCACGCCTGAGGCTGCCCTCCCTGAAAGCGGCAAGGAAGCGGAAGGAAGCGGCAAGGGGGCTTGCCATTTGGAGCCGTTCTGGCGCAGAGCCGCAACTTCCGGCAGCGGCGCATTCGACATCTGCAAGGGGGAACGCGCACAGCCTCGTCATTTGTCATGGTCATGGGGATGCGATATTGGCCTCTGCCGTCTTCTTTCAGCCATGGTGTGGTGATGCGCGCAGGATTTTCGCTCTTTCTCCTCGCGACACCGACACGGGCGCAAAGCCCGGTTGACACCGAGACGCTGCGCGAGGCCGACGCCATCCTGACTGCCGTCGCCAACGCCGACAGTGGCGCGATGCAGCAGCATCTCGCCCGGCTTGATCATCTGAAATCGACCAGCGGACTGTCGCAACACTGCCGCAAGGTGATCCGCAGGATGTGGGCAATGGCAATGGCAACCATCCCGACGGACCAGAAGGCCATTACAGCCGAAGCGCTGCTGACGAATCGCAAGACCACCTACGATACACGTGCAGCCCTGCTGGTCGACGAGCGCAAGCGCTGCCTGGAGGGGGCCGATTTTTGGCATTGATCATCTGTCGCTTCCAGCACACGTGCAATGCTCCCCGGCCCCCGCCGGGCGAGATGTGTGCTGCAGGCCGGGACCGGCCGCGCCAGCGACAGCCCGGTGAGTTCTGCAGCGCCAGATTCGGGTGCCGCAGCCGTCCAAAGCGGATGCTCCATTTGCGAGGGCCGGCCTTGCCGGCACGTCCATTGTGGTGACGCCGAACTGGCTGCCGATGACCGTTTTTCGATTCACGACCGGCTTGAGGTGCTGCGCACCCGACTGAACTACTATTCCAATGGCCACGTCGAGGCATCTCTGGAGGGCCTGATTCCGATTTTCACCAGGATCTCCCACACTGCCGAATATCCCTTCGATTGCCTGATGGCGGCTGGTGCCCTCAGGGAGGTCGCAGCAAACGCGGTGCAGAGGATCCAGGGACAGAAAGACCTGGGTGGAAAGAAAAAGGACCCTGTCGAAGTGCTGGCGGCACATATCCTGGCCGCGCGCTCCCTCAACGCCTGCCAATAGATCACTCCTGAGATTTCTGATCGTGTTCCTGCCGCATTTCGGGGACAAGACCTTGTGATCAAGGGCCCGCGACGCAAACGACAGTCCTGCTCCAGGCGGGGGCAGCTGGATGCACTTTTCCGACGCCAACCTTGCCCGGCTTAAGAAACAACGTTTGTGTCGAGCAGGAGCATCACAAATCGCGCAGCGCGGCTCGTTCGCTGCGAACTGGCAGCGGCAATTCCACATCCGCAGCACCCGGCAGGTGAAGGAGTTCGCCGATCGTCCGGGTCATGCGCTCATAATCACTATAGGACAAGAGGACGAGTGAGGGCTTGCCGCTGTCTGTCAGGATGACCGGCCCATGCCGGGTGGCGCGCCTGGCTCGGCCGAGGTCCTGATCGAGTTCGCGTGCGGAAAGGCGGGTGACGGTCATGGCGCCTCCTTTGAGTGTTACCCTGTCTTGCCGGAAGAGCCCCGTCTGCGCAGATCGCATAAAAGACGGGCAAGGGGAACTCGCCTCTGGCAGAGGCTTCTTCCTTCGCTTCTGCCCCTCTCCAGTCTGCGCCTTTGCCTTGTCATCCGCGACCGCAACAGAAGTCCCGGGTCACGACCGCCGCAATCGGCCACGCAGTTTCTGCACAAAGGCAAGCTCGCTCCTGGCTTTCCGGTCGCCCGGATCAATCCGGAGACATTTCCGATAGGCTCTTTCCGCGTCCTCAAGCCGGTGCATCTCGACAAAGGTGTAGCCCTGGCCACGCAAGGCCCGCGAAAGATGGACCTTCCGGACCTCCTGCGCGGAAAACCGCACCGCCTCTTCGGCACGCTGGAAGGTCGCCAGCGCCGCCGGCCAGTTCCTGTCCAGCTGCTGAAGATGACCGAGTTCGGAAAGAAATTGCGCATTCATGGGCGACAGGGCCACGGCGCGTGCCAGGGGGCCTCGTGCTTCCGTGGTCCGGCCCGCTTCAATCAGAGCATAGCCCTCCAGGAAAGAGGCCAGCGCCCAGGTCATGGGCAGGATCGAGATATCCGCTCCTGCCGGTTGCGCCATCGACATATAGACCTGCGACTCATCCCGGTTTCGCGCGCAGAAATGTTTCTCTCTGCTGTCGCGGTATTTCTCTTCAAAGCCTGCGGTTACTTTCCGGAACTCCTCAACCGCCTGCGCCGGCTTTCTGGCCGCCAGCAGCTTCTCCCCCTCCCGCAAGGCCTGTTCATCGGTCCGCTCCTGCTCATTCGGCACCACACTGCCGAGCTTGAGGTCAAGCGCCCGAGCAGGCAGAGAGGTGCCAAAGAGCAACAGGACGACCAGCAACAGGGTCCCGATGGCATTACGCAAAAACATGTTTCTACCCACGTTCCATTTCTGGACCGACTGACTGTACCCTAATAGGCTTGGGGCCTGGGCCGGGGCTTGGGCCTGGGCTTGGGCCGAGCCTTGGGCTCGGGCGCAAGCGCCTTGGGATCAAAGCCGACATAGAAAACGTAGGAATCGGCCACCGATGGCGAGGGCACCGGATAGGTCATCTCCTCCACCACAGTGAAGGGCACGCTGCCATTCTCATTCATTTCGACCGTGGTGGTGGTGGCCTTTGATCCGATCACCTTCTCTCCGATCCCGGTCTGCACCACCGCAAGGCGCAGCGGCACCGGAATCGTCGGCGGTGCCCCCGCCGGGCCGGCCACCACCCGCCCCTCAATGCCGATCCGTACACTGATATCGCCGCCGTTGCGGATGCATTCGCGTGCCAGCCGGCTGATCGATGCCTGGAAGCGCACGTCATTGCCAACCGCGGGCTTGCCGGGCAGCGACACCACATAGGTCGAGGCCCCGGCACGCACGGTCACCGACGGGCAGTCCATATCGTCCTGTCCGTCTGCAGGCACCGGGGGGGGCGAACCCGATCTGCCGCCCCCGAACAGGCTCTTGAAGCGATCCCCCAGCGACTGCGCCGAGGCCGGGGCGCCATACGCCCAGAACAGCACCAGCGCGGACAGCAGTGCCAGCGCCGACTTCGCCAAAGGATGGCTGCCAAACTTTGCCAACATCGAACGTCCTCCGTAGCGCCGCACAGCGAACCGGGCGGGGCCTCCCTCCTGCTCCATAAACCCAGTCCGCTTCAACCACAAAACTCTTCAAACAACAGACCAAAAAGCAGGTGATCGCGCCACGCCCCGTTGATGCGCAAATAGCGGCGCGCCAGACCCTCGCGGGCGAAGCCGCATTTTTCCAGGACCCGGATCGAAGGCGCGTTTGAGGGAATACAGGCCGCCTCCACCCGGTGCAGGTTGAGTTCCCCGAACAGGCGCGGCAGCAGGACGCGCAGCGCCGCCGTCATATAGCCACGACCGGCATAGGGCTCGCCCACCCAGTAGCCGATGGTGCCGGCCTGGACGATGCCGCGGCGAATGTTGGCGAGCGTGATGCCGCCCACCATGACGCCGTCGCCATCGCGGAAAATCAGGAAGGGATAGGCGCGATCGGCCGCAACATCCTCGGCATAACGGCGCAGCCGGCGCCGGAAACCGGACCTGGCGAGATCATCGGCGGGCCAGATCGGTTCCCAGGGGGTGAGATATTCGCGGCTGCGTTCGCGCAAGCCCGCCCATTGGGCAAAATCCGACATCTGCGGCGCCCGCAACAAGAGCCCGTTGCCGCGCGGCACCAGGGCGCCCGATGCCGTCGAAGGCAGACGAAAGATGGACATTTCCTGGCCCCCCTTCAAGGCCCCTCAATGCAGCCAGGCTCGCGCCCGCAATCTGGTCAATCCTTCCGCCACCGTCACCGCGCTGTCCAGCCCCCTGCCGCTGCCCAGCGCCACCACAGCGGGAAGCCCCCGTGCAAGCAGGGCCCGCGCCGCGCTCCGCGTCGAATCGACGCAGACGGCATCAATCCGTCCCACCAGTTCCTCCACCGTCTGCGGCCTGCCATAGGTCAGGACATGACGCGCCATCTGCTCGGCTCGCGAACTGCAGCTTTCCAGCGCCATCAACAGTCCGGCCTTCATCTGGGCCTTGGCCCGCGCCACCTCGGCCTCCGTCAGGGACTCGACCGCCTCGTTGATGACGTCGACCACCACCTCCATCATCTCGGGCGCATCCGCCGGGTCGGTGCCGGCATAAAGACCGAAAAACCCGGTATCGGAATAGGGAGCATGGAAGGTATAGATCGAATAGCACAGACCCCGCTTCTCCCGGACTTCCTGAAACAGCTGCGACGACATGCCGCCACCGAGGATGTTCGAGAACACCTGCAGCGAGAACAGCGACGGGTCGCTGTGCGGCACCCCCTCCAGCGCCAGCGTCAGATGGGCCTGCTCGAGTTCGCGGCGCACCACCCGCGACCCGCCCTGGCCGAACACGGCCGGCTGCGGCTTCGGTCCCGGTGCAGCGTCCAGGTTGACGAAGCGCCTCTCCACTTCGCCCACCACCTCGGCATGATCCACCGCGCCGGCGGCCGCCACCACCATGTCGGGCCCGCGATAATGCATCGCCAGATAGCCGCGCAGCATCTCGCGGCTGAAGCCGCGCAGGGTCTTGGCGGTCCCGAGCAGCGAACGCCCCATGGGCTGATCCGGATAGCACAACTCGTTGAGATACTCGAACACCACGTCGTCAGGAGTGTCCTGCGCCGCTCCGATTTCCTGGATAATAACGCTCTTCTCGCGCTCGAGTTCGTCGGGATCAAACGCGGGATTGCCGATGATGTCCGACAATACGTCGAGCGCCAGCGGCACATCGGCCTTCATCACACGTGCATAGTAGGAGGTTGTCTCCACCGATGTGCCGGCATTGAGGTCACCCCCGACCGCTTCGATTTCCTCGACGATCTCGCGCGCGCTGCGCCGTGTCGTGCCCTTGAACGCCATATGCTCGAGCAGATGCGATATGCCGTGCTCATTGCTTTTCTCATCGCGGCCGCCGACGCCGGCCCAGACACCGAGTGCCGCAGTCTGGACATGGGGCATATGATCGGTGACAACCGTGAGGCCTGAGGCAAGCCTGGAGATCTCAACACTCATCGACAGGTCCCTGTTTTTGTCTTCCCGGTGAGCGCCAGCACGAAGCCTTCCACGGCACCCTGGTCATTCTTCATCGCCACGCTGTGTTCCGGCCTGGTCATCAGCGCCCCCAGCCACGCCGGCAGAAGCGGCCGCTCGCCACAGGCAGCCTCGACCGCCTGCGGAAACTTGGCAGCGTGCGCCGTCGACAGCACGATATGGGGCACCGCATCCTCCCCCTTGAGCGGCGCCGCACGGCGGTTTGCAACCGCGAGCGCCACCGCGGTATGGGGGTCGACCAGTTCGCCGGCCTGAGACCAGGCGGCGCGGATCGCCGCCGCAGTCCCGCTTTCGTCGGCGCTGCCGGCATCGAACTCGGCCGCCACCGCCGCGCGCAGGGAATCCGGCAGCACGAAGCGGCCCGACTGTTTCAGCTGTGCCATCAGACGGCGCAGGAGCGGCGCATCGCGTCCGCTCATTTCAAACAGCAGGCGCTCAAAATTCGACGACACCTGAATGTCCATCGAGGGCGAGACGGTCGCCGCAACGTCGCGCAACTCATAGACGCCGCCCGACACCACGCGCACCAGAATGTCGTTGATATTGGTGGCGATTTCGAGCCGCCGCAGCGGCAGCCCCATGCGTTTGGCGACAAAGCCGGCGAAGATGTCGCCGAAATTGCCGGTCGGCACCGTGACGTCGACCGCTCGGCCCGGGGCGCCGAGTGCGACCGCCGCCGTGAAATAATAGACCACCTGGGCCACGATCCGTGCCCAGTTGATCGAGTTGACCCCCGACAGTGCCACGGCCTCGCGAAAGCTGTGGTTGTTGAACATCCCTTTGACGATGGCCTGGCAATCATCAAACGTGCCCTCAATGGCCAGCGCATGGACATTGGCGGCGTCCGAGGTCGTCATCATCCGCCGCTGTACTTCAGAGATCCGCCCTTGCGGAAACAATACGATCAGTTCGACATTGGAGCGGTGTGCGAAAGCCTCGACCGCCGCGCCCCCGGTATCTCCCGATGTCGCCACCACGATGGTGGCACGCTGCTGGCGCGCGGCAAGGACATGATCCATCAGCCGCGACAACAGCTGCATCGCCACGTCTTTGAAAGCGAGTGTCGGCCCATGAAACAGTTCGAGCACAAACTGATCCGGCGCCGTCTGGCGCAGCGGCACCACCGCGGGGTGGCGGAAGCCGGCATAGGCCTCCCGGGCCATGGCTGTGAGATCGGCATCCTCAATCTCACCGCCGACGAAGGCGCGCAGTACCTCGACCGCCACCTCGAAATAGGGGCGTCCGAAGAAACCGCGGATGGTCTCGGGCGAGAACTGCGGCCAATGGCCGGGCACATAAAGGCCGCCGTCGCGGGCAAGCCCGGTCAGCAGGACGTCGCAAAACCCCAGTTCCGGGGCTTCACCCCGCGTCGAAATATAGCGCATCAATCCATCGACCACAGTCCAAGTCCCTGATTCAGGTGAGGTCTTCCTCCCCTGCCGGGAGCCGCGGCGGGCACCATAAAGTGTTTTTCGAAACTGCGAAACCTCCCGGGGCGACGCCCTCAGGCCTGGGTTACCGCCACATGATCCGGGCCCTGTCCCGAGCGGCGGGCCCGCCATCCCCGGCCCGGCGCCACAACCGCCCACCTCAGCGGGTCGCCCTGCCACAACGCGATCAGGAATCAATCTCGAGGTAGAGATACACCACCTGCGGATCGCAGTTGCGGCGCAATCCGCAACAGCCCGAGATCGCCAAGATCGTGCCCCATATGCCGTATTTTCCGCTGGTGGTGTTGCGGTTGATCAGGCCCTGGCGGCTATCCTTCGGCACCACCGCGGCAGCCGTGCCCGCTTCTTCTTCTGCATAGATGCGCTGATAGAGCGCTGCGATCATGCGGGCGATCCCGGCCCGGGTGAAACCCTCCGGCCGGTCCGCCGAGAGCGGGAATTCAAATTCGCCCCTTAAGGGATAGTCCACCACGACGGCAACCTCATGACAGGGCAGCACCAGGGCCTCGCCATCGCGCAGATTGGCGAGGCTCTCTTTCGGCTGGCCGAGTTCGATATAGGGGCTCGGCTCCCCTCTCTGGTCCTGCCCTCGATCGTGAAGGTGATGTCAGCGAGCCCTGCAGCTCCAGGACAGGGTGCTGGCACCCGATCACCGGCCCGTGCGACTGCCGGCATCGCGATCAGGAGCGCGGCTGCAAGGACAGAGCCAGGCCCCGCAAGTCTGGATAAAACGGAAAAGAACCTGAAAAACATCATCCTGGGCTTTCTTCGAGGTGATTTTGGCAGGGCCCTGCGCCGGCATGACCGCGCAGAAGCCGCAAGCCTGGACTGCCAGCTTCCTCCCACCTGAACGCAGCTGCCGGAAATCCCGCAAGCTCTGAGCCTTGGCAAGCCTTGCGTCTCGCCCCTGATCCCGGCCAGTCGGGTCTGCCGGACCTTGAGCCGCGCGGCCACATCCCGATTTTCCCTAATCGACTGTACTGACCTCGTGAAGCAGTTCGGGGTGGAGGTCCAGCAGCCTGAACAGTTTGACCAGGGCCAGCGGCGGCCTGGTTCTGCCGTTTTCGTAGCGCGAAAAGGCATTGATGCCGCCGCCGAAAATCTCGGCAGCATCACGCTGGCTGAGATGGAGCTTTTTACGCACCCTCGCAATGAAGTCGGGGTCGACGATAGCCGCATTGACCTGCCTGTTGAATGCCTGCATCTCGCGCATGACGCGCTCGGTTTCGGCAGCGTCGGTGATGGACTCATCGCACGCAGGACAAAAATCGGCCGTCACCGCCGCAATGACGGTGGTTTCGCCCTTGTAGCTGTAGGGCAGGTCGCGTGTGTCGCCGATCAATTCCGCCGCTCCGCAGACAGGGCATTTCATCTTCATAACTCCTTGAAGGAGACGATCAGCACATCATCCCTGACCGTCAGCTTCAGGTACACGTCCCCAGCCCGCGTGCACGGGCGGTACACATCCTGCCATACTGTGTGATCGGCATGGGTTGTCATGCTCTTGTAGAAATCCGCTGGCGTGAGGGCCTCCACCACCGCCAGCATGTCCGGAAACTCCAGTCCCAGTGCCGTCGCCCCAAGCCTGGCCGCACGCGTCACGCGCACCTTGCCTGCCACCGCCAAAGCTTTGACCACAACCAGCTTGAAGTGCGGCAACAACTTTTCCATGGGAACCATATAACCTAGTTGGTTAGGAACTGCAAGACCTCCTTGGGTCCTTGCAGGTCCTTGCCTGGATCCGTCCCGGTTTCTCGCCTTGCGACCGAATCGGGTGCCGTGCAATCCGGTCGAGGAACCGACAGCCTGACGGGTGTAACCAGGAAATTTCGCCGCTCTGCCATCAAACGCAACCATGTTGAGGCGGGATGTTCGGGCAGCCGAGGAGGACAGGATCCGCATTTCTGCATTTCTGCATCCCGAGACTTGGCACAAGGCATACGGGGTGCCCAAGGGCCAGCGAGCACCGCAGCAGCCTGCTGTCGATCCGCTCCTTGAGCCGGCCTTCGATCCGCCGTCGAGTCATCCTTGCAAATTACGGAGCGAAAAAATCCGCAGAATGCAGGGACCTGGTCCAGCCCTCCCTCCCGCATCCCGCAGGCGATCGCCGGTCTGACGTGGGCCCCGTTCACGCCAGCGCCGCAACCTCGCTGGCAAGCTCGGGCAGTGAAATCATCTCGACAACCCGGAAGCTCTGCGCTCAGAACGCCTGGATCACGCTTGATGGCATCGTGGCCCAGCGGGTATCTCTCGGTGCCGGGATAGACGACAAATTTTCGCCTTGGAGAGAGATCCGCGCAGGCGTTCTGAAAGCCTCGCTCAAGCTTTGGCGAGAGGCTGCGCTTGACTTCAACCACCCAGAGATCGCCACCGGGCAGGCTCAGCAACAGATCAATCTCGGCTCCCGCGAAAGCTGCGGAAAAAATGCGCTTGGGCGCCCTCCGGCAGGCAGGAACACAGATCTCAACGGCGAAACCCGCAAAGCTCGCTCCGGCGATCGGGTGGCCGAGGATCTGCTCAACCCCATGAATGCATGGACGAGACCACTGTCCCGGACATAGATGCGAGGGGACTTGACCAGCCGTTTTCCGATATTGGCATGAAAAGGCGCAAGACGGCGGACCAGCAGCCAGCAATTCCAAATGGCCCGTCCATGGGGTCCTGATCCCCCAGCCCGCGCTTTTTTCAGGGAGGGCGGCCAGATGCGATGGTCGTCATCAAAGCCCACCAATCCGGGAAAACCGTATAGGTGGTAAGAATTCGGATCGCGTCGAAAAAGCGTTTTCTCTTCCCCGCCGCATTGCGGGCCTTGATCCAGAGGCTTTCG
>Ga0123357_10003912_pt1 | contig 17292 bp, 12 predicted proteins | sample TergutEmb28metaG_FD_89873 | JGI IMG/M metagenome (GOLD analysis project Ga0123357, IMG submission 89873) | Embiratermes neotenicus P4 segment gut microbial communities from Petit-Saut dam, French Guiana - Emb289 P4 | ecosystem: Host-associated > Arthropoda: Insects > Digestive system > Gut ... | reverse complement strand
GGCTGGTAAGAGGGGGGGTGTTGTTTCGCCTATACCGCCCCCCCCCCCCCCCCCAAACATGCCACATTGCTGTTTATTTGTGCTCAGTTGCTGGCAGTGATTTCCTTGCCTGTTAGTGTTGACTCACTGTGATGGTGCAATCTCTCATTTTGTTAGGTATTACAAGAAAATTTAAAAAGGTTAGATGGTCAATCTTCAACACCTATGGATGATATGAAGCCAGTTTTACAACAGCAAAGCCAACGTCAGCACACTACACAAAGAAAGGATGAAGTTAAGTGAGTGAAAATTTCCATAAATAACTTATATAATTTCATTGCTGAGAAATACAGTACCAGTACCCTTTATGTGTTTTTTAAGATATACACGTTTGCCATTTTTGTGAACATTAACTACTTATGAAACATACTTCTTTATACAGAGGGCTTCTTCACATTCCACACCTCACTTTCCATTATTTCAGAGAGTCAAACATCGTTCTTGTCTTGTTCAGTAGCATCTGATTCAATTGTGTCGTATATGCCGTTTCTTCAATAGGCAGGGATGTGTTTATAAAAATGCACCACATAAATTTATGTGTCTCAGGGCTAATTATTTCTTGTATAATGTTTTTTGCATGATAAACCCCAAGTTTCTAAAGTAGAGTGACTGGTTTACACCAAAATTAAATCTAACCAATGATTTTTATTGCAAGTTCTCCAAAATCAGAAGTCATCAAAAATCCATTCAGTGTTCTCAGAGGCAAATTACGGTTATCAATTTTATGGCAAGTTCTTTGCTCGGACTAAATGGTTGGAGTATATTGTATGTGGATAAATTTCACTTATTCCATCATTGAAATTTGAAACAAACAACTGTGTGGTGTGTATGTGTGCATGCACGCTTATGTGTGTGTTTTTGTTTGTGCTTTCATGTGATTTTTATTACAGAGTCACCATAATAGGGCCCCAGAATGCTAAACTGATTTTCTTACCACCAGATCCACACGATACTTTGTTGTATTCTGCAGATAATAAAGCAAGCAAAGTCACCAGACCCAGGTCACAAGATACCACAGTTAGCTCTGAGGCCATTGATACTATTGACCATACTGTACACTGTGCGCATAAATCAAGAGCTTGCTGCAAGCTAAAATCAGATATTCAGATTATAAATTCTGTCAAATCAAAAAATGTGTACCATCACCACAGACCAGAGGATTCACTTGAACTACACTGTTTTAAGAAACCTTCAAGAAAGGCATCAACACATGCTGATATAAAGGATAATGCAACAAGAAAACAAAGAAGCAGTAGACTGCAGAGTCAATTAACTTTGCCCAAGAAAGACATACGGTCTGCTGTAGATTATCGTCAGAAGTTTCACAGTTACGTGACATCTAATCCCATGTACGAAAACACAGTATCACCATGTGTTATAATTAGCAGGTAATGATTTAGTCCAAATGACAGCACGTTGTATTACCACTATAATATACTGTATTATCACAGCTGGGAACAGATGTGAAGTATCTCATTTTTAGTTGCCATTATTTGCAGATTCATGTGTTTAATGTACTGTACCTTAATTACTAACATGTGATCAGCATGGCTACATCAAAAACTGATATAAAAACAAACTGTCACTTCAAGAAATGCTGTTTACTGTAACCTTGGGGAATGCTATTCATTCATTATTTTTACACAGGATAAATACTTTCACAATGGGGATGCTATTTATAATTTTCCTCACATTTCTGTCACCTTAAAAAGACAAGACACAGTACTCAGTCTATCAAGATCTGAGCCAGAAAAAGTTGGAAACAGCAAAATGTCATACTTCAGAATCACTATTAATGGAATAGTTCCAACCGGAACAAACAGTTCATCTGTCATTTGTGCCTTATAAATAAATAAAAGTGAGGTTGGTCCAAAATGGGTCTAACTCATGGAAGGTATGACATGAAATGTCATTTGATGGTGAAAATGGATCATTTAATACAGAATTTATATAGAATATTCTCTACAAGGAATGTCAATTTCAGTACAGAATTACAAATTTATGGTGTTCAGGCTTATCTTTGCAAGACATTCTGTGGCTTATTAAATGTCAAATTTGTTGAATTTTTCACACACATCTTCAAAGAGGATTTCACACTATTTAGTATGTAGTCAGTTCATTGGCTGTCCCAATATTTTCATGTTCTTCTGCAACTTTGGATGATGCTCGCAATAAATAATAAATTATGACCCTCCAAAAAATCCTTACCTATGTAACACAACACCCAGTTGAAACATAATTAAATTCCTTCAGAACCAGATGAATCCTAGACAGCATTCCTTGTAATCTCACAAACCCTTCTTTGTCCTTCATGTACAATTACAATGTCAACCATCCAACCCACCCTGTTTCAGGAACCGAAATCTATTAAAGATTAATGTTTCTCCCCTTCCAGGTTATCAGATCAAATCATCGAAAAAATCTTGCAGGAAGTTGCAAGGGAAACAAAACTGGATTCTTTGGTACAAAATATTTATGCACTAGAACTTCAAGAGGAAAAGTGTTTCTCAGGTAGTCATCATTAAATACGAAAATACATGCCCATGTAGACCAATTTATTTCTTATCATACACTTTCACATCTTGATGGAAAACAATGTATAATTTAAATTAAATATGAATTATCATTGCCATACATGTTATTTTTCACTAGCATGAGATATTGATCATTCTTATTGCAGTACACTAATAAAATTACAGTGGCAAGAGGTGCATCAACATTTGAGCTACAGCTAAGAACATTAATTAGAAGACAGTTCTGCTTGTTCTTAATGCTTGAACTGGCCAGCACACAGAATGAGTAAGAGAAGAGCATGTTAAATGCCTAACCACTTTTCAGACCTAAAAGAGCCTACATTGTTAATAAAATTGCTAAATCTTACATGCTTGAAACTTTTACTATATAAGCAAAATACAGTGAACTCATAATCAGAGCTGAATGAAGCCTTTCTGACTGGCGTTCTGTGTACTTTTTTTTCAGCATGAAATTAACAGTAACATTCAATTCTAACTACAAAATGAAATTCCATTTCTATTTGCAGGCCTGCATCATTAACATTTATGAAGTAGCTTGCTTAACTATTGTTAAACTATCAAGAACATGAATATGCACATTCTACAACATAACTGCAAGCACATTGTTACAGATTTTCAAGACATAATCTGTCTGCAAATGCTGGAACTCTAGAATGTTACAATGTCATGGGATTTGATATTCAGCAGATGTGTATTGTGGATTTCTGGATTATATGTTAAGTAGTTTTGTGTGTGGTTATCAACATTTCAGAGGGACCCTGCTTCACCTACTATGAAGACAGCAACCATGTCCCCTAAAGCACCAATAACCACGCGCAAGACTCACATGACATCATAAACCAAAAGACTGCAATCTAAATTTTCAGTGCCTTGAAAATGAACTCTCTTACAAATCACAACAGAGATTTCAGCACAAACACATGGTACACACAAAATTCTCCAGTCATACCCTTAAAATCCAATGTCAAGGAAGTCTCAATACAGGAAATTTTACTTTATCCCTTGTCAAAGCAGCCTCAATACTGTTCAAGCATATAGTTCTTGCTCATGGCATCTCCTACCACTTGCCAGTGTTTAGAGAATGTAAGCAACACATTTGTCAATGGAAATCCTCAAACTTACAGTCACAGACAACACTCTTCAAAGCAAATGTTCGCCAAGCCAGGACTAGTTGAGAAGGCAAGCAATGCTGTGTAAGAAGCCACAGTGCACATAGTAGTGGAACAAGTGACAATCTATAGCATTAAAGAGCTATACTTATAAAACTCTTAATGTTAGAGAGTTGCTGTGCTCTTCAATTCACAGTACAAATTGAATCAGCAAATCAAAAAAACAGCATGTTCTCAAATATACAATGTGGGCTAACCTTTTTGGTTCACACATGCATTGTGCATTTAGTTGAACTGATAAAATCAAGCCTTAATGATGGTCTTCCTTGACATTCTGATGGTAACTGGTCACCATCAACATCACACTACAGGCCCCAATTTCAAAATAAAAAACCAGTTCTGATAAACTAGTTGCATAATAAAGTTAAGTCACTAGGCAACAAAGTTCAGACTGAAGTAAGTTCTGCATTACAATGTAATGTTAAAGTTCTCTGTCCATGCCATGAAGGTGTACAGAAGAAACAGATGTGTAGCTCCACTGATTCTTACCCTCATCACTGGAGGTGAGCTGTGAACTTCTGGCCCCAGTCACTTTACACCAGGACCCATCAAATAGAAGGCTGGTGGACCCAGAGCTGATCTGGACATTTCACATAAAAGAACAATCTCTTGCCCCTGCCAGCATTTCAACCCCAGATCATCAAATCCTGTTATCTGACTGTAATCCTGCTACTGTCCACCGCCATTTTTAGTCAAACAGTTTATATCATCAGGGTTACAAGTGGAAACTTTACATCATTCATGTATGTGAATAAACAGATGGTGGGTTAACACTTTGGTGCCAGAATTAAATGGCCCAGTGATCTGGAGAAGACTGGAATTTAAATAAGGTCTCCATCGGGGAGGGCTGCACATGCGCAGATGCAACATTTGGCATTGTGAGCATCACACTGCACATTATGTACATACAAAATGTTTGGTACCATAGGGGAAAGCTTCCAGTCTTCTGGGATATTAGGAGTGTAAATTGCTACTGAAGTACCAGCATCTTTCCCCTATCCTCAATATTGAAGCCCCTTTGAAAAGCTGGTATCCAAATATAAATTGACAACACAGTATCATTTCCCAAGGCACCATAATCTTCACTGTGAGAATCTCATATCTTGCACATAGCGAATTTGTATAAGAAATTCTTAGTTAGTTGATAGGATGATGATTAAAAAAAGGAGGCCAAGGCTAGGTAACAGTACACAAAATGGCAGGCAAGCAAAAACCTGCAAGAAAAATTGTTTCATTTGTGCCGTGCTGCTTGCTGTCTTAACCGTGCAGGTACAAGTACAGCTTCTTGAATAAAGCGGCCATTGCAGTTTTTGGAATAGTACATATTTTTCAATGTTTTCCAGTTCATACATGTCAGTAGAATATATTAGCACCATTTCTGCAGGTTTACTCAAGATGCCAATTTCTAAATCACACTACTACTGAGGTTTTATTCTTAAAATCGATGTCTGTAAAGCACTGACTGATACTGTCATAAGATGCTGGCAAACCCACTAGTAGTTTACAATGTCTTCTCAATGAAGTGTTTTTATGCCTGTCACTTAACAAAGGTGTCATCTGCTAAGATCATAGCATCATTCATATATGAATGAAAATGGCACCTTGTAGAATGATAGAGTACCAAATTACTGACAGAAAATCCTGTCCCAGTGCCACTTTGTCCACCAGCTGGACCTCCCTGGGTGAAAAGCCAGTGTTAAAACACCTCGGCCATGGCACTGGCACCATCTGCACACTAACACGGAACTAAATTCCGATCAAGATAAAGTGAACAAGTATGCCTGTCCATGAATTCTGAGTTTCAGTGCTTGATGATAATGTGGAAATGAAATGTGAATGGTACTAAACAGAGCACTTTAATTTTTGGTTTCTATGCATATTGACAAAATTACATAAATGTCACAGAAGAATCCTCCACATACAGTAGAAAAAATGTAACAAAATTTTAGTCTTTTTTGCAGCAGGTATTACCTAAAATTCATGTCCTATTATCTTTAACATGTTATGTTAGTAAAGTTTTATTACAAACATCATCTGATTTTGAATTTCTGTCAAGATGGAACTCAATACAGACAACTGAAACAACAGATGTCACAAATCAGCAAGAAAAATTTCCCTTCAAAGTATGAGCTTCAAGCACACCAACCACATGTTGCAGCTTGCTGTACAGTGTTCCCTCTTGAGATTTGCCTCCTGATAAGAAAACTGTGCCTACCCCAGGATATAATCCAAAGAAACTCATTCTGATTTTGCCTCTGCAGCTTGTGAATAAAAAGCTTCAGTCAGTGGCAATGAGAGTTACAATGACCTATGGCACAAGACTGTCCACCAAATTTTATTCTTTACATTGTGTACAATATTGCGAAAATAATTTTAACAATATGACTGAACATGTGGCTATTAAAGACAGCAACACAGTTTTATATGTAGGGGTTATAATCTCAAGAAGTTAAATTGGGAAGTCAAAGAACATTACAGGTTAAAATCAAACAGTTTGCAACTGTGAAGAACACACCGGCAGCATCAGTAGGGCCTGGGAAAATACTAGAATATCAATATCTCAGCTGAAGACACTCTAGGTATTTATGAAAAGAAAAAACATAAACCATGGTTGGATAAAGACTGTTGGAACATCTGTAGATCAAAGGAAGCAGGCTAAACTGCCAAATTAATGGAGGTAAGCTGTACAACATGAAATGTGAAACTACAGACATTTCAGTTACAAGAACATTTTAAAAGTATAACTAATGAGACTCAAACACACAGTAAAAACAAGAATACTGCAGACTTGTAGAGAAGCATATATGCAATTAAGAGGGGGTTACCAGCCTAGATCTAACCTGGTTAGAGGAGGGTAAGTGCAATCTGTTTTAAAATTGCAACTGCGTCATGAACAATTTGAAGAATCATTAAGTTACTGAATGTACATACAACCCACTTTATGTTCATTTAAATTCACACACCTGATTCACTACATTCTGCCCAACAGTTACTGTCATATTAACGCTATTACAAAACCCTGGACGAATTTTTTTAAGTCCATAGTTGTCTCTTCAAAGGAAGGTTACAAACTGCAGTTAAACACAGCATATCATGGTTCAAAACCAAGTAGCTAGTACATGTATAATCAACCTTGATGAATGTGAAGTGTTGTGTTAGTATGTTACCTTCAGAGTATTACAGAAACTTTCCACAGCAATAATAAAATACATCTACCATCCCTTTGGAGGGCAATTCACAACCTACAAGTTGTAAACATGCAAATAACCATTTATACTACATCACATCTGACTTTTGACAGAAGGTATTCACTCCAAGCAATTACAACAGAATCCTTGTCAATTTTTGAACCACTTTCTTTTTCTATTTTACACAGTTTGCAGCAGAGGCCACAAGATTGATGAACTCCTGACTTTCATACAAATGCCTTGTGAATCACCATAACTAATGTTTTCACAGAGAGAGACAAATAAGACATAAATGCCATAAAAAATGGGCATCTGAATGCCACTATCAGGACTAGATATGTGCATTTCACCCAGTCCAAAACCTATATAAACCTTCAGCCAGGTAATCAAATTTCCACTAAAACCCTGTAGTTTATAAATATTCCACGTAAGTATGCCCCCCCCCCCCAGTGCAACAGTATAACATATCCACTTAATGTCTGGGCTGCACATACATTCTCCAATTCCCTAATTACGCGCTCCACAGATTCTGATGAAAGGGAAAACATGGTGACAAAAAACTAACACACTTATCAGAATACAGTCATCTATCAATTTAAAAAATGTACTTTATTACACAGCGGTACAGATGCATGGCCTGCATAAAAAATAAAAGCTTCTAAACAGTATGGGGTCATTAACATGAATGGAACAAAGATGCCAAGCACAAAATCTTTTACCATTTATACGTCAAGGCATTAGTATTATCTCATACATATTCTCCCCCAAAAGCCAAACTACAAAGATTTTCCAAAACTAATCACTGTTTTCACATGATAAAGAAAAAATTATAAATTACATTTTAAGCCACCACTCACAAATTCCACTTTCTATAAAAATGAATGCCCATTAAGTTCAGTAAGAGATTACATGCTGAATGGCATTTGTTACTTATTTTAATAGGTTCCAAAACTGTCAAATAGGACAAAAGCATCATTAGGACACAAGCGTGAAAACAAACTTTCAATGGTGGCATTATCTTTTCAAATGTAATCAACATACTTAGAAAAGAAGTCTCTTTTTACTACTTGAAGAAACATCTGTACAGTACATTTTCTGTAGCTGTACAACACTGAAAGAAACCAACACTCCGTGTCTTCAATTGTATAAAATATTCAGGGATCCTGCAAGTGCTGCTTTGGCTGCTTCTTTCTTCGCATCCTTCTTGTTTTTGGCTGAAAAGAAGGGAAATTAAATATTAACCTGTTTATACGTAACCTGTAAAACTGTCATATGCACTTCACCGGACATTGTGCCACAAAAGGTTAACCAAAAGCATTCAGTCAACATCTATAAAAATCTTGCACAGCATCAGACCACTGAGTAGTGTGTACATTAGTATGTGGAAGACCCCAAAAATGTATCTGTTAAAATAAGTCTTCAATTCCACCTGACAATGCTGTGATACAAATTTATTCCTAAAATGCACTACATACATTTCAGTCAGACATACATATGCATTCAACATAAAGTCTATAAATTCAATAAGTACACTACTGTGTAAGACAGCTAATGCATGACTGATAAGCTTGATGGCCAGATTTTGAGTTTGCCCTTCTTATATGATGCTCCTGTAATTTGTACCAACTCCATCAGAATTGCATTCAAGACCACATGACAGTGCCCCAGCAGATATCAAAAGGTGATAAGCCCAGGCCAAAGTACTTTATCTTTTATTTTATTATGATTTTACATGGGTTACAGTGACACAAACACAAATGGTACTGAAGAATGAAACAGCAAAATGTGAAATATACAATACAATGAACGGAATGAAAAGTTAATTTTCTGCCATAAAGACACGATTTTAAAAAATTCCCTTTAGGAAAGGACACCACCCACCCTAGGGACAAATTATGGCTCAAAAAACAGTTAAAATTACCAATGTTGGATGGCAGTGGGTCTGCCCATCACTACAAACGAACCTTAGCAAACATAATAAAATTTTTATGTTTCAGCCGAAAGTGAAATAAGGCCAACTCCAGTTTCAAGCTGGAAGAGAAAGGACTGGACCTAGGTAAGGGACAGTAGTGGAGGCATGACATAAAGGAAATCCAATGTGTGAAAGATGTGTAACACTCCCTGGCCAACCACCCATCTCCTTATTTGGCTCACCAATCATATCATCCATACCACGTAAAACACTCGAATGTTCCTACATAGCTACTCTTTTCAGACTGCTTGACCCATAGGCATCATAAGCCTTAAAAACTTGGGAGCTATTTTCCAACTGACAAAGCAACACATCAAGACCACATAATACACCTATACACATGTCTTACATAATTTTAAAAATTTAACTCTCACTGGGTATGGAATGCATTAAATTATACATTATGCATATTTTAAATGTATCACAATACTCATCACACCAAACTATCTTTTTGAGAGAGAATGACACTTACTTTGAATGAGCAGTATTCCGAAATAACTGACATTGAATTAACAAGGTTTTACTGTAATAATTAAAATATATAGAAAGAACTAACCAACTCCAGTATACGACTTTCCATCGACTGTAACTCCCAAGGTGAAAGTGAGATTTGGGGGCGTTCCTTCTCGACTGATCTCAGCAAATTGTATTCCAGGTCTTAACTGATTCAACAGCATCACAGGGTGACGATCCGTAGGGTTATCAGGAATTTTCTTCATTGGAGCAGGAGCTGTTTGATTCTATGAACAAACAGTATTTCTAATTATACAACAATTAATAACATTAAACTACTGACAAAGTACAAAAATGACTGACGATCTGACAAAGTCCGTCAACTGCAAGGCTTGTAGCATTTAAAAAAACCAATTATCATGCAATGGAAAACAGAGTTGCATATTATGACACCAGACTGATCCTGATACTAACTGGATGAGAAACAGAATGGTCAAATGTAACAACAGCACTTCACAGATGAAGGAATATACTGGTGAACCTGTCAGCAGTGTCAGTCTCCAATCAACGATTATAAACTTTAGTAACTAAGGTAATTATATAAGTAGGTTCAATTTTATTCAATACAAAAACTATTACTGAAAACACAAAATGCCAACCTCTGCATGTCCATAACTAAAATAACTCACCAAACATATTATATGAAATAAAATAATCAAATTTCACTCTCTCTCTGAGGTATTACTCATAATTTAGCTCTCTCTGAACATGTGTTGGGGAATAATGACAAACAGATGTTCCAAACATAATACTCCAATGCCCTATACACTAATGCAGGAACATGTATAAATGAAGGGGAACTGCACTACGTATCATATAAATTACTCCAGGTCACAGCTGCAAGTATAAAAAAATTTACAAATTTTATGTTTCTCATCCTGTGCATGTTTCTAAAATCAGTATATTTTCCAACAAATACACTTTGTGATACAATATATGTAACACGTGTACGAACTACTACAAGTTTAAGCACCCAGGTGGCATCTTCAAGGAGTTACTATAACAAAGTTGTACAAACCAACCTGCCAATTTATGTTTTGTTCATAGTTATAAGCTTCACTTCATTTGTTCCTTCAGAGTTGTTTATATGGGGAGTGTATACAAACAGTGGGTTTTACTTCATACCATCGATCCAATCTCGTCCTTTCATACCGTGTGATGTGTGTACTGCCGGGCGGTGTAATGTACTAACTACCAGCAGTACCCACACCGCCAAGCAGAACACACATCACACGGTATATCAGGACAAGACTGGATCCATTGTATGAATACACTACCCATATAAACAACTCTGAAACAACAAATGCAGTGACTATTCATTAAAGTACTGATACCAAGAGTTGAAAACTGCTGAGGTAACTTATAAATAATGTATTATCAAAACACTGCAAACTATTAGCAATATCAGTTTTACATATTTTATGCATTTTATATATGGTAACAAGTAATATTTTAATTTATTTTAATTAAGCTTATAACAATAAACAAAACATAAATTAGTAGGGTGGCTAATACATCTTTGTTATAGTAACTCCCTGAAGATGCCACCTGGATGCCGAAACAGGTAGGAGTTTTTATTTGTGTTATGTATATTCTATCATAAACTGCATTTATTGGAAGACATTGATTATTTAAAAAAAAAAAAAACTTACATCTGATGGCATAAAGACAACTGATGCATTAAGTTCTGGAAGAAAAACATAGTGATCTATTTAATGATAAAAGTAATTACCAAGATTATATGGTGTTGAAGGTAGATGAATGAAATATGAGTATGGACAATTGGTGAAATGACATTCACCAGAGAAAATTTAAGCACTAACAGAAAAACATGTCCAGTTCCACTTCCTCCACCACACATTAAATACTGACTCGCCTGACATCAAAACCCAGGAATATATGGTCAGAGGCCAGTAACTAACCACCTGCGCGATGGTATGGCCTGTTGAGCTTCTGAATGTGAACAATACAACATTAATGTAAAGACCGCAGACAGACCACACAATCTCAAACTCTAATGTCCATTTAACTTCAATTTAAAAACAACAAATTTTATTTGTAGAATTTCCAATATACATGAATCAAAAACAATTATACCTACTTGCTCCTTCTCAATCTCAGAACCCTGGTCTCTTTTGCCTTATATCTCCAACATTTTATGGTAACTCTCAAAATCATTCAGTATATTTTCCACTCACCTCACTCTCCTTTCCCACTTGCCCTTAATGATATTGTTGTTACGCATCAGTACTCACTCCAATGAAGAGTTGTGTACCTCAACAAATTTCATTAAAATGAGAGCATCAAGTAGAATTTTGCATTTTTCTGTGTTGATTCAACATGGAATGAACCAGATGCTCCCTACAATGGCATAATTGCTAAATTCACTGAAAGTATTTTAAAAGGGCCAGCTGGGAATACTCAAAATACACACAAGGTGTAATCAACATATTTATGAATATGATCCGGAAACAAAAAGTCAATCTTCACAGCTGAAGTTGCCCAGGTCTCAAAGATCAAAGAAGAAAGTGCATCAGTGCATCACAATCATGATGATTTTTTTTTGACATGCAAGGGGTAGAACAGAACAGAATAGTAAATGGGTTCAAGCCCCTTCAGTCTCAATGCAAGTAGGCCTTTTTTGACAGGCACTTTATGTCCCTTAAACTGATATCCAAGTCATGGGAGCCCTGTTCCTTTAACAAAGTTCCACACTGTTCCCAGATTTACATTTCTAACAAACTCTGGATTAAAAAAAAACATATTCTCTGACCTTTCTCTCTACAGACAGCCTAAGTAAAGGCCTAGATTGATCATGGACAAGTTTTCCTAATAACCTCTGGGTTCAGCTTGCCTGAGCCTGGAGAGAAATACCCCTTAGTGTTGTGGTCAAAAATAAGGCCACCAACCTAATATTAAGTACAGGTTCTGGACCAATAAACATACTGGCCCAACCAAACCTTGCTAAGTGCCTTAGGTTCCTCTTATGGAACCTTACAAAAGAAATGCTCCATTTCCAGTCTTCCACTACATCCCTTGGAATCCTCCCATCACAAAGTCTCTATAACAAGAGACATGCTCCATTTCCCAAACCTTCCTTGACATGTCTTACATAGCTTTCAGAGTTCTCAGTAAAGGAGCCCTCCCTCCAGGTTCCCCTCACACAGACACACACTGTTTACAGAGTTTTTTTACAGTCTCTAAGTTTCCAGTAAATAAGCCCCCTCTACACATTCCCCAAAGGGGCTCCTATGAAGAGAGGCCCATTTCCAGATCTTTCCCTTACATGTCCGTTACCAGAGCCCTCCTTCACCTACATTTCAAAGTCCCAAATAAAACGAGCCCATTACAGCTTCCCCAACAGGGCCTCTAAGGAGAGAGCTGACCATTTCGAACTTTCCTTTATATATATCCTTCAGGGTCCCCAGCAAAGGAGCCCTCACTCCAGGCATGCCTCAAAGAGCTTCCACTGAGAAAGATGCTCCAAATCAAAGTCCCTGGTATACAAGCCCCCCACGACCACATTCCCCAACAGGTCCTCTATGGAGAGAGCTACCCATTTCCAGAACCACTGGTTTATTCATTCATTCATATCTCTCAGTCACCAGTTAAGGAGCTCTCTGACAAAGCAGGGGGAAAACATATGTTCACCATCCAGAAGATGCCCCATGAAGATGGAATGCTTACACACAACGGGGACGTCACCTGGTTATCAAAGGGGATCATTTACAACACTGCTATTACAACCCCAGTGCCATGCATCCTTTAGCATGATACCTTCCACCTTGGCTTGGATAGATTGTAGCCCCATTAGCCAGCGTGTCACAGTAACCCTCTACAGGGTACCCCTCCAAACCTGTTACTGCCTCTATGACCCACTGTATGGGATCTCCACATAACCCTAAGATATGGGCAAGGGGTAAGATTTATGGGAGGCAACATGGAAGGGATTGTTCACCATGAATACTTCCCCAAAGGTCAAAGAGTGAATCTCTGAGGTGACTGAGACTAGCAACATGTTGCCAGAGGCCAAAGAAACGGGTATCTGGCACATGAGCCATGCATCAAAACAATGCACCTGCATACATGTCAGGTTTTTCTAGCAAATCACAGAATTCCTGTGATTCAGCAATCACCCTACACCTCTGACATGGCTCCGTGCTACTTCCAGCTGCCCTCCAACTTAAAACTGCATTAAAAGGAAAGAGATTCAAGGGCACTGACATGACCAAAGAGAATATGACAAAGCACCTGAGGAGTAATAAATTGTTTAAAAAATGCTTCCAACAATGGTTGCACGGGTGGCATAAGTAGTGTGCAGCTTCAGAAGAACACTACTTTAAAGACAATTAATTATTTGTATCTGTACGCAATACAAATTATTTTTTACTGAACCAGTTCCCAAACTTGGTGGTCATACCTCACAAGTACAAAGCTGACTCATTCCATGAATTTCTTCATCACACCCCATCAAGAACTTTGCTTAGTAGACCAGTGAAGTGTTGAGAACAACAACAAAAGGGAAAAGGCAGTGAAACAGAGAACACCATAGTATGTTTCCAGATTGTGCACCTCAATGAAAGTAGTTACATTTTGTGTATGGAATTCCCACACAGCAGCAAGGATTTTTCTCTTTGTCTGCACACAAAGAAATGGCCCCTTACTTCAAGCAGCAGCTTTCTGTTTGGGATAAAATGTCAGAGTATGATGCTACAAATTTAGCGCTAATGCCTAGAATGAGACTGCTTCAATGCCTATTCCTTACATGCCTATAAAACACAGAGATTAAAAATTTCACCTACATACACATTATATGAGTGCAGAAGTCAATATGAGCATGAAATTTCAATAAATCATTAATTCATATGGGGATGGTTAGATGTTCTTTACGTTCATGGGAACAGACGTTTAATACCATGAAATTTATTTTGAAGTGAAAATGAGAATTATCAATGCTGTGGGAAACAGTTAAAATAACAAAATTACATAATTACTCAAAATAAGATATGTACATAAATGAATTCATACACACATCAAACTATTCACTGAACAGAGACAAGGTCAACAAATTATTTCCGAACCAACTGCAATTTAAACGCATTATGTGGACAGATATTATTTGTCAGAGTACCCATTTGTTCACAGACGTCAAATTATCTACAATACAGCACTTTATTTAGCTGACCTTATGGTTTTACATACTTAGTATATTGTGCACAAAACATGAAACACTGACACACAAACTAAAGAAATGGCACCTGGAAATCACTGCAAGGTAACATGACAAATATCTAATTTAGAGAATACACTGCAAAAACACAGATTTAAAAGAAAACAACAAAATAAAAAGCAATAGAAGCTTTGTACAAATCAACGGTCACAATGAGCTATTCAGACGGCTACAAGCCCCTGTTCACACACAAATCAATCAATAAAAGCCACATTATTACTCACCTGTTTGCTGGGAGAAACAGTTGCTTGTTTTGGAATGGGCACATGAGTCCCTTGATTCTGCCATTCAGTAAACAGTTTATACAAGGCAAAAGATGCCAGGCTACCCCATGGAACATCATCCTCGGGGGTATCTGGTTTGCCTGAATCTGACATCTCATCTGATGCTTCAACCATTGGAACAGAACCACCATCAGTGCTAATATCCTCCAGCACTGGCTCAGACCCCTCAGGGCTGTCTACTTTTATTGCAGCCTGAGCCATTTTCTCTAAGAGAAGCGCTTTCAGAGCATTCTCAGCAGCATTTTGTTTTGCAAGTGGCTTGGACAGACCTTGGCCAGTATGGACCTTCCCGTCAACCTGCAAGAAGAAATCAAGCAAATACACTGATGAGCGGCCACACATTAAGTCTAGTTTTCTATAGAACATAATTTCGGTCTTGCAAACACATGACAATTTGATCATGAAGCATTCTCACTCTCTGATATGTTAAATTGCAAGCAAGTGGAATCACATTTAAGAGCTTATAAAATCTTCTGGCTAAGATTTAAGATACTAGTTCAATACCTTCACCAAAAGATAGCCATAACTCTGGGCATTGGATTCAAGCTAAGCACAGAATACAATTTTACAATGTATTTAATTTTACACTGTACGCAATCGTATTTTAATATTTCAACCGTATTTTAACTTCAACCTGATTTTAATAAGTTTAATAACTGTAAACACAACAGTTATAACCACATGAGATAATTTTATGTTGAAACTTCACTGCATATGACTCCCAGGAGAATGCCAATAAATCTGCCAAAACATATTGGAGATTTAACTACAAATAAAAAAAGGAGTATTGTGCAACAGGTTGGCTTTGATTCTGCATGGAAAATTGATAAAATAAAAATCAGTGTTAAATGCGGTTTGGTACTCTTGCCACTTCACCAAGCATGAGACAGTAAAAACGGCCCTAAAGCCAAGCAGTACAGGGAGGAGTTAAATACAGAGAGTAAAAACTAAAGAAACATGACGCAATATGAATGCACAGGGCAAACAGCCTCAAAGTACTTCCAGCATGCACAACCACTGTGTTTCACACAACAATGCATTCCAAAAATGTGGATTCACGTCTTGGGGGATACGACACCATGTTGAGTGGTAGTTATCAACATGAGTTTACTACCTCCAGCCTTGGACTGATGGACCCCGAAGACGGGAGCAGCAAAACTCCCCCAAAACACCCCCCCTCCCCAAGTACGAGGGTTGGAACTTTAATAGTGGCAACACTGCTGTAGAGATGCCATGCAACGGAACCAAATAATGTCGCTTATACCACACGTTAATTACATACCTACCTTACCTCAGAACAAATGGACTCTCCCTTCCCACATCACACGCATGCGCAGTGACGAGAAGAACAGAGCCTCGTGTTAGCTGGCGGTCTAATGCAGTGTTGTCACGATGTTTTCGAAACAGGAACAACGGAGATGGATAAAGATTGAATGTGCCAGAGGCCGTACAGCACGACAGTGTCATCAAGGTCTTCAAGAGGCTTGCAGGTAATCTGCATTGCCTTACAGAACAGTGGCAAGGTGGGTAAAAGCCTTCATCAAGGGACGCCAAAATGTGGCAGACATGCGTCGGCCAGGTCGTCCTAGTGTCAGTGAAGAAGAAGTGTATGCTCTTACCGTGTTACTGGACAGTGATCGACACCATACGATTCGTGAGCTGGCCCGAGAGACAAGGATTAACGCATATGACTGTGCTTCACATTCTGAAGGAACGCTTGGGCATGAGAAAAATTGCATCACGATGGGTTCCGCATGAGTTGATGGAAATGCAGAAATGGCTACGATACGACGCTGCTCGTAACCACCTGGAGCGATATGAGCGTGAAGGAGAGGCTTTCTTACGCCGTATCATTACGCTGGATGAGACACGGGCCAAATCGTACAAACCACAACTGAAACGCCAATCGAACGAATGGCGTCATTACGGGTCACCACGAAAATCAAAAGTTCATTAGAACCCCAGCAATGTGAAAGTTATGGTGATTCTAGTGTACGACTGTGATGGTGTTATCCTAACGCATACCGTTTCCCGACAGCAGACCGTCAATGCACAGTATTACTGTTCATTTTTGGAACACAACCTTCGACCAGCTTTGAGAAAGAAGCGGTGACACTTTCTGCAGAACCCACCCATCATTTTGCAGGACAATGCTCGGCCGCATGCAGCGCAAGATGTGGCTGATTTGTTCGATCGATGGGGCTGGGAAGTGCTGTACCATCCACCATACTCCCTGGACCTAAGCCCTTGTGACTTCGACTTGATTCCTAAGCTGAAGGAACCACTTCGTGGCATTCGCTTCAGAACTGTTCCAGAGATTCTTCAGGCAGTAGACCGCTCCATTCGAACTATCAACACAACAG
>Ga0123357_10003911_pt1 | contig 17294 bp, 8 predicted proteins | sample TergutEmb28metaG_FD_89873 | JGI IMG/M metagenome (GOLD analysis project Ga0123357, IMG submission 89873) | Embiratermes neotenicus P4 segment gut microbial communities from Petit-Saut dam, French Guiana - Emb289 P4 | ecosystem: Host-associated > Arthropoda: Insects > Digestive system > Gut ... | reverse complement strand
CAGGTTTCATAAAATGCGGGGAATTTTTTACGAGATGAGGAGCTGTTAGCTTCTCGAGAAGTACTCTGCCCAATGGAGTTATTACATATGGGCTCCAACGAATGGTATATGGCAAAGATTTGCCACGTGTCGATACTGGCAACGTCATGTGAACAGTGTCTTTGTAAAAATACTGGCCACTTGTCTGTTTCCCACCTATTGTCGCTAAATGTGACACACATCAAAGGAATCAACAACGGCTTTAAGGTTGTTTTACGTTATCACGGTTCCGGTGTGTAATGCCGTCATGTCACATGTCACTTCGTGTCAGTCAGCCCGTCACCCCCGAACATGGCTCACTCACTGATCTGCCTACGACCGCGCCTTCTCAGGAGACTGTTATATCATCAGACACCTTGTAAATTGGGGGATAAAAGTAAAAAAATAACAATTTCTATGCAGGGCTCGATAGGGCCTTAGGGTTGCAGGAGATTGAGGCATCCAGACTATCCAGACATTGGGCATCTGAAGGTGACAAGATTGTCAGCCCTACTCACCGGCCGCCTTTACCCCCCTCCCCCCGAGAGATACCCCTGGTATTCATTTTTATTAGAGGGTGGGTCGTTCCCAGTGCCATAGTGGGGCCGGAGAGATTACGTCAATGAAAAATCCCAATGACCCAATCACGAATCAAACCCGCGACCTCCCGGCTTGCGCAGCACATCAACCAACTGCGCCAGCGCGCGTCCTACACCTACAGGGGCGTGGCAGTTCCGCAGGATGTAGCCACGCACATACGCCTACCTGGGCGTGGGCGAAGACTTCAATGTTGCTGGGATTAGAAGGCACAGAGACCGGTTTTGACGTATTTAATCTGTTTTTATCATATAACATTACAAAGACTTCGACTGAGGAAAGAAACGAGAAAATTCGAAGCACTCATTATTCGACTGGAAATTTTCGTGGAACTTCGTTTTGTACTAACTTCCAGACGCTCACAGCATCGTTATATGACATGTGGGAAACGAAATCAAGTTTTGAAAGCGTTTGGATTGTGCGGTCACCGCTTCTTTTATCTGATTTTATACCTTAGCAAATAACATAGTTGTGGGAAAGCATCTGATTTCAGAAATGTTTAAAAATAAACCGGAAAATAAATGCCTTTATCCTCCAGTAAGCCGGTCATGACTTTTTCAATGAAAGTTTCTTTCGACATTCTTGTTAGAATGCTTCAGTAATCTTGAGCAGTGGGCTCCTGAGTGGACTCATGTGGACGGAAGCTTAACCTTTTGGCCCTGGAGTTGGACATTTAAAATTTAGCACATCATTTATGTAAACTGTGAATATTTTACAAACCATAAAAGGTAACGTAATGAAATACATGACATTTTGTAGAGGAATAAATTGAGATTGTACTGCAAGTCTAAAAAAATGTAATGAAATATATTTGTTGATTAAATATACAAAAAGCGTTCTCTGGAGAGTAGCGGAACGCCTATCCTATATAGAGGAAGCATGGTGCCTAAAGGTTAATATAACTGTAACCCTTGTGCTTAGCAATACCATGCTGTAGTGCTTGACAAACCTTACTTATTGCTGGAACACATCAATGTTGGTAAGACGCCCCTCTTTCCTGAGTGAAGGAACGCCCTTCACCTCGGGGGTTTTGAATATGAAAGTGGAATGCTTTGTATAAAGTACAGAATCAGGGCGAGGAGGCGCAAGATTATGTTTAATTGCAACTAATTGCAAATCTATTGGTTAACATATATATTACTACTTCCGTGACATATTTCGGCTAAAAATAACAGCCTTCCTCTGGGAGACTTTTGACAGGGTGTTATGTGGTCCAGTATATAAATATAATTTGTGCTACACTAGATTGACGATCCACCTAGAATAGAAGAAATCTATTTGCTATTAGATATTTGAATGATATGAAATGTAAATAGAATTTATACCAATTTCGTACTAATTTAACTTTATTTTAGTAATTGTTTAGTGCCAATAATGACATAATAGCCACTTGATTATTGGTGTATCACCAAGTACGATTGACAACGTCCCGTTTCAACGTCAAATGCTTCTTACTGTCAACAGTCTTCTTGAGGTTAGCTGTTATTATTAGACGAAATAAGTCGGAGAAATAACAATATGCATATGTACCAAGAGATGTGCAATTAGTTTGAAATAGATATTTTCCTACCTAAATCAATTGCACGATAAATGTGTAATACGAAATTTGGGTGAAGCGGTTGCGAAATAGAAGAGAGTTATAATCGAAATTTGAGTAGTTGCTTACAATTTTAAACATCAACATTGAAAACGCCCTACACCCGCAGAGATTTATGGGGCTTATGAGAATGTCAGAACTGCGTACCCCCAATATCTCTGAAGTAGCCTGGCGGACCTGTTCTATGAAAACCGTCTATCATGTTCATCTCAGCTCTTTTGTACATTAACCTAGTAACCTAGTAACTTAGCCAAGTTTTGAGTACCACCCCACCTTCGAGTGACAGTAGTCACTCTAGTGGTCATCCAGTGTCACTGCTAGAGGATCCCGGTCTTCTGACATGTGCCACGCCAGCAGGAACGACACGGCGTAACATTCTAAAGGCAGGAATTTTCGGGCATGGCGCTGTTACAACTTCAAAATCTGCAAATTTCACCTTTCATGAAAGTCGCTATTTTGTTTCCCGTTGCACGAGCCAGATTAAACCATTCTAAAATCTCAGACCCACCTTAATATTATATCCAGTCATGCCTTAAGTCCTAAAAGTAGTCTCCTTTTCAAGGCCACTGCTTCAGACTCGCTGTGTCCAACGGACCATGCTTATTAAATCTTCTTGTATGAGGGTGGAAGCAGGAACGGATTTCAAAGTGGTTGTGTTTTACAGTCCCTGTCATGTATGTTTGTCTGTCCGTCTGTCCTCATAGAACAAATTAACCCCAACTTGATGGCTTTTCCTGATATTTTATGTCGGAAATATGTAATAATATCTGTCGACAGTATTCAAGTTTGTTAATTCGGACAAACATAAGAGGCACTTTACACGAAGACACGTATACCTGCCATTTGTCTCCATAATGGACACAGACTTTGTTATTTGTGAGTTACCTGCTCAGATAAAAGAAAAAGTTGACGAAATAACCATAAGGACTGAATGAGACAGGTTCTCTTCTCTGTGACCTAGGAGCTGAAGCCGAAGAAGTTTTCGCCGAACTGCGTGTAAGAGTCCGTGATTAAGGAATGTGTATCTGTTGAGCAGAGTGGAGCAGAGGACAGCAGAGCCGAGTGTTGAAATTGTGGGGAGAGAATTATCTGGATAGCAACAAACCGAAAATAACTGAAATACATCCCTTGTTACTGTGAAACCTGGACAATGGATGGCCTTCGGGATTTTGAGACGAGACCTTAGTGTCACCTCTGCGAGCAGAAACACAACCACAAATTACAGAAAAAAGAGTAGGTTTGTTTGTTTCATGTCTGTTTCACAACAATAGCGAAATTCTAGTTGCCATGGCTACGGCTGTGTTTACGGGAGGGTTTGCTGGGTGCTTGTAGACAGGATGTTTTGGGGTGGCGGCCGTTGCGTCGCCAAAAGGAAATGAGCAAGGTAATTATATCATATTATATCCCCTCCCTACTTCAACAGCCTTCACCCCCTGAGAGAGAACTTCGAATTCTGGGACGACTGAAGACGTGACACAGTGTGCGTGTCTTACATACTTACATATATACAAACATTCCGTGGATCCATGAGTGTATCATGGAGACAGTGGGGTTTGGAACAAGTCATAAATACACAAATGTACAAATTTACAGTGTAAAATACTACAAACATTGTACAAAAACACTATTATAAATCACCTTTTCCTGTAAAATGTTAATCTACAGATTAAAAGCAGTGTGTATTTAGGTATTTTCTTATGGTTGCTCTAAATTTTGCTTTGTCATACTTGATGAGTGTTACACTAGGTGGTAAATTGTTGAAAATCATTATGCCCGTATAAAGTGTACCTTTTTGGAAACAAAATAGGTTGGCATTGGGTCTATGACGATGATGCTTATTCCTTGTATTAATGTTGTGTATACATGAATTTCTTTTAAAAATATCCTAATTATTGGTAATGAATTTAATTAATGAAAGCGTATGCTGACATTGAACAGGTATAATCGATAATTGCTTCAACAGACTTCTGCATGAGGTTCTGGATTGTGCACCTGATGATTTTGATTGTGTTAAATCTTCCCACCGTTGGAAGATTTAACACAAAACATATTCCCTATTTTATAATAGGATGAAAGTATGCACAGTAAAATGATTTCGGAGTGTTAATGTTACTGATATGGACCGTCGACCCAACGGCATAACGTGCTGCATTTATCTTAGGAATCATTTGTTCCGTATGGTTCTTCAAATTTATGTGGTTATCAATTTGTAAACCAAATAATATTGTTTTCATTGTTTCTTCTATAAACATTCTTTATAACCAGTAAGTTACGTGGAAAGTGATTAATTCTTTGTTATTAATTCTATTATATTATTATATTATCTAAATTTGGAACTAAATTATTAACAGCTAACCATTTAATCATACGAGAGAGAACTACATTTGACACTGAACCAACATTTTAGAAATTTCTTGAAATTATAACACTAGTATCATTAGCAAACAATATTGTTTCTGCTACAGAATTTATTCTCTGAAGTTCATTTATATATGTTGTGAAAAACAGAGGCCCTCTATGTTGCATTGTACCCAGTCAGAGAAAATACTTTGAGTTGAATTAGGTGATGTTACTTCAACTTTCGGTTTTTTTTTACCAATCTTCAGATACTCCTCGAATTCCGTAAAAACAGTCTCATTACAGGCCTGGACAGGCCTAGAGGGTTCTTAGGAAGTTAAAGTTTCCAGATTTCGTGACAATGGCACAGGATGGTGGTAGGTTGTCAGCCTAAAGCACCGGCCAACTTTACCCCCAAGAAATACTCCTGGTACTCATTACTGTTAGAGACTGAGTCGACCCCAGGGCCATAGTGCGATTGGAAATGAGTACCAGGAGCATTTCCTGGGGGTAAAGACGGCCGGTGCGTAGGGCTAACAACCTTACCAACCTCCTATGCCATTGTCATGAAATGTGGGAACCTTAACTTTCTGGAACCCTCTGGGCCACTTCAGCCTGTAACGGGACTGATTTACCTTTACCACTCGCAGTTTGGCCGTCAGAGACCTTCTCAAGTGGTAACAGAAATATTTTTGTTCCAAGTTGCAGAATGCCACACTCTAATTTGTTTGCGATACGCGATTTGCCTATGCCCTTTGGCCTGCTCGAATTCAGAGTAATCATAAAAACTGTGAACTCATTAAACATTTATTAGACTTCCTTGGAATGGGGATCGAGCTGTCGCAAGTGCTGCCCCAACACAACAAAACACTGACGTCAAGAAAATATAACGCGGTACGTGCACTGTCGGTTATAGCGCAGTTGCTTGATCCCCAATGTACGTCCCCATTCTAATTTCTGATGGCTTGGAGGCTTTAATTTGCGTCATTGCTGTCAACATTGTGAAAGTGCTCCGTGTTATCATACAAATGCAGCAATGGGTTCCCTTTGCATTGGTACCGAGCTACAAAACATTTCATACTGCTCTTAACAATAATCAGTATTAAATATTATGAATCCGTGTCCGTATTCTTGCCTTAATTATCCGGCATGCTAATCTCATCTTTTATGCACCTTATTATATTGTCAAATGTGGCTTCTCTGTCTGTCTTTACCGCAGTTTTCAACATCTCATAAACGGTAAGATTTTAGGAAAAAATAATTGAACAGGAAATGTGTGTATTGATTTTATCTCAAATTCCGTCTGAAACCTTTCTCATTCTAAGAATAATTCAGCGAGGATTGTCTTAAATGTACATACGTCTTCATGTAAAGTACCTGTAATATTTGCCAGATTTTAATCAAACTTTACCTTTCTCGACAGATTTTCGAAAAATACTCAAATATGAAATTTAAATAAATCAGTCCAGTTGCGGCCGAGTTATTCCATACGGAGCGATAGACGGACGGACGGAGAGACAGATATGGCGAATCTAATACTATCTTACTAAAGTTGCGAACGCCCCTAAAATGATCAGATCACATCAATTCCCTTATCGCAGTCCTAAACCAGCGATCGTGATGTCAAAGTTCACGAGTATAGCACTAGGATTATTATTTTGCTTTACATTTTTCAGCATATAAGTTAAGATTTTTATACTTCGTTGTATTAATTTGTACCTGGAAATCTGCCTACCTCTGGAGCACACAGCGAGTTCTGCTGCTGTCACTTCTACTTTGCCGAGGATTCGAGTCTTCTGGGAGGTGACAGTGTGTCACTAGGCAAGTAGTATGTAGTGCCTTCATCTTTCGGATGCCCTGAGGCAGTACCACACGTCGAACTTTGGGGAACTATTTGCCCGAACAAGGTCGCAGTGTGACATTCAAGAAGACATGTAAATTGACTATACAGATATGCGTCGCTTAACGGCGGGGAAACGTTCCGAGAAATGTGTCGTTAGGCAGTTTTGTCGTCGTGTGAACTTCGTAGAGTGTACTCGTACATATACAAACCTAGATAGTACAGTACAGCCTACTGCACACATAGACTATATGGTATAGCCTATTGCTCCTAGGCTACAAACCTGTACAGCATGTTACTGTACTGAATACTGTAGGCAATTGTAACACAATGGTAAGTGTTAATAATATAATATTAAAATATAATATAATATTATAATATTATGGGACCACCGTCGTATATGAGGTCCGTTGTTGACCGAAACGTCGTTTTGCGGCACATACCTGTAATCCGTGAGACGTTTCGGTAACTACTGCGCTCCGACATTTGCACGTACAATAATTTATTAGTCACCAGCAGATCAACTTATTTGTCTGTCCCAGTATTATTGTAATTCCTTCTTCACGTGATATCATAAGAAGCTGTAGTGAACAGCTGCTAAGTAGACAACAGAAACAGCGATCTGCCATCGTCCATAGCATGTGTACAGCTGTTGGGTCACTTGGCAGGACGGTATGGTCCATGTACACCACATCGCAGCAAGTGCTAATACTGCTGTTTTGTTGAATCTGAGAGTCCCACGGACACTAATTTGTGTCCCCCATTTCATTATACAGGCCTAATTTGGCGTAAATGCGCCGATAGTTTGTGGAGAAGGGGGGGGGGGTTGCTGATGCGCGCATCCATGTAAGTAATCCTTTATAAATGACGAAATGTGAACTTAAGTTCAGAAGTGTCGAAGGTTTACCAACACTTGATGAGCAAGAATAAGATAATAGATTTACAGTGGTTTCGAGGTCACTGTGGTATGACAGGAAACGAGAAAGCCATAGCAAAGAAGGCCACTTTGATCACAGAAACCAGAGACCACAGTCAGAAGGATATTAAAGGACCACAGTCGGAAGGATATTAAAGTTGACGAGTGCCCAAATGCTCACCGACTGACAATAAGAATATCGCAGAGACTTTGGACAGACACAATTGCATATACGCCCTATTGTCCAAGTAGTGAGGCTGTTACAAAATTTCATGTAAATTCTGGACGTGATTTCCTTGCGAACCTTCTACATCACATAGGATTATTTGATTGCATACTCTGTGATCAAAGACAGTATTTTTCCCAGCACCTTTTGTTGATGTGCACTGCTTTATCTTCAAAGGCTTGAAAGCTAAAAGTACTGGTAGGCAGAAGGTCGAATGGATGCATGTCGCTGTCAGCATATGCGCCATTTCAATGAATGAGTAAATGTGGGCTGTGTTTTGACGTATAGAGATTCTATCGTACTTCTCTTTGAATTACATCTATATACTTTTCATTGCTTTTAATGTGTCTGATAATTTTATATGTACAAAAGATAACAGGAGTTTACGTTAATGATAAAAACAGTGTTCCAATAGAAGTCTGTAGGAGACAGAGACAATATGCGCAGCCTTTGACGTCTGGAATTGCCGGTGAGATGTCTGGTACAGATGCGACGCCCACCTGTCCTGGCGCAAAATATGGAGAAGCTGTAGCAAGAGGCCATGGTCGTTAATTTTTCACGTTTAAGATAAGGCCTGCATGGCAATTTAGTGTCGTTAAGGCTGAATAATACAGCAATGGGAAACAGACAACAGACGGTGCAGATGTCTGGGTCACTTGCTGTGTAACCCCAGCCCGTAGACCAAAGTCCTGCGTTTCGCTTCGTAAAGATGGCTGTCCATTCGTACTCACCACAACGTCCTCCAGATATGAAGGGGACCTCCCGATATGTTTGACAAATAACTGGAAAGGGGGAATTCTTGCAGCTTGGAAGGAAGCATATAGAGCTAGAAGTATCGTGTGACATATCACAACGGAGTAAACAGAGAACAAATGTCGTATGTGGGCGTAGGTGGGAATTTTGACTGAGGTTTCTGGTTGGAACAGAAGCCAGTGGAGGGATGCTGTGATTAAGGAGCGGTAACTTTTGGTTGCATAGAATACAGAAAACTTCTTGACCAGCTTAATGATTGGAGGATGCCTCCATGGAGTCAATCACAGTGGGAATTAAGTAAACTCGAAATGCGGTCCATCTCCTTGTCACGTAACCCTTTCTATACATCACAGATCCAAGTGACAGGGTGCAATTTCTGTGTCTTAGGGTTTCCTTCTACTTAGATGTAGTAGTTCTAGCCAGTTACTATTTTAAAGACTTCCTTGTATTTTTCGTGCTTACAGACGGTGTCATATTATGAGCTTTCATAAACCCCCCCTCAAGGCGATTCAGACTCACTGTTTGGCGTGAATATTAACTGATTTTGATACATTCATCGCACAAATCAGGAACTGCGAGCAGTAGTAAAAGCTTTCCTTTCGAACCCTTCCGTACTGACTTCCTGAGACATGTCACTCATTTCTTATTCACATACCACCAAATTCGTGTAAACAAATGATCAAATCGTAATCTTTTTTCAGCTTTATGGGTCTTACACTAACATATTGTTGTGTTCTGCACCCATGGTTTTTCCGGTTTTGTATATCTAAGACCTAATCACACATTTCCTTTGGATCAGTAATTAGAACACTACTGTATGCCGTTACCTTCCGGTACGGATGACTTGCGGGTGAGAATGACGTCATGAATACGATCCATCTTTAGGCAACCTAGTACTGTTGGTTGTCCTTTCGAGTCAGTAGAAAGCGAAAGGCCGGGCGTTGGCCTCAGCGTAAAATCTCTTGGGAAAGAAATATCAATAGATGCCGCTTGCAAATATTTTGGACAAGGAAGCCATGACGTCCTCGCTCAGCTCTCTTCTTCCTGCAAATCATCTTAGCTTCCTTTAAATGCGGCAAGTTCCTAATTGTCCTATTAGATTTAAAATATTCACCTCCAGAGGGAAATATTCCTTGTAGATAATAGGAGCAATTTAGAACTTACGCTACCTTGTACTTCAGCTTAGTTACTTTAAAGTTTATTTAATAAATACTGTTGCAGTAGTGTTTAATTGCTATTTACTGAGGGTAAGGTCTGCTGGTTCCTCTCTACTTTCCTACTAGCGTGGGCAGGACATAACAGTGTAAACCGTTCATTTTAGCTGCAGAGTGCCACATGATCTGTCAAACATAACACTATACTTTCAAGCCTGAAGCTTCTGTTACATGCCTCTGGCTCTTATAACTCCTCGCGTATCAAGAAATTTAGCTTAATTGCGACATTTTGTTCTTCGCGACTGAAACCTTGTGTCCTAATTGAAGCTAAGTGAAAATATGCACCCCTTTTGTATCACACGTAGTTCTAATATTTCATCTTTATGATGTTGCGTGCTGAAAGCAGTTTAATATTTATTTTTGCTTTTGTGAATCTATTAGTTACAAAGCAACCTTCAAACTATTGCCTTAATAGGTCACGTGGCATTTTGCTTGTATTTTGTTCAATAAGACACATACAAAATTTGTGACTCGAAATGTATAAAAGGAGTTAAGCCTTCCATTTGCTTGGACTGCTTGACCCTTGAATATGGGACCGATAAGTTATACCGAAACGTCGGTAACTAACAAGCAAACTACGTTGCGTAACATCGCAGAATACAGAAGACCTGTGAATGGTTTGGAAAATGAAATTGGTTACTGACAGAAGGGCAAAACCAAACATCACGCGTTAATTTTAATTCAGTATACGCACGAACCGATTTGCAAATCCTCTTAGTGCCCGCTCGTCGGATGAAGGTATCGAAAACAATGGCTGGCAATAAACATTATCGACAGGTGCAGTGCTCTTGTTTGATGAACAGACTATAGATTCTTGCAAACACTGTAATAATGCAATTATTTGCCCGTAGATTGCTATCCCCGCTAGCAAAACTAAGTTTGCTTGCTCCGTGTTGTGCCTGAAAGGTAGGCAGTGAGCATCACAGCCAAAACTTGCTGTACGTCGCATTGTTCCTACAGATTCTTGCTTCCACGTAATCCTCTTCCTCATCCCCTGTCCACTCATTTTATTTTCTTTTAGCCCTTCCTCGATTGTGCATTCTCTGCTCTCTAGCCTTCTTTTTCTTACCGAACCCTTTGAGGTGCATTGGTTCTTTGTGTACTACCAGGTTCAAAATTCAAAGATCTTCATCCAGTCCATAGGGTACATTTATGTATTTCTTGTGGATAATGTAGAAAGAGCGATTATTGCTTTACACAATGTTATTTTACTTAGATTTTCTAAGCCATACAGAGTATGTTTATTGAGAGGTAGGATCAAAATCTTTAAACGAAATTCTGAGAAATTTTAGTATTTAAATGGCTATTGAAATATGTACTCATTCTTAGTTGCATTTATCCCTTTTACTTCGTATTTTCCCCTATAAGTAAATTCCCATTTCTTGTATTACGCAAATGTTATTTCTTTGTGGTTTCCCTCTGCAATGGTAACGTATTAAGGAAAGATGTGGAAAGCACCACTGGAAGCTTACCTTTCTAGGTGATCTTCACTGTGTGTGGATTTCAGTTCATTTCTTGGACACTGGTCACCTACTCTCATTCCAGATTGTAACACAAAATTTATTAGTTTCTACAAGTTATTGTGTTACGTACTTCCATTTCAAATTCTACATAACAAGGAAGGCTAATTAGCCCTAAGCGACAGATGTGCTTCAATTTAATATCTTTGTAAATCCAAATGAAACAAGACTGTGGCCACGTTTTTCGACAAACCTGTGTTTATCGCTCCTGCTAAATTAAATGTTTCTTTACAGTAGGGATTCATAATTCTGTAGTGTTGTTTCATTTATTGAAGCTGCAGCAATATTCTGTTTCCAGTCTAGTTGTTAAGTGAAAATGGTAAATATTCAAACACTACTAATGCATCATTCTTGTTGTTTAGGATTAAGCAGCAGAATTAATGTTTAACGAACACTGAAGATTGTGCTTACGCACAGTTATAACGCAGAGGATATTACAATAGTGATGTATCAAATTACGTCAGGAACGTTAGTTTATGTTTCCTTGAATCTCGACATTATATATAACGGCTGTAATTATCTCCTTGCCATAGAGATCAGTTGTTTTAGTGGATTCATCTCGTTTTGCCCCAGAATTGACAGAAACATCAAATGACCATTCAAAACAACTATATATATATATATATATGTATATCTTCGGATCATTCAGTACATCAACACGTGTATAGCCTGAGGACTTGAAATTAATAGGAAAATGCAGCTGTCAATACTTGTGAGATCCCACATCATAAAATAAATTTAACAATAAAACTCTAATAAACAAATAATCCAGTGGTACAATGAATGAAACTGGATAATAATTAAATGTTTTGTTAAAATATTTTTAAAATTTTAAGTCGAGTAATCGAAGAAGTTAAGTATGGAATTCGTAGGTTCTGTTGGTGAGGAATATGTTAGTTTCTTTGTTTTACTACGTCGAGGGAGCATAAACCGTGTATGTTTTAAATTAAAAAGGCGATATAATTATCAATATATTAAGCTAAATTACGCAAGCTCTGATATATTCTTAAAGAGATAACCATATTCGTCTCCTGCATAGCCTACGGACTCCATATCTAACTTCTTGGCTTATTCGACTCTAAACTTACTTGAAATTTTAACAAAATATTTTACGTCTGATCTTGTCTCATTAATTTTACTATTGTCTTATATACAAATCACTTTTGTATTGTAACATTTGGGATTGAAATGTAAAAATATGAATTGCATTTGTCTATAAATTTCAAGCCTTTGTACATCTGGTAATGGATTAACTGATCCCAGAACATGTAGTTTGGTTCCGATGAAATATATTTGTGTTGACAGATCAGTTGAAGTTCTAAAAAATCTGTTGAGACTCTGATGTCATCATACCTGAAGGTATATTAGGCCATGTTATCATATTTCACGATGTACTGGACCATGTCAACATACCGGACAGATTATTGGACCATATCTTGGTACCTGAAGGTGTGTTGGACCATTCAATCATATTTGAAGTTTTACTGGACCATGTCATCATACCTGATGGTTTACTGGACCAGTCATCAAAACTGAAAGTTTACTACATCTTTTCTTGGTACCCGAAGGTGCTGTTAACCATACCGTGATCCAGTAGTGTCAGCGTAGAGACTTCCCCAATTTATATAACACCCATTTTAATATTTTCTTCAACCTACTCCTCATCCGAACTGCCTTCCTGCAAAGTATTACTTCGAAAATTTTGTATGCATTTCTTTTAGACCCCGCCTGTGCTCTGTATACAGTCCAAATTATCCTTTTCCCTACAATCCTGCAACGAAAAGTAAAACTTACAAAGTGTGTCAATGCTCGCTTTCCCTGAACCCTCGGTTACTCTCTCTGTCTTTACGTATTTCACCTCAGAAGCTGTACGTAGACTCCATCAGAGTTTTTATACTTTATAGTGAGAGGCTTATTTAATTATTAAAGGTTTATTTAGTCTACTTGAAGAGGTCATGACTGTCCTAGCCCAGCCGATCTAACTTGGCATGCCTGGTCTAAATATGCAAATAGACACCTGATATGAAGGCCTCTCAATAATGTGTTTCCCTGTGTGTTAGGCCACAATTTTCAGTATAGTTGCTGTCAGACGAATTGGGTTTGGTGCGCTCCATTTCCACTGAGTTTTGTGGCGTGAGTGGGGCTGCCAATATTGCATTACCTATGCGGCGGTTAGATTGCTTGCTCTGCATTAGCACATCATCTGCAGGCATAAGTTGTTCGACATAAACACATCCAGTATCATTCACAACTTGTCACTCCGTATTTTCTTCGTTATTCGAAAAATTCCTTTTACAGTAAGCTCAATATTAAAACATTCCACTTCACTGCAGTAGTGATGTGTATGCCGGTGGTTAAACAAATACATACATAATTAAATAAACACAGGCTCATGCTGAGGACTCAGATTTTTATTTTATTTTGGTTATGTTTTATTGTTTTTTATTTTATTTTATTTTGTGATATCTGGCTAGGTAGTCGGTTCCTGAAATTTCGAAGGAACATTTGCCTTTATTTTCAAGTGTTGAGAGGTCCAAGGAGCAATTAGGCCGTTTCAGACGTGAAGATGACCTCACCACGGCCATAAACGTATATCCCTGACTATCTGATCTTCTTGTATGTACGAAAACAAGACATTTTGCGATTTTTTGTGAAATGTACCTACTTTCCTTTAATTCCCTTCATACGTGTTTAGTGCACTTTCAGGAAAGCCTAAATCAAATTTTGAGAATTTTGACTAATTCTGACAATGTGTACATAACGTTTCCTTGTTGTACGACGTCAGACGCTACGTCTAGACTCTGCGTCACAGTTAAAGTTACAAACACCATACATAGAGTGCAAAAATGTGTAGTCAATATGTTACTATAATAATAAACACAGAGTTGAAATATTCTAAATGTGTACCATCGCAGACTCCACTATTCTTACTGCACATCAGCATAGACTGTACAAATGCTGCAAACTAACAGTTAAGCAACTCGGTACATCTGTCCATGGTACAGATTTTAACCACCGTATTTACATTACCCATTACTTACTTACTTACTTACTTCCTCCATGGTGCAGAGTCCTTCTTGAGAAGCTAACTGGTTTCCAGCTAGTCAAGAAATTCCTCGCATTTCACGGAACCCGAAGGTTCATTACCTCACTCACAAGCGTCCGCCACCTGTCTCTATCCTGGGTCAACCCAATCCAGTCCATACACACATCCCACCTCCTGGAGATCCATCCTAATATTATCCACCCATCTACGCCTAGGTCTCCCCACTGGTCTCCTTCCCTCCAGTTTCCCCACCAAGAACCTATACACCCCTCTCTCCTCACCCATACGCGCCACATGCCCAGCCCATCTCATTCTTCTCGATTTTATCACCCCCACAATATTGGGTGAGGATTACAATTCATTTAGCTCCTCGTTATTCAATCTCCTCCAGTCCCCCGTTACCCATTAATCGAAGGAAATATGAAGTTGCAGTATTAGTAATTTCAGTTCACAAACAAGAACTTGCATCATACTGAGGGCCGAATCTGTGCGGAACTTCGTAACACTCAAGCAGTTTCGTTGTTTATTGGCGTCCATAAATCTACAAGCCGGAATTTCGGTTTCAAAAAATATCCCAGATACAAATTCACTTCAAGATTAAATTATACTTTATGACATCATATTTATCGCTGATATTTATTAAGAGTTTTTCGACCTTGACGTCACACATTAGTCTCTGAAATATTTATGTGTTCGTTGTCATGCGTGCTTTCTGGTAACTTTATGTTTGAAGGAGGCTACTTTAGTTGTGGTTACTTTCAGTTCACCTGAAGAAGGCAACACGTTGTACGGCCTTATGCTATAGTGACAGCATCGTAATGAGCATCAGTGAAAGAATTCACTGCAAGTTGATGCCGTGTTCTTGCTTACAACCTAGCATGTTCTCAGATTTAATGCCACACATTTTATCCACATTCCACAATTTTATTAATTATTTCCACCAAACCGGAAGGTAAAGCAATCCCATTACAGGTCTGGAGAGGCCCTGAGGGCAGGATCAGGCTCCCAGATTCAAGACAGTCGGCACGTGAAGTTGAAACGTTGTCAGCCCTACGAACCGGCCACCTTTACTCCCCATGAAATATTCCTGGTACTCATTTCCGTTAGAGGCTGAGTTAACCCCAGGGCCACATAGTGCGGGCGGAAAGGTTATGTCAATGAAAAATTCCAAATTGGGAATCGAACTCGCGACCTTCCGGCTTTTAAGGGAGTGTATCAACCAAGTGCACTACCTCGTTCCCCACCAAAACTGGAAAGTAAATAAACTATACATTTATTTTGTTTGCCCCTTTATCTTTTGTTTCTGATTTTACGAAAATTGCACGAGCGAAGATTCTTGTCTTTCAGCTGGTGACATCGCTAGACATATATTTTCAAGCTTTTCGAAGGATAGTGTATCTTATTTTACTGAAAAAATACGTGCTTTACCTTTTTCTTTCTGTTCAAAGTATTTTCTTCGGTCTGGACACAAAAGCACTAGATCTGCTTATTAGGTTTTCTATTACTGTCGTTCGATATAAACCAGAATCTGATACAATAATCTGTATTCTAATATGATATTTTATTTAAATACCTTCAGCTTATCTGTAATGCCTAAGTGGGAACGGACAGACATATATGGCGAAGGTAATAGGCTTACGTTTGTATCTTCCCTTTCAAAGACGCCAAAGGTTGATAAATTTGCCTATATTGAAGTTCAAGTTTTCACACTCGTTCGTGGGTTCGGAGATCAATAGTTCGAAGAGACCACTTTGATTATGCAAAAACATGTCTTCCGTAAAAAATGGAGAATATGAGCTTAAAGGTTATAAATATGTTGTGGTAAGGAGTATCATCTGTGGGCCTTTCGAAACAAATATCGATTTGCGAGACAAAATTCATTAGCCTGTATTGTGAAACGTAAAATCTAGACTTCACAAGGACCTCATATTGTTCTGTGTTCTACGAATTTAGTTTGCCTATTCCAATGAGGTTAGCATTTACACAGAATTACGTAATCATATTTGTTAGCTGCAAATTGTGTTCCATTTCAGAAGATCGTATCAGCGTCACTGAGAAGAAAATATATGCTATACAATCAGTTAGCGGCTGATAATGCTCTAAAACAAGAATTGGTTAGCTGATAATGGTATGGAACGTAACCATTAAGTGAACAGTTTATAATGCTGTGGAACGTAAACTCTATTATCTTTTCAGTCACCAAGCGTAATCATGCAACAGAAGTTTGGGAGGCTATTTGGAACTGGTGTATGGCAGAAAAAATTTTTTGGAAAATTTCTTTTGGGAAATGACACTTGTATGACCAAGAAGGGACGTAGTAATGGCTTAAAATAAATCTCCATTATATTCGGTAGAATATTTGGAGGGGAACTGAACTGTCTTAGAATCGCATCCACTGGCGGATTTTCGTAATATTCCTGTTGACGGCTGGAATTCTGCCGATACATCTGAAGGGTGTTTAGTGTGCTCAGTCTGTTCAGTAAGTGCAGCGTTCTCAGTGCGTTCGGTGTGCTCACTGTGTTCAGTGTGTTGGGTGTGCTCAGTGTGTTCACTGCGTTCCGAGTGTTCGGTGTGTTCAGTGTGCTCAGTGTGTTCATTGTTCTCAGTGTGTTTGGTGTGTTCAGTGTGCACACTGTGTTCATTGTGCTCAGTGTGTTCATTGTGCTCAGTGTGTTCAGCGTGTTCAGTGTGTTCATTGTGCTCAGTGTGTTCAGTGTGCACACTGTGTTCATTGTTCTCAGTGTGCACACTGTGTTCATTGTTCTCAGGGTGTTCAGTGTGTTCATTGTGCTCAGCGTGTTCAGTGTGCACACTGTGTTCATTGTGCTCAGTGTGTTCAGTGTGTTCATTGTGCTCAGTGTGTTCAGTGTGCACACTGTGTTCATTGTTCTCAGTGTGTTCAGCGTGTTCAGTGTGTTCATTGTGCTCAGTGTGCTCAGTGTGCACACTATGTTCACTGTTCTCAGTGCTCACACTGTGTTCATTGTTCTCAGTGTGTTCAGTGTGTTCATTGTGCTCAGTGTGTTCAGTGTGCACACTGTGTTCATTGTTCTCAGCGTCTTCAGTGTGTTCATTGTGCTCAGTGTGTTCAATGTGTTCAGTGTGTTCATTGTGCTCAGTGTGTTCAGTATACACACTGTGTTCATTGTTCTCAGTGTGCACACTGTGTTCATTGTTCTCAGTGTGTTCAGTGTGTTCATTGTTCTCAGTGTGTTCAGTGTGTTCATTGT
>Ga0123357_10003910_pt1 | contig 17296 bp, 8 predicted proteins | sample TergutEmb28metaG_FD_89873 | JGI IMG/M metagenome (GOLD analysis project Ga0123357, IMG submission 89873) | Embiratermes neotenicus P4 segment gut microbial communities from Petit-Saut dam, French Guiana - Emb289 P4 | ecosystem: Host-associated > Arthropoda: Insects > Digestive system > Gut ... | reverse complement strand
GCCACCTGTCTCTATCCTGGGCCAGCCCAATCCAGTCCATATACCCACATCCCACCTCCTGGAGATCCATCCTAATATTATCCGCCCATCTATGTCTAGGTCTCCCCAGTGGTCTCCTTCCCTCGGGTTTCCCCACCAAGACCCTATACACCCCCCTCTCCTCATCCACACGTGCCACATGCCCAGCCCATCTCATTCTTCTCGATTTTATCACCTGCACAATATTATGTTTCATTATACATATAGTAAAGGATGCATGGTACAAAGCTTAAAATAATTTATCTTTAACTGTTCAAGACTCCCTGAAAATGGTGCCAATGTGCGCCAAAACACGTAGGAACATGTCGTATAATGTGATATGTATAAGAGGTGCATTAAATGTTGGTTTAGATGATGGCAGTTAATAATTTTGTACATGTTTCAAGTTGGGAAGTGCAGTTCATGGTTTTATTAAGCCACCTTTTATGGGCAGAGAAAATTTTTTAAAATCAAGTATTATTTCTTTCGTCTACACATTTAAAGTAAGGAAGTTTTGTTCTGACTAAATATATTTTATAGTGCGTTAGACCGGTGATGGCTTTGGTATGAAATTTGGAACAGGAGTGATTTATTGTAAGCAAAACAAGTTTGTTTACCAATATGAAAGAGTTGTTGGTGGAGTTAAAAAATATTTTTGTGGTTGTTTATCGAGGCATTGGGTTGAATGGTGAATATGTGTTGATCTACAATCTCCTAGTACCAACAAATGCATGTGTTATATACTAATATATGTTTCACCTCTCCTGGCCACGACATGTTTTGGCTGGTTGCCATCTTCATTGAGCTCACAACCAAATAGCTTGCAAATGACAGCAGTAAATTAGTCCTTACAGTGCTATGCATGTAAATGTACAGATTATGTTAGAATTTACATTGTGTAAATACTAAAATTTACAATATATAGCATATTATAAGTGACAATTGCTGTTTTGATTATACAGGGTTATAAAACAACACTAGTCTTCATGAATTAGGGTATTCTCCCTTCAAGTTGTTCCTTGTGTACAAACATCCATTATGTTACAATCCTAATACGATCCTGTGCCTGTGTGTTATGTCTTATTAGTTTGAAGTGCACCAGGAGACTGCGCAAGGTTCTGTGTGTTACCATGTGTGTATCGGTTGGTTCATGTGTCTGTGCTTTGTTGTTGCTGCTGTTTGGTTGTCAGCCCCCTGTGGATGGTGACCAGCCAAAACGTGGCAGCCAGGTAAGGTGAAATATATACTGGTATAATATGTGTGTTTGTTGGTACTAAGAGATTGCAATCATACACTGGGCACGGAGAGAATGATACAAAAGTGTTGATCTGTCCGCATATATTTGCCTTTCAGGTGAAGAGCCAGAAATTCGTCAGAGGCAGGAAGCAGACTTCAAAAAGATTTTTGAGAAGCTGGATCCAGAAATACCATTTATTTGTTTGAGCGGCAACCATGATGTCGGCAACCAACCAAGCATGGAAACAATCGAGTTGTTAGTTTCTCTTGTAGCTTAAAGCCTGCTTTCCTATTATGATTATCATTTTCTTGGATGTGACACTGTGTAATTTGGTAGATAAGGTAAGGGTAAAGGTCGCCCTGTAATATGTCGTGACTGGCACAGAGTCAGGTGGTAGAAGTGCAGCTTGTGTCATTCTTAACCATGTTCTTAGAAGTGGGTGAGTGGTCGACATCATGCCCCAGCATCTTTACCTGCGGGAAGGGGCCCTGGTACCCATCGTACTTGAGGCTAAGTGCCACTCAGAGTCAGTTTAGACAGGTGAGGAGAAGAGAAAATCTCTTGTCTCCATTGGGATTTGAACCCTGGACCGTCCAGCCCAAAGCAAGTTGCTGTACAGACGACAGTATCCCAGCCCTAGCCTCTAAGGTAGATAGGTACTGACATTGCAAAGAAACATCCTCTTCCAGTCTTTGGGATATCTTCTACCAAATTACATTGTATCATGCCCTGTATGCCTCTAATCTTGATACGTGCTGTTATGAGAACCCCAGCTCTCATATATTACTGTGGCACAGGCTTCTAGTTGCACATTCGTGTTTTGTTAATTTTGTATGCCGTTAACGTATGTTTGTAATTCAGCTATAGACTGTAACAGACAGCATTCTCAGGGGTCATTCTTGTATTGCCTGTTTCTTAAGTATGAAAATTTGCACTTTGCCCTCAGACTGATGTGTACACTGGCATAACTAGCAGAAGTTTTGATTTACACGTGTTGCTTGTATCGGCATGAACAGTGTCAGTAGCTGAGAGTATGAAGCATCAAATGGCGAGATGATGAGTAGTGAACTTGACAGGATGTGTAAGAAGGTTGTGTGTCAGGGTAGTGGGTATCCTGGCTGAGATTTATCCTTTACCACATGAGCCATCAAGCGTGTTGTGTGGTTTACAAGTCTCTTTAAAAGGGAAAGCAAGACTTCACAGACATGGTCATTTGACCATTGGTCTGTGTAATACGTTCACTATGTGATGCTTAAATTTGTTTTTTGCCAGGTACAAGTCCTCATTTGGGGATGATTACTTCTCATTCTGGTGTGGCGGTGTTCGATTCTTAGTGCTTAACACCCAGTATTTTGAGGATGCCTCAAAGATCCCAGAATTGGCTCAAAAGCATGAACAGTGGCTGAATGAAGAACTGGACTTTGCCAAACAGGCAGGGTCACGTGTAATTGTATTCCAGCATATCCCTTGGTTCCTGAGGGATCCTGATGAGGAGATAAACTACTTTTCCATAAAACCAAGTATTCGACATGTCTGGTTGGAGAAGTTTAAGAATTCAGGTAAATGCCTTGTTAATTTAGTGGTTCAATTGACAGGCGTGAGAATCCTACGTAATTGCCAGGTGTCATTCAGTTAATCCTCCATTTCATATGTCACTTTAGATTGCAACATTCAGCTGCCCTCTTGTGGTAAAGGTGGACATCTCTGTCAGTGATGCCTAAGCAGCAGTCCATGATACTTCAAAGATAATTGCTTAGGTGGTCTTGAAGTTCTCTGCTTTTATTACGCTGTGTTGACTGGTTGTTGCCAGCGTTTTGAAGGATTATAGTGCCTTCACGTTCAATATCAAGCAGTATATAGGTAACTATTTAACAGTCAACACAGTGCAACATGCTAGAGGACTTGAATCTGAAGCGGCACCACTGTGAGAACCGAAAACTTGTACCAAGTTGTCGAGTTAGTTGCCAGCCAAACTTTTTCACTTAACACTGGCAACAAGGTGTTGGTATTTTTCAACCTATTCTTCTGTTGTAGGTGCAGTGAAGAGCTGAATTAGATAAATCATGACTTATGAACCTACAACACTTCATCACTTGTAACCAACACAATGCAGAGTGCTTTTGATACCTCTTTTGTTTGTTTGTTAGGGGTGGTACATGTGTTTGCTGGCCATTTACATCGTAATGCTGAGGGTTCATACCGTGGCATGCCTGTTACTACAACAACTGCCTTAGGTGCACAGTTGGGTGATGATGTGCCTGGCCTTCGTATTGTCAAAGTGTGGGAGGAGAAAGTTGAGCAGGTCTTCTATTCTCTGGACAATTTACCCACAACCATTGACCTATAGAGAACACCTTGTACCTGGCCTGGTATGTATGTGACTAGTTCAGCGGCATTTGGGAACTCGGTCTCAAAACTGACATCGACAACAGTTATTTAGTGCTAACACACACAATGTGATATGTGAACTTTCAACCTGACCTGTAATATTGTATTCCAAGGCACTGGAGTATTGTATTAATGAAATGAAATACTGTGCTAATGAGACTAATATCAAAGTAGTTTGAATGTCAGTCCAAGTACATATTCTATTCATTTCCTTGCATTGTGAATACATGTATGAATACATTCTCAAAATATGTACTGATTTCTTATAGTAATATGCCACATATTTTATGTTTTTTATTGTTCTTGTCATTATTTTATTCTTTATGTTATTGTTGTGTGATATTACAAGTATGCGCCACATAACGTTTTGGTCAAGGATGGACCACATATATGATGGTGGTCCCAAAGATTATGATATTATAATATAATGTTATAATACTTGTGTTACAATTGCCTACAATATTCAGTACAGTAACACGCTGTGCAGGTTTGTAGCCTAGCAGCAATAGGTTATATACCTGTATAGACTAGGTGTGTAGTAGGCTATACTATCTAGGTTTGTGTAAGTACACTCTATGATGTTCACACAGTGATGAAATCGCCTAACAACGCATTTCTCAGAACGTATCCCTGTTGTTAAGTGATGCATATCTGTATTTGTGTTTAATGATCTTCCTAACATTAATTGCTACTGTTAGTGTTTTTTCTAACGGTTACATGGCTGAATAGCTCAGTATTGAAACATACATTCATTGAAATATTATTTTTGCTACCACCACCACCACCAATACTGCTGGTTCAAATGCAGAACATGATTTTTGTACAATATTACTGCTTTTTTGTGTGAAATGTTCATAAATTATAATTTATAGCCTTAAATGTCCATCTGTTTGAGGCCTTTACATTCTGGTGAATTTTACTGTGCTATATGTTTATGCAAATTTGAAACAGTCTCTAGTCCATGTCCTGTACATCTATGCTTGACATTTAAGGAGAATTTTTAAAGTTTTGAAGTAAAGGAAGTCAAGGCAGGCTGATATCAGTAGTATAGGGGTAGTATCAAGAGTAAATATTCAATGAGCATTCTGTTTGTGTTCCTCAGACATTTTGCAGACTGCTGGTAAACGTTGTAACCAAACATTGCATGAACCTGTGATATTAATGGCGTTCATTTATGTGAATTGTTAGGGTTGTCCAAAAGGTTACTGTGCTCCACCAGCAGTTTTTTGTTTCAATCAGTAATCTTCAAGATAACTTCCATAGCACACAGTGCCAGTAGTACTGTTGATATTGCCTATTTCACTAGTGAGTGGACAGCATAGTTCTTCCAAATTAAAGCTAATGAATCTGATTTACCATAAGCTATGGCATATGACAGGCATTTTATCCCTTGCTAATGAAGTTGCTTGGAATACGGACCAATGAGGTGCTACAGCATATTTTGCAGCCTTAAAAGACACATGGAATCAGTTATGAATGCTGATAATAATTTTGCAATATAGTGTGTGAATACTTTGTTGAAACTGGAACTGACAGGTCCCAAAATGTCTGTAATTACCAATCGACACTGTGTAACATCCCAGAAGAGTGAAGATCTTGCCTATAAAGAGCTATAAACATGTGAAATAGCCATCCCTTTCACTTTCAGTATTAAAATAAATTGTTGTTGAAAGCCTAGTCAAATAATCTTACGTTGTTAATGATGTTCACAAATGTTTTTCTAACCAAGGATGAAATGGTGTTGGATCCAAATCAGGGGGTCCGTGGCATGTAGTTCACACAGGGCACCACATTGCTAGTGCTGATCATGCTGCTAACAGACACACATAGCAAGACTGAGAAGCTTTGTGTGGCATATGGATAATTGCTGACAGTCCATGCATGTACACACCAGCAACTTAGAAGGAAATGAAGTAATCATGAATCATTCCCATGGCTTCTTGTTTGAGTTATCTGTTTCTTCATTTTTATGTTTCATTAGAAATGGGAAGATAAACTAAACCATCATTAACGCACAGACTGTCAAAAACAACTGACTGAAATAACAGGGCATAAGAAATTAATGCACACGGCTTATGTATGGTGTACAGAAATTTATTGTGTAATAACAACTTGCCACACAGTACTGTACATTGGCACATAAATGTAAGCTACATTGCATTCTACAGATGTGAACCTGTGACATGGTTTTATGAAAATATTCTTTAATTTTATTAAGGGAAATAGTTATGTAAATACTGTTACACAATGCACCAGAGTACCAGTTTAATTTAGCCTCAGCAGTGGTGCTAAAGAACATTTGGAAGGTACATTATGGGTAATATCACAAGTATAACCACAGTAAAAGTGCTGTTTATACCCTTCCCATCCTTTTTCAATGTTCTGCTGTCAGAATTATAAAATTAATGGAAGTAACACTTCTTATCTTGCCTTTCCATCATTTTACATCTAATAGCTTCTCAAAGAACTGTGTACTTATTTCTTCTAATATAAATGTGGAGACAGTGAATTTCAGAGTTTTCTTTTATCAGTACATTATCACAATTTGAAAAATACTGGAAGATGTGACAAAATGTCACTTGGGGCAGCTGATGTACCTCCAAACCCACGCATTCACACATACAACAGCTTTATCTTAAATTATGGAATAATGCAGTGTTACACACTGTAAAACAAAGTTCCATTTAATAATGATGTCCACGTGTATACTGTAGACATGTTAACACAGAATTATTAATAACTTGAAACAGGCTGCAACTATAGACACAAATTCTGTACAAGGTAAGACGTACATATGACATTTTATGACATACAGTCACCCTCCAAGAAAGCTAAACTGTATCTCACAAAGAGTCAGTCAAATGGAATAAATAGCTTACCTCATCTAGCATCCAGATAATGAAACAAACTCTTTCAAGTGCACTATCGATATATATGACTTGAACACACGTTTTCATTGCTACAGTTCTACCAAAGACAGATGCTTACAAAGTGATTTAGGGGAAAGGAAGGGAACATTAACAGATTTAAGAATGTTTGTGCTTACACCAACAAGTACATTTTAAGGCTAAAAGGCACAGACAGAATACCATAAATGCACTTCAGTTGGTAGTGAAAGGGTTATTGTAAACTGGTGGATATAAAGTGGTATTTTGTTTTGTACAAAAATGTAACCTTTGTGTTGGTTTGTGTTCCATTTCCTACCATGGACCCAAAGACTTTAAAACTACAGAATTACTGCCAATATAGCCCATGTGGCAGTCATAGCTGTCCTATAAATGTTACTCTTTTGTTTCACACCAAGGCTGTAACAAAATGCCCGAAGATATTACAAAATTTATTCCACAGTGTTGCCAATATGTTCGGTACCCATGACTTAAAATTGATTTGCACGTAGTGCAGTAGAGTTTTTGGATGGGAATCATATCCTGATCTCCTATATTTATTGTTTTAAACTTTCAGGACAAATGCCAAATTTCCTTGTATCTATCTAGGGTGTGTATGCAGGGACAAACATTGAATACATTTATTCCAGTTCCATTTTTTTTCACATCAGGAATATATTTGTGTTACATGTTCTTTGAACATTCATATTTTCACACTTATTCTAAGAATGTATGATGAAATGAGAGTAAACCTTCAATCAAACTGACAGAATAACCAGAGAAAATATTAAAATCGTAAATACAAATTCAGTATTTGTGAACAGCAGTATAGTCTGGAGGCCCTGACAGTGATTTAAAAATGTGGAAGTGAAAAATGTTAATAGCAAAGTCATCTCTGTGTACACCATGAAGGCACATGGGTGAACAGAGGAATAGCTCCACTCATTCCTAACCTAAGCACTAGGTGGAGATAATTGGTCAGCCTCAAGCCCTGGCCGCTTCCCAATGGGGAAAGATTCCCTGGTACTTACTGTAGTGTAGGTTGGCTGCGGAGCCTGTTGGGAAAATTTGGAGAAGACATAAATCTCTTAACCCAACCAGGAATCAAACCAAATATCCTTCAGATGTCCAGCCCATAGACTACATTACTACAATGACTGTGCTACCTGGCTTCCCATTTAATTACATAAATAAAGTTTAATTTCTTAATCTGAGTGTTATTGCTCCACATAAGTTTTAGTTACTGTATCTACTGACAAGGGAAGCACCCTTATCCCAGTCAAAGAACAGGTATGTTGGTTGTAACAAAACTAAAATGCAGTGGATACAATATATGAACTTCTATCACAAATAACAATGTAAAATATAAATGTCACATATTTCATTGTTGCACAACACTTGCTTTCAAAATAGTTCCAGGTATTTTACAATGTGGTTTTACAAAATGTGGCAACATGACATGTAACTACCACCACAGGCAGGCAGACTGTGCTATCCCATTAATGCATCAGTCATTACCTCAGCTTGCATTGGGAGACAACCACCATCACTGTCATACATTTTCACACTTCTTCTAGATATTTATCTTCAGAAAATAAAGCATGAACCAGCAGTTCATCAATATGTTGAATGTTTTTCAGTACGTATGTTGGACAGAAGATGACTGTCCATTAATTCGACTGACATTGTATTATTAACCAGAATCCGAACTATGGGAAATACAGTAGGAACTAAAAAGTATAAAGTTTTATACTTATATAACAATTACGAACGTCCAAATTTTACATGGTCTTGCATGTACAGAAATGGACAGGGATAAAGAACATCAAAAGCATAAATATACAAAACATTTAACAAGAGTGATAAAGCTGGAGAAAATTTGTGGAAATACTGAATACATATGGAAACTTCATACATGTTCTTGTTACATTCCTTCAGAATTTTAAGTGTTTTTGGTTCAAGTAACGGTGGTGTTTAGGCAAGGAACTGTGCATTCTTGAGAACGTGAGGCGGTTACACGCCGGTTCCCCCATACTGCTGCTGCATTTCTGAAAAACAAGTACAGATGCCATAATAATGTGTTCATAGCTGCAACTAGTAATTTTTGGTAATACACCTGGAATGTTTAATGTCGCTAGCAAGATGAAGGTTTTAGAAATATATAATTATATATAGAATTATAAATGCTACACAGTTAATACACTAATAGCCACAACAAAGGAAGTGAATTATTCCAGTATTATAACCTGTATGCTCAAGGTCACTAATACCAGCAAAGTCATAACAACATCGTCCCATCTCAGTTATGGCATTACGTTCCTACTGATTTCATTAAAACTGTAACTCCAATACCTTTTTGGACCAGTAGGATAGGCATACACAACTGACTAACAGAAACTGTACATTAAGAAACTAAAGAATGACAGCTGCCTATATTTTAGAAAACCAAACATGATTGAAAGGTTAGCATTTGTGCTCTGGAGACCAGGAACAATTACCTACCTATCTGGTGGTCCCTTAAGACAAATTCTCTGATAATACTTTACACTAGGCCACAGTTGGTTTTCTCCACATCATTTCCACTTCATCATTCACAAGTTACCTTGCCATTCAATGCTACATAAACATGCCATCACTCAATCATAATTAAGTAAACAAAGAACCAATCCTTTTAGAAGTACTGACTATAATAAGTATATGAATATTATGTCGGACTGTGTCAATTTCTATATAGTAATGGCAGTGGTTACGATAACACAAACAATTAGACCACCAGGTCTGTTAGAAAGAACTATCTCAAAGTTACTGGACAACATAAGTCACCCAACACAGTAGGTGTGTACCCACCTTCTGAATTGATAGAAACATCTGTTTTCCCAAATACATACGGTCTGTTCATAACAGCTGACAGTGTTGAGACAACCCATATCAATAAATGTAATACATCATCATCAGAACCCTTCTGAACTGCTTTATATATTACTTACTGCAAGCTTTTCTCTGACAAGGTGGTGGCCTGATGCCATAACACTACGCCCAGAAGCACAGACCATGTACGCAGTGGTCCAAGAAGGAAAGCCATTGTTCCATATGCGAGCCAGAAAAAATATGCAAAATCCAGCTGCACAGTAAGAACAACAACAAAGGGCACATGTTGACACAGACGATCCAACAAGGATGAAGATTTTCCTGTAAGGTGGGACCTACACCTGCCAAAGAAGATATAACTTTACGTACTAGTGCCATGTTTTGAAATACATTTGTAACATTATGATGAAAGTAATTCATATAAATTCTTAACAGCAGCCAGAAAATTAAGATTAAAGTGATAATTTAAGATGTATTACACTGAACAGAACTGTCTTCCACAATGTGATGCCATGTAATCTGGTAGATAGACAACATTTAAGAGGAATGTGCTGCCTTCAACTTCAAGGATACTTAAGACCAAGGTGAGATCTTCCTCAGATATGCTGGCACCTACCTACCAAACTACAAGCTGTCACATGCATTTTTTGACAGAAAAAGCAGTAAAAATTGCTGATGCAGATACACACAGTTGTGATGTGACTAGAAGCAGATGGTATCAACTCATACAACAGTGTCCATACAGGATACAAAATACACACACATACATACTGGCACAGTTTTGATTTGATAAAAGTTAAAACCCCTAATAAGTTGTACAATACAGAGTATAGTTAGATATTTAAATGAGCTCATGTATTGTGTCTGACAGTATATTAATCTATATTGTACATATATTTTTTAAATGACTCAAATGTGTCTTGGTGGTCAGATTTTGACATTCAGGACAGTTCAGTCATGTTGCAGTTGGTTCAGATACTGGAGGGGGGGAATTTGGAACCATTAGTGATAATAAATGGTAATAAAACTGGATGGAACAAAGGGGATAAGGGAAAAAACTGAAACATTTTACAGTAACAAAAATATTTTGTTCCAAATACAGTGACAGATTTTTATCATCATGTAACATATTATGTGCATTAACTGTCTTTTAAGAATCAACACTGTGCAGTTTGGTAGTTCAGTTCCTCCAAAATGTTGGTACTTATCCACCGAATGACATGCAGCTTTACATCACATTCCAGAAGACTGTGATGTGTGTAGAACATAAATCTGACAACACAATGTTTACCTCATATCCACACTGTGTGCGAGGATCAGGGTCATTGGAAGTTGAAATGTACACATCTGAAAAAGGCAAGAAAACCGAAATGAAATTCATTCTGAAATATATTACAGTTCTAAAGTTGAATATCTCGTTGTGTTTCAACCAGTAATAATGCAGTGACAGTCAACATAACTAAGCATGTATTTATTTTGTTCATGCAACATGTTTCGACCTAAGAGTAGGTCATCTTCAGGCACTACAAATTGTATAAAATATAAAGAGGATACATAAAAATTGCCTTATCAGAAGTGTGATCTCAATTTTACAGTTTTTTATCATGTTGCGTTACAGGTATGGTTTTATACAAACAGTAGTTAAAATACTTAAAAGAGGTGATATAGATTTGGTGTTGATGGTGGTGAAGTGGGCAATTCACTGGGTCATTTCCTCGTTGTGTGGGGTTCCAAAGAGGCTGTTCCTGGTGGAAGGAGATGTTTGTGTACTCAAGTTCGGCTGAGCAGTTAGCTTGTGTCCAGAACCTTTATTTTTTATACAGTTTGTAGTGCCTGATAATGACCAACTGTTAGGTCAAACGAGTTTGCACTAATAACATATACATACACAATTAGTTGTGCTGACTGTCCCTGCAAAATTATGATATTACAGTTCTTCCTACTTCTGTATCCTCCCATCAGTGACTTCTTGTACCAGGGTCCACTCTTTTCCTTCTCTCCTTTGTGTTCTCCTTAACCTTTGGAATAATCATTGCTCCATTATTTGTCAATTTCAGTTCTGATGTTTGCAGTGCAATCTGACCTGTGTCCACAGTGCTCTGATATTAAATTTAATGGCTTTTGTTGCCTAACGATCTATGGCCAGTGTGCACATTGAAAGGAACAAAACAAAACCATAAAGTAGCAGTTGCTGTAAATATATAACCTACGTTGAACAGAAGTGTGAAACATATTTTATTACCTCACAAAATCAAAAGGTAGTTGTCAAGTATTTGCAGTCTTACAGTCTAACTGTTGCATGAGTGACATTATGGAACAAACCGATTTTTATCCTACATATTTTACACATAAAATTTGCTTTTGGGAATTACAATCTGAAAAGGGCAACAGATGAAACAGCAGTGAATATCTTTACGTAAGAAACCCAGTGTTCAAGAGAAACTAATTTTTGCAGGCAGTTTTTAAAAATACTCCAGACATATTCAGGGGGAGGTTTATGGGTTCAAACTCTCCAACCTCACTAAGACTCAAATTTCTGGGTCAACGTACACGTCCTTGGAAAGCTGTGTTGGAACCGTACCATCCTGTGATGAAAGAGGAGCATTTTGAAATATGGATACCCATGCAACAGAATTTAATTCAAAGCATCCTTGTGGATATGCTGTAGTGTTGATACATTTGAATCATGTTACAGTGTCATGTTGAGATTACACATTATCGTAACAGCTTTCTTAGGGAGGGGTTGCTGCTGTGTGCTGAAGAGGGAAGGAGGACAGTGCATTATAATTTTTGGAAATACAAGCTAATAAATTTATTTTAAAGTAAATGGCTTAGCTTTATCTTAACTTGCATTATTCCATAAGCTTCACAGCATGTATGTCATCTTTCGAATTTTAAAAAGTAGGCCCCAGTTGATCACATCACTCTATACAGCAAAAAAATCCAGTTCTACCTAAATATGAATAAACATACTACCAACCTGCAAGAAACCATAAGCGTAAGTAAAGGATCCTGGAAGGTATGTACCATTGACGATTATTCCCCAAGCAAATATAATCCCTGTGTATCCTTCAATCACTTCCCCAATGGACCACGGACCTTCAAGATTAAGGAACAAAACATGAATTCAAAACACTGTTTCAAGCATTACTGTCAGTACTTTCTGGTCACCAAGATGAACAAGTTAAATGAACATAAAACAAAATTTTATAAAGTTCAACAGATATACTGCAATTAACCAGATACTTCCTGGAACACTCTTTATACATTACCTTATATTTTTGTATGTTCTACTGCAACTACAAACGAAGCTGTTATTTACTGAACCGCAAGGTGACTTGCCAGAAGGTGTGACAAATAGTGTTTCTGTACAGAGGTAAATGGTAATGAAAATAGTTCATAACACACTATTTGTATTACAGCATTTTCAACAACATTACCAGCACAGAATGGTAATAAGATCCAGCAGTATTATCAGAGAAGTTAATAGAATTTAACCTTTACTGTCTGGAGGCTGGGGACTCAAATTCCCTATACAAGTGGCAACATCTGAAATTAAAATATCTTCTTTGCAGAACATCTTATACTGTATATACCTTACATGCAGTACACACAAACACTTACCTACTGTTAGGTACAGTGCGTATAACACCAAGGGGTAAAACACTCGGTCAACTGTCGACAAGATCCACATTTTGCGAATCCAGTTTTGGAAGAAATGGTTTGACAATCTAGGCCTCTTGAGCTTACGAGCTGAAATATGACAAGAAATGGATCATTATTAAACAGAAATAATAACAATGAGAGAGTGGAGATTCAGCTCCATGCATTCTTAACTTTGGCACAAGATAGAGGCAGTTGGTAGCTACAGAGTCTAGACAATTTCCCCTGAGGTAAATAGCCTTAAGGCTTTTTGGATTCCAGAAACACACATCAGCTAATGAGGTTAAGAGGGGGCACAGACGAAAGCGAGGCGCTTTCTCTGTCTTTCTACATAAAAGTGATTGTCATCTGGGTTATGAAACCATGTAGTTTGGTAGTTACATACATTGCAGGCATATGCTGTCTCTTCAAGGTAAAAGCTACCCTGAAGATGAAGGCAGTACATCCCTCTGAAACACTGGTACGTATCTACCGCTACAGCGTCACATACCACAAGATGTCACTCTAATATTCATTGCTGTGAGATGCTCAAAACCCCTCATTATCTGTGCTTGTAACTCAAGTCACTTGTTTCTTGCTTGTTGTGTGGTTTCTAAAACAGAGTACCCTCTTACACATGCAGACACAGTGTGTAAATTAGATGTGACAGCAGAGATTTCTATTATGTTTAACCAATAAATGCACAAAGTATTTATTGATACTTATTTATTTCTTATACTTCCAACATGTTTCAATACCCAAGTATCACCATCACGAAGCTGTTCATGTGCTAAAGGTACAAGCCAGTGGACTATGATCGATGATTACATGCAGGTGTTACAAATTAAAATATCAGAACATTAAAACATTGTAAAATACAGCAAGCTGATACACTTCTTAAGTTAATTTAGTTAATTATAATCATTTTATGATCTCTATTAATTGTGTATGTGGTGGCTTTATATACAGACTTCTATGTCTGGTTTTACATTCTCTGAGGTATGTTGGTTAAATGTAATAGAAATCTACAAATATGCATGGTACACACTGTATCAAGATGACTGCATATATTTCTGTGCACACTGCTCTTATTCGGATATGCAACTGTTACAACTACTACTACTACTACTACTACTACTACTACTACTACTACTACTACTATTGCTGCTGCTGCTACTACTATTATATAGCGCATCTTCTCTCCTTTCCCTGTTATGACATGAGATAGACGCACCTTTGACCAGCTTATGGAGGTACTTCAGTATACACAGTGGCAAGACACAAAGAGCAAGCAGTGTTCCAAACAGGAACTGAAACTGGAAAATGAAGGAACATTTCACAAATGAAACTGCTCTCAATACAGAACAAACATACAACAGACACATATGGCAGTACTTACAAGTTTATTCTTGGGTTATGTACTGCAGAAGCTTCAAATGCAGACTGTTCCAAGAGCTGAATGACATACTGCATTAAGTGTTAACTGAGTGAAGTGGGAAAATGAGGCAAGGAGAACAAAGACTACCAAGAAACAGAACAAGACGGGCTGGGAAGGAAAATACAGATGGAATGGTTTGGTTATAAGATTGGAGTGCTAAGCAGCAGAAGTGTCAGACAAGCTACATATGAGGGGGTGCTGATAAGTCCTTAGCCCGACCTACTTCCCGATGTCATAGGACGGAATCGATAGTGTCGGAAACAGGGGTCTCTTCACGTGCTGAATTGCAAGACTTTTCTTATGATAGAGGTTGAAAGGAAGCATGTCAGGTGAAGCGCGCTATTTCAACAACATGGAGACGTGAGCTGTCACCTGTCATCAAGTTTTTTTTTTCCTGCAAGGCAAAGTGCCGAAGGAAATTCACGCAATTCTGACAGAAACATTAGAGGAACATGCACCATCATATGCCACCGTCAAAAACTGGGTGGCCCAGTTTAAACATGGTGATTTTTCCACATGTAATGTGCCTCGTCCTGGACAATCCAAAACAGTGACCACTCGGAGATTAGTGATCAAATTCACGAGCTAATCTTGGAAGACCACTGGATTTCAGCTAAATCAATAGCTGAGCAACTGGGCATCTCACGTGAGCGGGTTGGGTCCATCATTCATGAAGATTTGGACATGCGGAAACTCTCTGCAAAGTGGGTCCCCAAATGCCTGAATCCAGATCAAAAACATCAACGGTGCCAGTCGTCTGAGCAACTTTTGGAATTTTTTCGGTGCAATCCAAATCATTTCCTGTCGCGATTGGTGACCATGGAAGAAACCTGGTTATATCACTATGACCCAGAGACAATGCAACAAACACTGGAGTGGTGGCATAGCGATTCACCCTGCTCCAAAAAATTCTGAGTGCAAAAATCCTCTGGAAAAGTTCTCGCCTTGATTTTTTTGGATCAAGACAGCATCCTTGTAATTGATTATCTACCAAAGGGACAAACTATCAATGCGGAGTATTACTCATCTCTGCTGGTGCAAATGAAGGACATTTTGAAGGAAAAACGCTGCGGGAAAGTCACCAAGGGGGTCTTGTTCTTGCATGGCAATGACCTGGCTCATCGGGCACTTGCAACCCAGAAGAATCCGGCCTACCTGGGCTTCCAATGTCTTGATCACCCATCCTATTCTCCATATCTGTCCCTGTTGGACTACCACCTGTTCCCTGGACTGAAAAAACAATTGAAGGGTCACCATTTTTTGTTCGACGCGGAGGTCATTGCTGCTGCAGAGACCTGGTTGGACGGACAACCTTCTAATTTTTTTGAGTGGCTTGCAAAAGTTACAGCAACGGGCTAAGGAGTGTATTGAGCTTTGTGGGGAGTATGTTGAATACATCTTGAGTTTGGTTGCTGTAGTTTGTTTCCTTTTTGGTCGGGCTAAGGACTTATCAGCACCCGCTTGTATATATAATTTTTGTTAGGAAACCTTATGGAAAGTGACAATTTGGAAGAACAAACTGGAGTAGAGATTGAAGAAAAATTATTATTATTGCAGAAATAAGTAATGTGTGACATAAACTGAAAACGTGTTTTTCAAGATTCAGTATGATATGTAAAGATACTTGGCAGATCCAGGATGAGAACCACAAAATTATGTATCTCTGCCTTAACTGGATAAAATTATGGGACTCTGTCCTAACTGGCAGCAGGGACTCATAATGTCACATGTTGATGTTACGTCTGACTGGTACTTTTTTAACATCATACACTCCAGTGCTTGATAAAGTCTGAAAAATACGTTAACTATCTGTTTTTCAATAAGCTGAATGGCCTGAGTTTAATATGTTAATAGTAATTAAGTTATGAAGTTAGAAATATTGTATGCAAAACAAAATACAAAAAAGGGAGTATGTAAACTGTAAAGAAAGTTAATAAACCAATTCAGTGTTCTGTGGTGACTGACTGTCAAATTTCTTCTTACCACTGTACTGATATTTGACATGAGAGCAAGTCTTGGTAGTACTTGGAAACTCATTCGAGTACCATCCAAGGTAAAAGGCTGTGTGGTGATTTTCTGTCGGCCAGCCACGTCTTTTATTATGACCTACACAATAAAAAAGATTCATCAGTCTTACATTGTATACAATATAATCTTTTTCATTTTGAAGCACATATAAAATGACAACTCACATGTATGTGATGAATACCAGTTGCATACAGGTTTGGGTCCCAAGGATGCACGTACAAAGGGCCCTGAACATTGGTACAATTCTGCCAACTGCCATCATCCACCTTCACAGCAATGCTCTCAATAGGTGAGAGAGAAAACCCTAAAACCCTGAACATCAGATCAGAAGTGATGTGTCAGTAAGGTCAGAATGCTTACAGCATATGGAGCCTCAAATGATATGTTAGTGATTAAATGAAGAATGTGACATGCATGCAGGAAACAAGAAATACATACACAAATTTTTGCTTGGAATACCTGCAGGGAAGGTGTCACCATAAGACCTGGGCACATACTGGAGGATATTATTAAACTGGATCTTAGAGTAACAGTCTACAAAGACATAGACTAGATTCAGAATTCAACCTCTGGCTTTTGTTATTATGGTTATAAAATTTCAGGTTCCCACAAGACAAGTGATGATAACCAAGTAACCAGCCTTAGTGAATGTTCCCTCGGTTATTTAGCAACAATGAACTGAGATGGGAACGTGGGAGTTGGTGACAGCATATCTTGGGGGGTGGGGGGGGGGGGGGTCAAAAAAAAATACAACCATCGTGGGGAACCTGCGACTAAAAGATAGAAAATTCT
>Ga0123357_10003909_pt1 | contig 17297 bp, 11 predicted proteins | sample TergutEmb28metaG_FD_89873 | JGI IMG/M metagenome (GOLD analysis project Ga0123357, IMG submission 89873) | Embiratermes neotenicus P4 segment gut microbial communities from Petit-Saut dam, French Guiana - Emb289 P4 | ecosystem: Host-associated > Arthropoda: Insects > Digestive system > Gut ... | reverse complement strand
TAATAACACAAGTATAGTCTCGAGCTCCTGATGATGGGCATATAAGTGCCCGAAACATGTTGAGCAGATTATAAGTGCAATAAATCATTCAGTAGCATCTAGTGGGTTTTCTTCTCTACGCATATACAACGATGCACGGACAAACATACATCAAATTCAAGAAATAATTTATTAGACATATCCATCTTCAAAAGGCCTGTTTTTTGTAACCCCGACTCCGCCTCCTCATTCCTATGGGATACAACGACTAACCTCAAAAGTCCGTATCCCCTTCCTCAAACCCCGCAAAGGAAATGAACACGAAAGTAAGTGGTAATTTTCAACAAATACTATTTTGTACTAAAAGAACTAAAAAGTATATACTGGGAAAAGTGACTTCTTACAGCACAAGGTGCCGGCATAATTAGGTCGTCGACCGGTTTCAGAAATATCGCCGGGCTGTAGTCGCAGCACTAAAAGACACTGCTACTACGAAACGTGGACGCTTTCCAGGGGTATAAAACGAGTTTATACATCTTACAGACAGATTACGATGTATAAACTAGAAATAAAGCAGCACGATTCTCGTAGTCCAACTATTCAAATTCAGTTTTAGTATATCGCCCTTACGCTGTCAAGTTTAGGACACACCATCGAATCGTTACACATCGACAGTTGGCTCAATCGGTAAGGATTCCAAATTTAAGCAGGAACCTGTCCGTTTTGAAACACTGACGAGCCAACGACTAACCAGTCAGGAAGTTACAGTGATCTCGCTGAATCCCTCCACACAAATACCGACATAAAACCTCTAGTAAGACCATAAAAGCTTCATTTTCCAACTCTGTGCCGTATAATCTATGATTCATTTACATTAAAAGTCAAAGATATAAAGCCCAACATACTGACAGCGCAGAAAGGACAAGCGATTAATCGGAAAGAACTGGAAAGCTGTGAAGAAAATGAGAGCCATAGATCGGGTCGAGATTCGAACTAGGCATCTCCCGAAAACAAGTCCAGAGTATTACATCTACAGTTAAATAAACATATAATTAAAATTAGTAAGTAATTCATGCCGCAAAATGGTTTCTACATTCAAACGCAGATTTAAATGATAACCTACACGAAGAGTAATAAGGTACAAAGTATAAGTATTCGAAAAATAAAGCTGAAAGAAAATAAACATGATAACAAAATAAAACACTACGAACAGAAGTCCATGCAAAGATAGTAGTACGGAATATTAAGAAACCTTTCAACAATTTAACAAAAACATAAACATGATTTTAACTGTCGCATGGAGAAAAACCAGATGAAATTAACTTGTCGCGAAGTGGTCTTGATAAGGAAAATGAAAACATGCACATACAATAAACACCGTCCCACCCAAGTACTTCATTTTTATATCTAAAGTGTGTGACATGTAACAGAGCTATTTTCTTCCTTATATTGATCACGTATGTATAAACGAGCTATCGTACTAAACATAGAAACGTGAGCCAGCCTATGACGTTGTCATATAGACATAGACATCACAAGGACACGTTCGTAGCTCAGTTTACGTAGCCTGGTATTGTAAAACATACGACACACGTCGTGTTGTACAGCGCGAGTGTTAACCAGCAAACCAAAACAGAAAAGTTTAACACCACAAAATTATCGACACAGTGTTACAAAGCACTCTCACTGCAGTATTGTCAGTTTGCAAATTCTGCTATCACCTCCTCTTACATGCATACAACCTCGACGTCTGAATTCCAAAAAAAATGAGAACAGAATGATGGTGACCTGGTTATGTTTCTTTTTATTTCACTCATTCCTCCCATGTAATCTGAAACATCACAGACGTCAGCGTATAGAAATGACACCACAGAAAATGCTCAACTATTCCATAGTTGGGAATGTACGATTTGGGAACCGCGGTCGCCGGTTTGTGTTTCTGCAATGACACATGAAGTTTTGCGATACCATCATTTTTAGTATATTTCTGGGTACAAAAAAAAAGAAAAAAAAAGCAGCGCTTTCCTATAAGCGAGTGGGGAGGCCTTAGAGTCCCCCCCCCTCCCGTTAAAACGCAAACGTAGAGGATGCAAAATCAAAATATCGCTGCAGTGGGAATTCCAGTTCTAATGATGAAAAAAACTGACAACAAACACGATTTAAAATGGTCTGCCGATAAAATCCGAAGTACAGTACGGCACAGTGAATGAGTGATACAGCGATAAATATGTCAAAATGCCAGGCTGTACAATGAGTGGCCTGATCAATCACATCCTAAGAAACGAAACATACATAATAAAGACACCAAACATGAAGTTCCAAAACAGCACAAAACATCACTTAAAAAGAAACGAAAAACTCATGTGCTGTTCGCGAATGCCAAGACATCCGGCGCCCTGCAGCGATAAGCACCGTGTCGCAAAGCGTGCCATGGATGTGAAAGGTGTGGCGTTGTTGATAAGGAAATGGGAATTCTGTAAAAATATATTGAAATAGTCGTCTGTTCCTCGCAGTATGTACAAACAGGTGCAGCCTCACTACATACTAAATGTCCATGGGCCTGGCGAGTGTGACCAATCCGCAGACGGGGGAGTATGACATCCTTTCTAACAGCGGGCACTTGGTCAGTGCCTCAACGGATGGCATACAGCTACGCCGTTGGCAGATGGTATGCACAGACAGTACGAAAGCCCTTGGTATTACAAACAGCAGCCGCAACAGCGTAATCGGTATCGTGAGTACGCTATGGGCTGGACAATTGAGGCATCGTCTTTCGATTCCCGGGAGGGGCAAAAAATATTTCCCCTCTCAACTGCGTCTAAACCGGTTCTGCGACACACCCAGTCTCTACACAACGGGTGCCGAGGGATCCTTCTCTGGGTATAAAACACGCCGGGGCGTAAACCTTACAGTTCACCTCCATCTAGCACCGACGTCAAAAACGCATGGAGCCATATCTGTCCCCCCCCCCAGCCTTCGTTGCGTGCACAGGAGCTTTTTTACCTTCACCATTTAATATTCGTTTACGAACGCTGTGCAACCGATTCTTACATAAACGACTCCCTCAGTAAGCACAGACATACAACCCGGATATCGTCAAGAACATCCGACAAAATGAAGGTCACCGGTCATAACTTTCAATGTGTCCTTGTGGGACAGTTGAGTACACTGAGAAAAATATGCGGCACGCCTACCCGGAGGCGCTGAAGAAGATGCTGGAAGGGCAGAACTAAAGGTAGAATAGCTATGATATTTAAACTCATACCAGCTGCAGTGGGTAGGGTGAAATTCCGCACCATAAAAAGGGTACTGTGGCTGTGAGCAAACTTCGTCGTCCGCTCCATCAAAAATCGCACGGGTGCAGATCTAGCGAGCGAGGCCACAATCCCCTGTTTAATATTCAATCACCAAAAACATTCTCTACACAACGCACAAAGTTGTTTGCGGTGTCAAACAGCTGCAATGTTTTGCTTTTAAAAAAAAGGGGGGGGGGAGGTTTCTCGTAATTGGGCACGTGTTTAAAAGCGCTGTCAATGTGTATACACATAACGATGTGACTTTATGGTCTCAGGGGGGAAAATCGGGCCCAAAAGTTCTATTTCCTGCACGACCTGCGTTTAAGAGACTGTAAATCACAACTGATGTTGATGCAATTAGTACATGCCTACTGCCTGCTCTCTCAATGACTGGAATGAGACCTGTTGCTCGAAAACCTCCTACATATTTGTCAACAGTGACCCTGTTTGGAACAGGCGCATCAGGAAACTTTCGTCCAAATTTATATGGCAATTCCTGCAGCAAATGTATTCAACGTATCCTCACAGCGACTGCACAACTCATGGACTCAACGAAAACAGCGTGGTAGCCAGCCACTGAGGACTGACTGGCAATATTTGTCAATTAAAATGATGTTCCTGTACTTCTACATTCGACAAAAGAGACGACCGATATGAGCCAAACACGTTTATCATAAGTTATACACAAATTTGCATCTCAATAGCAACGGATCGTTAGTTCTCGCATGGCACACGGACCTGTTTTCTAACAATTTAACACATACATACTGCTAACGAAATACATTATCAACTGGCGTGTAAATGATACTCGCAACTGCATGTTTACGACCACACTGCGTTCTCTGCCAGGCATTATTATGTCGAACGCCAATGTTCTGTAGCAGTCAATCATTGATAAAAAGCGTGGCTGCTGTTCAGGAGAACGACTAAGCTTGAAAATTTTCGTCCTGAAAACGCGTTCCTTATGAAAAGAAAAAACAGAACAAATTCCTAACTTTCGGAGTTGGAGTTGGGCGAAATTATTCCAAAGATCCGGGAATGCAGGGCAGTAAAATATCTTAAGTTTTCTGTCTGTTACTCAATGACAGCACCGATACTCATGCAACCACTGCGTGCTTCTGGTATCTTCTGTTTTGAAACGAATAAAATACATTCTCGATACGCAGAACTACATGTTCCTCTGACAGAATCATTTCATTTAAAAACCGTGTGTGTGTGTGTGTGTCTGTGTGTGTGTGTGTGTCTGTGTGTGTGTGTGTGTGTGTGTCTGTGTGTGTGTGTGTGTCTGTGTGTGTCCCCTCCCAATTTACTGTGTGTTTCGGTCCCTTCAGACCATTATCAAGTCTTATGCTGGAGTATGCGATATTAACCGACTTTATGACATTCATCATAAAATTCTGAAAATGGTTCAACTTCGTCAGACGGATCATTTACAATGTTTGTCCAGTTTTTTTCTTCCAAAATAAGGCTCAAATATGAACAGTCAGAATACTGAAAGTGCAGGGACGTACAGCAAATAGTCATGCCCACGTCGTTAGAAAACACGGAAACTATTCCGTCAGATACCGACTACTGCTACTACGACGATATCAGACAACAGCATATTTGAAACTCCGTTATGAATCGAGAAGGAAATTCATCACATTTCTCACTGGTGATGGCCCACTTTGTCCGGTCTGAATGTAATACTATATCGCAGGCGATAATCCGTCTTATATGCAATTCTGTTCATTAATTCGGGATCCTATGTCAGTTCAAAGATATGTATTACACTCAAAAGTAATGTAAATGAAGAAAGTCACAGCACATTATGTTTGCATTACCCAAACAAGTTTAAACAATCGACAGTGCATAATAAACTTAATTACAGCACAGTCCTATTTCGATGGAAATAGAATAAATTTCTTTCGTACAAACCTTCTTGGTAATCACACACACACAACCTTAATCTATTTTATCACCTGCTATACCCTGCAAACATGACGTCATTCAATCAACGTTTACTAAATTTTGTTTTATAATTAAAGAGAACATAGTTCTATCCCCGATATTATCGAAATAAAATCCGTAATGTTTAAAAACGCATTAAACACGCAATCGACAACAAAAGCTCAAGAACAATGGTTCTCAAGTGTATTCACCATTTGTTTACATGATTTTCTTAATCGTTCGACAGCCCGTAGTGGGCCAGGGCCTCCTCAAGTTTGAGGCTTCACACTCACAATCAGACACACCGCAATCGGTAGGACTCGTCTGTACGAGCGATCAGCCTGACGCAGAAACCTCTACCTGACAACACTCAACACTCACAACAGAAAGACATCCGTGCCCCGGGGGAATTCGAATCCACAACCCCAGCAAACGCGCGACCCCGCGGCCACTAGGATCGGCGAGCCTTTATCAATGCATTTAAAAAAGGAGGAAGTAACAAAATGAGGTAAAAGTTGGTGACATGTTACATTCCAACCCCGAGATCTCTCTTGTTCCGCAGTCTCTGAATGAATTCACGCCTAAAAGTTCTTGCACGATGAGTGACTTAAACCGGTGGTATCGTTATCAATTACCGTGCAGTTTAAAACTGAAAATGATCAAGGCAAATACCTTTTCAGAACCGCTTTTTTAAAGTAAAGGAAGCCAATGGCGCACCCCCCTGCCTCCCACACACACACACACACACACACACACACACACACACACAAATAAAATGTAAGCGTCCCCAATAACTGATTCCTAAACTCGTTTTCGATGGCTGAAGGGTCTCGGTCTATCAGAAATCAATGTCACGCAGCCTGCAATCCGATACGAGTCCTGCAGTTTATTACACAAACCTATCACCGCGGTAATGGCAGTATTAACTGTATTTCCTGAGAGGAACAGAAACAAACGCTCGCTGAAACCGACGACCAAATAGCGTTAGAAACTGAGCACAGCACGCATGGACATACCACACTGCAAAACAAAATTCTGTAATGAAACAAATAGCTGATGTAGTCGTAAATCGAATGGCTAAGACCGGACTACCGGAGTTTCCAATCCTAGAAAATAATAATATATTTCCTCCTCGCCAACACGGCTTATCCTATAAATACCGAAGGCCTTTTCCCCCAGGATAAAGCGTCAAGGGCGCCTACTCTCACGCCCACAACCACCTGTCGTGTTTTCCGTACGTATGAAATAACTGCAGTATGGATGATAGTTTTTGCGGAAAACAACAACCCTGCATTGCTCACAGAGGTCACGAATGGATGGCCGCTTAAGGAACAAAGAAGATAATGCTGCGCCTCTTATTAGATGTTGCTACACAATCTCCAGGCTCCCAGTACGGTAAATACCGGTAATTTCAAGACTGCCTACAATGACGGCTCTTCTGAACACCGTAAATGATGTTTGCAGGTATACATATTGTATTTATTACGTTCAGAATAGCCGTGGTACCCATCCACACAACCAACACATTCAACAGCTACCAGAAACGCTCATTACGGCAGTAGAGTCACGAAGAGCACATAACGGACATTTGAGTACAGCAACTGGAAATGTCGTTTCTGCGGCATCAAAACTAAGCACTTTTATGCAAGGACAGGATTTAATTGTGCGAGTCATCATTATAGAAATGTCCCCTTGCTCAGAATCTCCGGGGTATGAAAGATTCGCAATAATGCTGTAGTAAAGTGGTAAATTTGGGGAATTTCTATTCGAGGAAGAAACAAATACCGTTATCAGGAGAGGAAAAAGTGGACATTATACGTGTTCACATGCATCGAGATCATCGGCTCCATTTGCATTCCTTACTGCTTCCTGTTTTGCGTTTATCCATTTTTTGTAAAAGTACACACAATGAATCCAAAATGTAATAGTCGTGTTCGGCGAGTTCCACATAAACGTTTGTTGAGCAAGTGTAATTCTATTGCGATCTGGTCAACTAGAGCCTACAAGCCTGCTGTGCATGAAGCCCAACTGAACATCGCCAAATTTCTAAAAAAAAATACTTAAGGTAGAAAACTTTGTGCATGATAAAACTTACCTCATTACGTTCAAACTCTTTGTTTCGCTTTTCTGGGTAAGGGAAATGTTTAAGGAAATAAACCGGAAAATAATTGACTGTGTGCAGTACATCTACAGTATGCCAAGGATTCGCGTTTGTAACGATACAACATGAAGCCGAAACTAACATCAAACATGTATAAAAAGAACAAAGAATGCATTTGGAAGATACGTGTTCCATCAAAGCACTCCTTTCCACTCATTTCTTCTTGGTAATTTTGAGACATTAGTGCGCATGCGCAAAGACACAAACCTAAATACACACCCAGGGCCGCCGAGAGCGGGTTCAGGCCCCGGCGAAAACATTTTTCGGGGCCTACAGCAAGGGTGGACGGGCATGGGGAAAAGTGAGAAAACACAGCGTCCAACGCAAGATGGCCGCTGGCCGAAAGTACCGTCAACACGACAAAATCACAACGGCATTACATAGGATATTGCCTCGAAAGACAAAAACTTACCCAACACAGTCGGGCCCCTGGTCTCGGTAATTTGTACGCCTTCCCCCTCCCCCCTCGACGGCACTGAACACGCCAATAAAAATGGCGGAAAGCAGCGTCCAACGTAAGATGGCCGCTGGCCGAAAGTACCGTCAGCACGACAAAATCACTGCGTCATTACACAGGATATTGCCGCGAAAGACAAAAACATACGCAACACAGTCGGGCCCCGGGTCTCGGTAATTTGTACCGCCTTCCGCCTCCCACCTCGACGGCACTGTACACACCAATGAAAATGGCGGAAAGGTATTCAAGGACGCGTTTGCCTTCAACGTGTGACATTTAGCGTCAAGAGTAACGATATTAATGCGTGAACAGTACAATCAATGCGAAATGGTAAACGAAACAGAACCGCATGTACTTCACACCAAACGATCTATCGATCGATCAATCAATCAGTCAATCAGGATCCATGACAGCCGAAACATGAACAGTATGTATCTTACAGATTGCTACTCTACAGACTAACTACAGCTAGAACTACTGTAGTAATCATGTTGCTACTCTATACAACTTACTGTCTTGTGGGGAATAAACAAAAAACACGCACCTCCTAAGAGAAAAATACAGTCCAGCCCGTCAAGTGTATATTACTTCTACGAAGTATCGGTAAGTAAACTGTTAAATATTCCCAATCGTTCCCGAAGTTTATAGCCTACATGAGCTTTTGCTTATTGGTGAAAGTAAAAGTAAAGGCAAAGTTCAGCCTAGAACAAGCCATAAATGCTAACAGGGGGAACAGAGGTATAGCTCTACTCCTTCTTTAACCTTGCACTAGGGGGTGGGTGGTCACCGCTACGCCCCGGCCGCTTCACCCTGCGGAAAGTGTGTCGGTGCCTACGGTACCGGAGGTTGGGTGGACTTCAGGCCGTCTGAACGGGTAAAGAAAATCTCTCCCCACTGGGATTCGATCCCCGGTTCGAACAGCCCGTAGCGAGGCACTATACCGACTACGTTATCCCGGTTCTTTTGTGTACTGGACGAAAATGTAAATGCTATAAAGGAAAACAGAGAAGCTTTGCTAGTCATTAGTAATGAAGTTCCTCTAGATCAGTGTTTCTCAAACGGGGTACTGCAAAGAGTTCCGAGAGACGAAAATGCGTAATGGCGGACGAGCTTTATTGGCGGTCCTAAATTTGTATGAACGACTTAAAATTCGTGTGGCGACATTCGACACCAATCATTCCATTGCTGACAGCACGCACACTATCAATCGCTGCTTCGATCCAGAAGCTTCTTGATTCTGTGATAAAGTCAGCACAGGTCGTCATTAACGGAGTCGATGTGTCAGGCAAAACAATCAGGTTATCCATCAGTTTGAAGTCAGCCGTCGATTTTTTACATGTAACGTAAATAAAAGAGAAACAAATGCTGGTATTTAATTTTATATTTGACTTAGTGCGGACAGGTAGGGGTTCCTCAGTAGGTTCTGTAACTCTTTTAGTATTCCGTGAGCTAAAACAGATTAAGAAACATGGCTCTCGGTGTAAACACTTAGAAATCTATGTACTTTTTTATGTTTTGCTGACCGTGCATCTCAGTATAATCTTAGTGACTGACCAACATAATACACAAATTCCTGTTTTATAATAAGTTTATTACATTCCTCTGCATGTCTCGAGCACAATAGTGCTCGAAACATGCAGAGGAATGTAATAAACTTATTATAAAACAAGAATTTGTGTGATTTGTGTGATGATATCAGATGCCGTATAATACAATTTTGACCTCCTGATGATGAACACAACAGTGCTCGAAACATGCAGAGGAATATAATAAACTTATTATAAAGCAAGAATTTCTGCATTAAGCTGGTCAATTACTAAGACCCATGTACATGTTCAAGTCTCATCGAAAGAATGAAGTACAAAATCACAACATAAGGAGATGTCACAATCCGTTGAATGCGCATAATTCCAATCCGGGGAATACACTAAGAAATCGAAGCTGCAATCATTAAAAAAAACAGCAGAATTAATTCGGGGAATGCCTGCTGCAATCCAGTCCAGAATCCTCCGTCTTCCAGTTTGGTATCTAGAAATAAAAAATTATAATCTTGTCCTCTCATTTATATGGGTGGGAAATGTCTCTCACATCCAGCGAACAGCACCGGCTGAAGATGTTCGAGAAAAAGGTTATGAGAAAGATGTCTGGGCCTCGGAGTGTGGAAGTACCAAGAGACTGGAGAAAACTGCACGATGATGAACTTCACGGTTCGCACTCCCCATCAAACATCATTACGGTGTCACATCAGGGAGAATGAGATGGTCGGAACATGTGGCACACACTAGGAAGAACAGAAAGCTACTCGGGTTTTTGGCGGAGAAACCTAGATGTGAATGGGAGAATATTAAAACGTATCTTAAAGGAACAGGAACGTATGGCATGAGCTGGATTAATCTGGCTGAAGACAGGGACAAATCACGGGCTGTTGTGAATGCGGTTATGAACTCTCGAGCTCCATAAAATGCGGGGATTTCTTGACTGGCTGAAGAACTACTAGCTTTCCAAGAAAGCTTATGCTCCCTGGACGTAGCTAGCTAGGTAGGTAGGTAGCTAGGTAGATAGGTAGGTAGCTAGGTAGGTATGTAGGTAGGTAGGTAGGTAGGTAGGTACGTAGCTAGCTAGGTATGTAGGTAGCTTGGTAGGTAGGTAGGTAGCTTGGTAGGTAGGTAGGTAGCTTGGTTGGTAGGTAGGTAGGTAGCTAGGTAGGTAGCTAGCTAGCTAGATAGGTAGGTAGTCACCCAGATAGTTTTCCGTCTGCCAGAACTTTGATTTTCAAAACAGGGAACCTCTTGCGCGACTTACTGAGCCACTACCGTACAGGACATTATCATGGTTCATAATCAATAGGCACGTTTTTGCCAATTTTAAATAATAAAAACTTACCGATATCTTCCACACGCACGCAACACACAACAATAATTTCGTTAAATCGTACGTAAGATAGATATACAACTGCATTTGGTTAGCTTGCAGCCATGACCGACTGAAACTACACGTCAGTCTTTTTTTTTTTTACCGAGAATTCGAATACAAATAATGCTACGGCGAGCGCACCTGCGGCTAGGTGACACACACACCCGACATCCCCATTAGTCGAGGGTCATCATTGGAGGCCAAGCTCCGGTTAGAACGCCCAGAACAGCGTTAAATACCTTTTCCGTTCCAACGAACTTCCTCAGAAATTTGTTCAAACTAACCATATCAACATGTTCATTTTAAATGCTGCTGCAATTATAAAGTGCTGAGAACAAATATGAAACAAGAAACATACGAAGTTCGGAAATGACGTGCATAGTTCTTCAGAACCACCTAGTGCCGAGGAAAAGAACAAGTGGAGCTGCATCTCCATTCCCACGTATGCATTCAAGGCATGCAGAGACGACTCTATCTTTACAAAGTGAAAAGTAGTTTCAAGTGTTCACAAAGACAGGCGCTACGCGGGAAAACAAACCACTATGAACACAGTTCTTAAAATTCTGCAAATCTGTGTTACGATATAAACATGGAACACTACATTAAATGTAACCAAACAGTAAAAATGCGATGTGTCTTATATGCTAACCTTCTTGTGTGGAACTACTGGGTGAAAACACGAAACCTTTAATCAGGGTTAACCAGCTCCCCAGACGAACTACGGGATACAGGTTAAATAGTATGCGTATTCCGTTCTGTCAATTACAGTTGAAACCGGTTATAACGACATCGGTAATGCGACACCACGTCTATTGTGTCCGCTACTCTGTGCTACCAATTAATTCCTCGCCTTTAACCATATTAGCATACTCCTCGGTTCGAGCAACACTCCTCTATACATACTCACTCCATGGAGCTAAGTCCTTTTTGAGAAGCTAGCCGGTTCTCAGCTAGCCAAGAAATTCCTGCATTTTATAGAACCCGAAGGTTCATTGCTGCATTTACGAGTGCCCGCCACCTTTCCATATCCTGGACCAGATCAATCCAGTCCGTGCCTTCCAATCCAACTTCCTGAATATGCATCTTAATATTATCCTCCCATCTGCGCCTGGGTCTTCCAAGTGGCTCTTTCCCTCAGGTTGCCCCACCAAAACCCTGTACACACCCCTGCTCTCCCCCAAACGTGATACATGCCCCGCTCATCTCATTTTTCTCGTTTTGATCACCCGAATATTATTTAGTGAGACGTACAAATCATTCAGCTCCTCATAATGTACTTTTCTCCATTCCCCTGTTACATCGTCCCTCTTAGGCCCAAATATTCTCCTCAGCACCCTATTCTCATACGCTCACGGCCTACGTTCCTCCTTTAATGTCAGTGACCTAGTTTCACACCCATACAAAACAAAGTGGCAAAATTATAGTTCTGTATATCTTAATCTTTATATTTTATGATAGAAACCTGGTACACAAAAGATTCTGCACCGAATGGTAGCAAGTACTCCCTGACTTCTATGTGCTCTTAATTTCTTCCTGAATAATATTTTGATTCACAATCGTCTAGTACGACACAGAACATTCCCTTTGATTAAATTATAACAGAGTTCGACAGTACATTTATTAGGACTTTTTTCACTGTCAAAAAACACAACTTTGAACTGAGGCATCACGATGTGCTCACAAACGTAATATAATATTAAATAATGTACGTCAGCACAACTACTTTATTACACAAGGTAATAACATGGGCTACGTGTTTCGACTATTGATCAGTCATCTTCAGGCCAATTTCGTCAACTGAGTCACAAGATGCTATGCACACATAGGGATCCCATCGTGTTTACATTCATGGAAATACATAAAAATTAAATCATTGTCTCAAAGGTGTGACGTGCAAATTGTGTGTAACGTCTCGTTTGAGACATTGTACACAATTTGCACGTCACACCTTTGAGACAATGATTTAATTTTTATGTATTTCAATTAATGTAAACACGATGGGATCCCCTATGTGTGCATAGCATCTTGTGACTCAATTGACAAAATTGGCCTGAAGATGACTGATCAATAGTCGAAACATGTAGCCAATGTAATTACCTTGAGTAATAAAGTAGTTGTTCTGACGTACATTATTTAATATTAAAAAACACAACACCACACAACATTTCGGAAACTACGTGTTCCGAAATTCTGTGTGGTGTTGTGTGTAAAAAAATGTCCTAGCAGACAGAATTGACAAAACCTACGCTGAAACCCCCGTCTAAAATTTCTACGATTCAATACTCCGTTCTTCTGTGCAATACATGCGGTACAGTGTGTGACAACCAGTTTAAAAAAAAAAAATAATAAAAATATTCTAGTGTAGGTATGAAATGTATACGTACATACATGAATAGCCACTGAAATTGTCCAAACATTAACACACCTCTCATGCTTTTGGCCAAAACTCGCGACACAGCTCATTCTGGGGGAGGGGGGGGGGGACGTTTCTTAAACGTCAGATTTATCTGTCACTACATTATCCAAAATTGTACACGCTTCCTAGTTGCGCATGAATGAGACAATCAGTCTCTCTCAAAGGTAACGTACGGGTCGAGGTATGTCTGCACGACTTACGACAAACCATCACCAGCAGTTCAGAGAACATAAAACGTGTGTGTGTGTAAATACACGTGGCATGAAAAAGGAAAAGACGATCGCAAGTCTTGACAAGAGTATTTAATGCAGACAAAATGTTCACATGAATGACAACGATAAGACATAGTAACAAGGCTACATGGAAATTCCTAGGTACTGCATGAGCATGGTCTGGTACACATTACTTGTTTGTCACATGCAGTGGTGTAAAAAAAACTCCGCCCACATCCCATGACAATGAAATGACCACTGACGGACCAACAGGGATGCTGTCACACATCTACGTATCGTATAAGAAATTGTGCAATGTGTTGCATCCGACAAGTGACATCTGTGTCCTAGCTTGCAGAAACACTGTCGCGTCATCACTTGAAGGGGTTTTTACTGCACCACTAAATTTCTGTGTCCTAGCTTGCAGAAACACTGTCACGTCATCACTTGAAGGGGTTTTTATTGCACCACTAAATTTCTATTTAAAAACTATCATAAATACTTACTAAATTGCGTAACAATTGTATTACAACATATACTGTGCTGGTGCGTCATATGTGGAGAAAATTCGGCCGCCATATGATAAAATTTACAGAACAAAGTGCTGACCCACCGGCTCTAATAACATAAGCCAGAAGGTCAATACTGTTTTATATTATTGCCCACATACGACACGAGTCAGTACATCACTGGAAGGACATCCAGCAAGCATAGCCTTGATAAATATTTGCATAAAAATGGGTCAGCTAGTTCATAAAGTTAGTTTGGGGTCAGAAGGACACATATTTTATCGTTTTATTTTGCTTCATGACTTTTTAGTTTTCTTGTAATAATATTACTAATTATTCTGATTTATTTCACTGCGTGACCGATTAAAAATTTTGTCTTCAACTCCCATCCATCACCGCGGCAGTTCGTAGCTGCGGTAACTCTAAATAGGATAAGATGATTCGAAAAACGCTCCCATTCCTAGTGTAAATTAAGCTAAAATGAAAGAAAATTCATTCTACAGTTTCATAGCACTAATCAACAAAAGACACGTGGTGTCGTTGCACTACGCATATGCATATGAGACATAAGATATGAATTACGCAATGAAGGGAATCCTCAGAGCTTTGGGGAAAATGCAGAGCAACAAACCCAGACCAAGACAACGATGCAGGCACGCCTATCGTAATAAACCTACTGTCTCTGGCAAGTCATAACCCCAGTAAATGCCGCTGTGTCGCTAAACAACAAACAACAATCAAGGCTGCATTAATACTTCGGTAAATTTACATGATGGAGCCCCAGTACGATCCCTTCGAAGTCTTCTGTCCAATATATTGAAAGGAACACGAGGCAAGGCTATTGACAGTACACGGTTGAGGCAGAAGGTGAACTGCCTATAAACAGCAACATTCTTGTACGGCTTGCTAGATTACTAACAACACAATACAGCTCGCTATCAGCACATATTTTTCCATACATTGCACACAAAGGTCGACAAGTGCAGCATTCAATGCTAATTACTGTATTTGTCTTCTTAGCAAAAATGTATGAAGCAATAATGTTGCGCATACCATCTATAATTAGAATTCTATAAGCATTTTCCCCGGCTGAAAACTGTGAGTGTATTGAAGCGCATATGGAGGTATTCCGCCACCCATTCGAAAGCTAACACATCTGATTTCGGGAGGAAAAAATTAAAGATTTGCTATAAAATTTACGACTGCGAAATTTAGCTATTTAGAGTTACCGCAGCAACGAACTGCTGCGGGGAAGGATGGGAGTTGACGACAAAATTTTTAATCCGTCACGCAATGAAATAAGAAAGCAGAATAATTAGTAATATTATTACAAGAAAACTAAAAAATCATGACGCAAAATAATAACAAGGATACTACTCAAACTCAGTTACCTTACTGATTTTTCTTTACATATCCGTTCCTCAACATTCGTGGTCTCAGCTAGGACTCTATTAACAACTGATCTACACAGCTTCCTCTCCCTTTCCTGTTGCTTCCTTTTAGTGGCTGTCCTACTCCTACGGATGTTTTTTCCCACCGCGGGAAAGTCCAAATTTTCGTAGGCATTGTTAGAAAAGTCGTTTTCTATGAGTCGAAAAAGCCCGGGATATTTGGCGACACGCACCGAATTTTAGAGAACACTGGGACAGACCTCTTTAAACCCAATAAACCCGGGCCCAATGGACACACTACACTAATATGAAAATTCAAAGCTTAGCCCAGCTGATTACAGTTTGTGGGCCTTTATCTGTGCTGGCTGTTAAAAACATAACTGAAACAGTGGCCACGGACCCTGAAATTTTCGGTATCTTTATCTGTGTTGACAAACATGGCGTGGGTTTCTGAACCCAGAAATTCTATTGGCCCCTCCACTGCGACACTGTATGAATTACAAAAGATGCGAGAAGAAAAGTCGGCACAAACGAAAATATTATGATTGCATTAGCATGTTCATTCATAAATATTGCTTCTGTTAACAAGAAAAGATTAAAGGGAAGTGTTAGTGAATGAAGACTTGTAAACAGTTAAATTTTTTATGGATACAAATGCGTCCCCAGCGTGTTAAGTGCTCGCAAGGTTCTTGATTTACATGTAACAGAAACGTCACTCTGTACACACGGGTCACGATTTGAAACGAACGACACTTCTAAAAGGCCAACCTAAAAATTACATACGAGGGGGTGCTTATAAGTCCTTAGCCCGATCAGGAAGGAAACAAGCTACAGCGATCAAACTCGCGATTTATTCAACATACTTCCCACGAAGCTCAATACACTACTTAGCCCGTTGCCCTAACTTTTGCAAGCCATTCAAAAAAATTCAGAAAAATTGTCCGTCCAAGCAGGTCTCCGCGGCAGCAAAGATCTCCACGTCGGACGAAAAATGGCGAATTTTCAATTGTTTTTTCAGTCCAGGGAATAGGTGGTAGTCCGAAGGGGCCAGATCCGGAGAATAGGGTGGGTGATCAAGATACTGGAAGCCCAGGTAGGCCACTTTCTTCTGGGTTGCAAGTGCCCGGTGAGCCGGGGCATTGTCATGCAAGAACAAGACCCCCTTGGTGACCTTCCCGCGGCGTTTTTCCTTCAAAATGTCCTTCAATTGCACCAGCAGAGACGAGTAATACTCCGCGTTGATAGTTTGGCCCTTTGGAAGATAATCAATGAGGAGGGTGCCGTCTTGATCCGAAAAAAATTCAAGGCGAGAACTTTTCCAGCGGATTTTTACACTCGGAAATTTTGGGGCGGGGTGAGCCGCTATGCCGCCACTCCATTTGTCTCCAGGTCATAGTGATATAACAAGGTTTCGTCCATGGTCACCAATCGCGACAGGAAATCATTTGGATTGCGCTGAAAAAATTCCGCCACGTGTTTCTATCCTGAGCCCGATAAATCCCATTTCACTCCCCATCCTATTTCTTGAGAATTCATTTTAATATTATAATCTCACCTACGCCTAGTTCCTGCTAGGGGTCTCTTCTCCTGAGGCTTCCCCACAAATCCCCGTATGCACCTCCCCCCGCACCGATACGTGCCACATACCCCCCTCATCTTATTCTTCTTGATTTGATGAGCCGAACAACATTTGATGAGCAGTACAGACCATGAAGCTCCTCATTATGCAGTCTCCACCAGTTCTCTGTCACTTCGCCCCTCTTAGTTCCCAATAGTAAAGTTTTCCCGTTACAGGCCCGGTGTGGTCCAGAGGGTGGGTAGAGGTATAGCTCCACTCTTCCATGACCGCGGCACTAGAAGGGGGTGAGGAGTCAGCAGCACGCCTCGGCAGCACTTTACCCCCAGGAAAGACCGGGTACCCATTTTACAGGAAGCTGGGTGGGCCCCAGGGCCGGTCCGGACGGACGGAAAATCTCGTCCCCACCGGGATTCGATCCCGGACCGTCTAGCCCGTAGTCAGTTGCTATACCGATT